>JACCEE011489507.1_pt1 | contig 10987 bp, 8 predicted proteins | sample 7449931 | NCBI WGS metagenome assembly JACCEE01 (sample SAMN15323457, study PRJNA562643) | freshwater metagenome | isolation source: river surface water | place: USA:Blue River Watershed | collected 2017-08-19 | reverse complement strand
TATTGTATAGTTCAATGTATTCATATTCAGGCAACGAAACCGTTGGACTGGGATCAATCATCAGTTCGTTGATTGAAATTTGACTACAAACTTCCAGACTCCTTGTCAAAAGGATAATAATAAAAAAACGGGTAAGCATATAAATGTTTTCAAGGTGGAACGAAAATAATTAATAATTCAATCCCTTGCAAATAAAATCAATATTGTAAAGAAATATCTTAATTTTTGGCATAGAATAAATTCAAGGTCTGCCAAAATTTCAGTTTTACGCTACTGGCACGAACTTTGAAAATTGACTCACAAAATTTGTTATGTACAACCTTAAATTAAAATTCGATATCTATGCAAACCGGTAAAATTGGAGTTACAACGGAAAACATTTTCCCGATAATCAAAAAATATTTGTATTCTGATCATGAAATATTTCTTCGCGAATTAGTATCAAATGCAGTCGATGCCAGTCGTAAATTACAAGCATTAGGACGAAGTGGAGAATACAACGGAGATACGAGTAATCAGCAAGTTACTGTTACTCTCGATAAAGATGCAAAAACACTAACCGTATCTGATGAAGGTATTGGTATGACTGCCGAAGAAATCGAAAAATACATCAACCAAATAGCCTTTTCCGGTGCATCGGAGTTTATGGATAAATACAAAGATGCAAACATCATCGGCCATTTTGGGCTTGGTTTTTACTCATCGTTTATGGTTTCGAAGAAAGTAGAAATCGTATCGTTATCGTACAAAGAAGGGGCACAGGCCGTTCGCTGGGAATGCGATGGAAGCCCCGAATATTCGTTGACTGAAGCAACTCGCTCCAAAGTTGGAACCGATATAATCATGTATATTGATGCCGATTCAGAAGAATTTTTAGAAGAATCGCGCATCGAAGCAATGTTGAATAAATATTGCAAATTCTTGCCCGTGAAAATTGCATTTGGCAAAGATAAAGAGTGGAAAGATGGTAAGATGGTTGAAAAAGAAACAGATAAAATCATCAATAACACTCAACCTGCATGGACAAAAAAACCGGTTGATCTTAAAGAAGAAGATTATGCCAGTTTCTACCATGAATTATACCCGATGGCAGAGGAACCATTATTTAACATTCATTTGAATGTTGATTATCCATTTAATTTGACCGGAATTCTCTATTTCCCAAAAATAAAAAATAACATAGAAGTTAACAGAAATAAAATACAACTATATTGTAATCAGGTTTTTGTGACAGATTCGGTTGAAGGTATCGTTCCCGATTTCTTAACCCTATTGCATGGAGTTTTAGATTCACCGGATATTCCATTGAACGTGTCGAGAAGCTATTTGCAAAGCGATTCGAATGTAAAGAAAATCTCAAGCCACATTACCAAAAAAGTAGCTGACCGATTGCAGGATATCTTCAAAACGCAACGCGAAGAATTCGAGAAAAAATGGGATGGATTAAAAATGTTCATCAATTATGGTATGATGACCGATGAAAAATTTTATGATCGTGCCAAAGATTTTGCTCTCTTCAAAAATACCGATGGAAAATATTTTACCTATGATGAATATAAAACATTAATTACAGGTAATCAGACCGATAAACACGAAACGCTTGTGTATATCTATGCAACCGATGCCGAAGCACAACATGCGGCTATTGAACGAGCAACGGCAAAAGGCTACGATGTGCTATTGATGGACAGCACTTTAGATCCACATTTTATAAATCAATTAGAGCAAAAATTTGAAAAATCGCGTTTCATTCGCGTTGATGCCGAAGTGGCTGATAAATTAATTGAAAAAGACGAAGTTCGAACCTCAAAATTGTCGGTCGAAGCTCAAGACCAGTTACGTCCGGTATTTAAAGCACATTTGGCACCAAGCTATGCTGTTATGTTCGAAAATTTGAGTGAAGACGAAATGCCGATACTTATAACTCAATCGGAATTTATGCGTCGGATGAAAGAAATGTCGGCATTGGGAGGTGGAATGAATTTCTATGGCAATCTTCCCGATAGCTATAATATCATTGTAAATACGAACCATCCATTGGTTGGAAAATTGAGCTCAGAGCTAACGACTTCTGTTGGAGACTCGGTAAAAACATTCGATAAAGAGCTTGAACCTTTGAAAAACGAGGCCGATGAATTGGAAAAAGCGAAAGCAGGTAAAAAACCGGAAGAAATACCATCTGCCGACAAAGAAAAGCTTGAAACCATTGAGAAACAGATAGGTGAACTTAACGATAAAAAAGAAAAAGTACTTGCTGATTTTGGTAAGGAAAGCAAAATTGCAAAACAACTCATTGATCTTGCTTTGATATCGAATAATATGTTGAAAGGGGAGGAGTTAAGCAAATTCGTTAAGCGAAGTATTGAACTTATTTCATAGTCATCATTTTCTCAATATATACCCTAAGAAGCCGATTTCAATAAATAATTGAGGTCGGCTTCTCACTTTTTCAAATAAAAAAATTACATTTGCACAAATTTCAAGTAGGACTTCGTAGCTCAGCTGGTAGAGTAAGTGACTCTTAATCATTGGGTCGTGGGTTCGAGCCCCACCGAGGTCACCTGATAATGAAGGGATTGTCTTATGGCAGTCCCTTTTTTATTGTCCTAAGAACAAATTCCCTTATAAATAATTTCGATTATTTTCATCGTAATATTAGTAGCTAATATTTGTTTTTTGTCATTGAATGCGAGAGCAGAGATAGATTTGCAGATTCGAACTCCCCAACTTTTCATGTCACCATCGTTACCCAACATAATAGAATATATATCCGAATTTAATAATTTACAATGCAATTTTTTTTTAAAATGATAGTCTTATTGTAAACACAACACCAGATTATTGAAAAATTAACCAATTAAAAATTAGTAATTATGAAAAGAACTATATTACTGTTCGCTTTGCTTTTTACATTTTCTAGCATCTTTTCAAATAATATTGAAATAAATTTCACAGCAAATGGAGCTTCAACAACGATTGATTCTGTTAAGGTTGAAAATCATACAAAAGGAACAACTATTATTATAGCTGGAAATGATGTTTTACAACTTACAACGAGCTCAACTGGAATAACATCCATTGAAAATAAAGATAATATTTATATAATTCCTAATCCTATAAAAAATGAAGGTGAAATTCATTTTAATAATCCTATTTCAGGTAATGTAAATATTAGACTTTTTGATGCTAATGGGAAAACGCTTATATCACTTAAAGAAAATTTACAATTAGGCAAATATGTATATTCTGTATCTGGACTTCAAAATGGACTTTATTTTGTAAATATTGCAGGTGCAGGTTATTCTTACAATGCTTCGATTTTAAGTACTAGTTCTAATGTGCAACCAATTACATTAAAACAAAAAACAGAACGAATTGATACTGATTTTAAACTTAAAAGTTTAAAATCCATAATAAGTATGGAATATAATATTGGAGATGAATTTATATTCACTGGATATTCAGGTTTACTAACAGACGCAGTTTCAGATATTCCAACTATAAATAAAACGATTACTTTTACTTTTCAAGGTGTTCCTCCAATTTCATTATTTACAATAAATTCAGAAAGTTTAACGATTGGAAAAACTATTTCATTTATTGACCAAAGTACAAACACACCGACAACATGGGAATGGGATTTTGGTGATGGAACAACAAGTACTTTACAAAACTGTAATCATATCTATTCTACTGATGGAACTTATAATGTTACCTTAACAACAAGTAATGAATTTGGGAAAAATAGCATAACAAAACAAATTGTTGTAAAAGGGAAAGGAACTGTAAAAGGAATCGTAACAATTATTAGTGGAAATTGTATGCCTTCGCCTCCAATTGTAATAAATCCGTCTCTTCCTCCATCTTATTCAGCTTGTCAAACAACAATTATTCAAACGAAGGTAGTAATTACATCAAAAGCAAAATCTTATAATCCCGACTTATTAATACTATCTACGTATTCATCTGACGATGGTACATACCAAATTGAATTGCCGGAAGGAGAATATTCTCTTTTTGTAATAAATACAACAGATTTTGATTGGGAATATTGGAGCGAAAGTAATAATGGTTGGAATTTTACAATTACAAAAAATAAAATCACCAATTTAGATATTAATATAAATAATGCCGTTTGGTAAAATAATTACGTGGGTATACGCGGTATGAAAAAAATGCCTTGTCAGTTGGTTATTCAAGGGTTGTAGCCCCAAGTTCGGCTAAGGCTTTGCCTTAGCCGTTCATATTTTTTTAGGTTCTACCTTGTTTAACGAATTTTGTTAAAATGAATCATTCAGTATAGTTTTTCGCAGACACAGCCTGTTAACATAAAACGACGATGTTAGAACTGCACGTTGAACTCGCTCCGATTTTCCCGTTTAATCAATTTCGCGATCTCTAAAACCAAGCAAATATAATATACTGTCAAGCCCAACCGTTGAAATCGCATGTCCTGCAGATTCCCGAACAACCGGTTTCGCATGAAATGCAATTCCCAATCCAGCGATACTTATCATTGGCAAGTCATTTGCTCCATCACCAACAGCAATAACTTGTTCAAGATGAATGTCTTCTTTGAAAGCGAGTTTTTTCAACAGTTCGGCTTTCATTTGTCCATCAACAATTTCGCCAATGTAGTTACCTGTTAATTTTCCGTCTACTATTTCTAACTCGTTTGCATACACATAATCAATTCCCAGAACTGTTTGCAGATATCGTCCGAAATATGTGAAACCACCCGATAAAATTGCTGTTTTATAGCCATATTTTTTCAGATTTCGAATTAACCGATGAGCACCCTCTGTTAGTGGTAAATTTCGAGCTATTTCATGTAATACGTTTTCTTCTATTCCTTTCAGTAGGGCAATTCGTTGACGAAAACTTTCCTTAAAATCAATTTCACCACGCATTGCAGCTTCTGTAATTTCCGATACTTTTTCTTCTGCATTTGCATATTTGGCCAACTCCACAATAACTTCTGTCTGAATTAATGTAGAATCCATATCGAAACATACAAGTTTTCTGTTTCTACGAAAAGCATTATCAAACTGAAATGCTATATCGATACCTATATTTTTAGAGATATTTAAGAAGTCGAGTTTCATCTTTTCTTCGTCAACAGGATTACCACGAACTGATAGTTCGACGCATGCCCGACGATGTGTGCCGGCACTTTCTTCAATCAAACTGGTACGACCTGTTAACCGTGAAATTAAATCGATGTTTAACCCTTGTTCTCGAATAACAGAGGTGACCGATGATAAATGTTCGGCCGATAATTGGCGACCAACAACGGTTATCATATATCGTTTTTTCCCTTGACGATGTACCCAAGTTTCATATTCTTCAACAGGGATTGGTTTAAATTTGGCCGAAACGCCCATTTCGTATGATTTGAAGAGTAAATCTTTTAAAATAGCCGACGTTTCACTATTCCCATTGGCCATAAATACAATTCCGAGTGATAACGTATTATGAATCACGGCTTGCCCAATATCAAGTATTGTTGCATTATATTTTGCTAAAATACTTGTTAAGGCTAATGTTTGTCCTGGGTTATCTTCTCCGGTAAATGTTACCAAAATTATTTCTGTCCTATTCATAGTGCTTTTGTAATCTTTTTTTAGGTTGTCAAAGGTACATATTTTTTATTATTAGAATCAACGATAAAGCCCAATCACTGTCCATAATTGACATATTCTATTGGATAAAGGCAATTTTTATATTGTTTTTTGCCTAATAATATTTGTTAATACCACCAAATCCTGCAATAAGTTTGTTTTTACTTGTCTTTTTAATAAAGTTGGTGAGTCGTTTGGTAAACTCTTCCGGCCTTTTTCTTGCGCTATCAATATAGGCAACTCGTATTCGTTTATATGGTTCTGAAAACTTTGTGTAGTTATTCCAAGCTGTTTTATCTTTTTTTATTTCATCTAAAATGTCTTGGGGAAATACAAACTCTTGATAAATAATATTTTGTACCGTTTTGTGAATTGAGCTATGAATCAAATTATGTTCGGCTAACCATTTTAGTCGTTCAATATTTGGTTGTGAAAAACTACTCTTTGGTTTTCGTGGCGTGAATCGCTGAATTGTGTGGTCATTGTCAAGAGTTTTATTTGTACTATCTATCCAGCCGAAACAAAGAGCTTCTTCTACTGCATCATTGTACTGAATACGTTGTTTGCTCGTTGACTTTTTCGCATATACCAGCCAAACTTCTTGCTTTGTGTCGAAATTGCTTTCAAGCCAATTTCGCCATTCTGCTCTTGTTTTTATGTTAAGAATACCTTCTTTTTCCATATTACTTTATTGTCTGCGACTAAAAGGTAAATTGGTATAAGTGTGTTACTTCACTATGTCTCGTTTGGCAGAACAGGCTATCGGCTATCAAACGTAAATTGAACTGAACCAAAGCGGAAAACCCACTTTGAATGTGACCACTTATTCGCAATAGGGCATTCTATATTTCAACGGATAATTTCAAATGCCCACCTAATCCTTCGCCGATAATTCTCATTAAAGTAGAAAGTCTTATATCACTGGCATTATTTTCAATCCGAGAAATGTAGTTTTTCGTTGTACCAACCTTTTCGGCAAGTTGTTCTTGAGTCAAATGTTGTTTTTTTCTAGCCTCCTGTATTAAAACACCAATCTTGAATGCTTCAAATTCTTGTTCGTATTTTTCACGGGTTGGAGTGCCAATTTTACCATACTTTTGATTAAGATGGTCGTCCCATGATGTTAAATTATTGCTTGCTTTTTTCATCGAAATATTCTTTTTTTTATTGTAAAGCCTTATCAAGTTCTTTTGGTGGCGTTTTTTGTGTTTTTTTCTGAAACCCGCTCAATAATATAACTAGGTTTCCTTCATCGAAGCAACAAAAAACTCTGAAAATATTGCTTCCAACTTGTGTCCGAATCTCCCATAAACCATCAGTTCCTGTCATATGGTCGAAATGATTTTTCGGAACAATTTGCAGTGTTCTGATTAAACCAATCGTCCAGTCAAGCTTTCTTGAACTTTGGCGTTTTGAGAATTATAAAAGTCCCAAAAATAATTTTTTATAGACTTTTATGGTTCGTTTAAATTCTTACAATTTATTCAATATAATCCTTTCGACAAAGTTATCTAAATAGATAACTAAATTCAAGCTTTTTTAATGTTATTTTATTGGTAATCTGTTTTTTTTCGCTCTTATTGCTAATGGTTTGAATGTTGACCACTTGTTTGAGACCTGAGCTTTTAGTTTATGAATCAATATTGTTGTGGGTATATTGCCTTTCCTATATCCTTCCAATTAAGCGTTCCAAAATTGAAAGATAGTCCGGCATTTATTCTTAATCCACTCCATTGCTTGAAAGTAGTACGTTTATCCACTTTTGTATAATCGTATCTTATTTCAAACCTTGAACTAAATACTTTTGAAATTCTTCTTTTATAATCAATATAACTGTTAATTGCATTAGCTTTATAGGTTCCAAGAAAACTCAATTTCAATAATTTAATATCTTTTAGTGAGCATTTCATTTTTATAATCTAATTTAAGTTCAGTATTCATTTTAATAAAAATGGCTAATGTTTTGCCGTATGTCATGTTCTGCTATTTACGGTGCGACTTTGTATCGCCTAAGAAAAGACCTGAAACGTGTAAAGAGTTGCACCTGCAACGTCGCTTAAAAATGGCCTGACAGCATGGTGAGTGTTCGTTTTTTATCTATCAATTTTTCTTTTTATTCATAAAATCATCCATCTTTATCTGATTTTCTTTAATAAAGTATCTATTTTCAAATACATAGCCATCCTTCTCGGTATAAAAAATAGATTTGAACTTTTCACTCTTACTTTTCGGAATAATTTCTATCCATTCACTTTCATCATCTTCTTCTACTTTTATAATACTGTCTTTTGCGACATAAATGCCGATTAAACTAGAATTGTTCTTGTAGAAATATTCGGAATTGAATTCAAAAGCTGCAATAAGTTCATTTTTCAATGTTGTATCTAATTTGTCTATCATTTGTCTTTTCTTCCAATCACTAATTTTGAGTAAATCTATATCTGATTTACTCAAAGGCCTTGCTAATTGATATATTATAATTTTAGAAAATTCATTCTTAATTTCTTCATTTGATACATAGACAGAATCTCCTGATTTTAAATTATCCCAAGGCGAATCTATATTTTTTTTTAAAATCGAATTTAGGGGCTGCTTATTATAACTATAACTAAAAGTAGCAAAACTTATACAAAAAATGAAACACCAAAAACACATTCTGCCTCTAAAATGATTTTCCCGAATCTTGATTTCATCTATGGATAGTGCAACATTACTAGTGATTTTTTGTTTATATCCCTCTGTTCTGTAACCCATTTTATATCTTCTATCAGATTTCTTTATTGGGACATCACTATAAATTGGTCTCGTTTTTTTTCTTGAAGAAAAGAATGACGATATTGCTATTATAAATGAAATAGGAACAAAGAAAAGAGATAGTCCCCAAATGAAATTAATATTAAACATTGTTGAAATACAAAAGGCCGCCCACATAAATAACCAAGCAAAAGTCCCAAGATTATTCATTATAGATAATTTGTCTTTAGAATTAAGGTTGCGAAGTTCTGTGTATTTTCGGTAAGATTCTCGCCTTAGTATATAATTTAAAATTGAATTTATCATATTGTTTTTTTTAATTTTAATTAAAGTAATAATATAAATTATAGGTTATGTCTCTATTTTATATATTTAATAGACCATTGTTTATATAGAAGTACATGCATAACATTTTTTTAGAATGATGCCCAACAACTTATAATCACTATTCTGTTTATTTCCACTATATTTCGAGTCAGCAAATTACAGTAAAACCCTTTATGCTTCTGCCCTAAGCTATTGTTGTTTGAATGGTCAAATATATAGTTTTTTTATATATACAATGAATCGAACGAACTTTTTATTTGTTCAAATTCTTTGGTCGTGATATGTGTACAGTATCGGTAAATAAAGACATTAATACCGTTTTTCGCATTCATTTTACAAAAAAAATAAAAAAAAGTGCGATTTTTTGTAACCATATGCAACTATTTAATATTTTAGCAGGTCCTCATTAATGGAAAAAGGGTGCTGTATGATGTCTTAACTGACATTTCAGCAAAGGATAAAGAAATATTGTATCACTAATATCATTAGCTATGTTAAAGCGATTGTTTATTTGCATGTTTTTAGTCGGCATTGCCACGATTGCCGTTAAGGCTCAAAACTTGACAATGTCTGGGAGTAACTCGCATTCTGTGATGATTTGCTCCAATGGTAACATTTTTGCATGGGGAAGTAACGGTTTGGGACAAGTCGGTCTACAGCAAACCTTAGTTGCTTATCCTAATACGAGTTATAATACACCACAGCGTGTATACGGGTTGACCGAAATTTTCATGGTCGATGCCGGCTCTGGTGCACACACTCTTGCAATGACCTGCGATGGTAAAGTTTGGGCTTGGGGGTTGAATACTAATGGTCAGTTAGGAAATACAACGATTGTAAACCAAACGAGTGGAACAGAAAAATATTCGGCAACACCATTTTTGGTTCAGGCTGGATTAACAAATCCATCTGCACCTTCGGGTAATTTGACAAATGTTGTATTCGTTTCGGGTGGTAACGATGAATCTTTTGCTGTGTGGAAAGACCCTGCAACAGGAACTCAATACGCGCTTGCTTGGGGACAAAATGATAAAGGACAATTGGGAAACAACTCATTGACAAATTCAACACAACCTGTTTTTGTATTAAATGGCGAAGCTGGCAATACAAAACTTGCAAATGTTGTTGCAATGGAAGCTGGTGACGAAGCCGGTTATGCTCTCGATAAAAATGGAAATGTTTGGTCATGGGGATCAACTCAAAATAGTGAATTAGGACGTTCGTCAACAGGAACAAATGTTGCAAAACGCGTCGAACTCGATCCTGCTAATGGTGGTGGCTATCTTAAAGATATTGTTGCCATAAGTTCAGGTGACCGTCATTGTTTGGCTTTAGATAAAAATGGTCATGTTTGGGCTTGGGGCGGTAACTGGATGGGACAACGCTTAAGTGCTAACGGATCAGATCAAAATTTTGCAACAATGCTCGATGTTAGTCAGCTCGGCGATCAATTTAAACAAGATAATCCAACAGCAACATATCTTGGCGATGGCGATCCTATTACTCAAATAGCTGCTGGTCAGGCTTATTCTATTGTAATGACCAAAAGTGGTCGTGTATATACCTTCGGGATGAATGGTGTATACAATGCCGCAGGAACAGCCACAATTACCGGTGCTTTAGGAAATGGTTCATCTACCGTTCAAAATTTTACGACAGCACAAAGAGGTATGTATAATGCTACAACTCCAATAACCAATGCTGTTGGTATTTCCGATGGTGATGGATGGTCGTTTGTTGCTGCTGCCGATGGTAAAGTTTATGTTGCCGGTGATAATTCCCTTGGACAGTTAGGTATTGGTAACAATGTCAATAAAAGTTATTATACCGTACAACCAGATGTTGGATGTGGTCTTGTAACACCATGTCCGACCATTGATTTAGGACCAGACGTGAAATTATGCGATGGTTTTACAAAAGTGCTTCAAGCTGATAATATTCATACCAATTTCTCTGCAACCTTTTATTTAGACGGTGTGCAACAATATACCGAAACAGTTGGTACAAATCCTCCGGTTAAAGACATTACATATAATGCAACCGCTTTTGGTAAATGGGTTGTTGTTATTAAAGACTTACGTCCCGCAACAGAAAGACCATGTACTCCATGTCCTGATGCATCCGATACCGTTGTAATAACAGCTCCAACATCTCCGGTTGATACAGTCTATTTGCCAAGTCCTGGTAACGGTGCTAAATACGATTATGGTTATTGTTCTCCGAATACTACGGTTCCTTTTGCCTTTGCATCTTTATATCAAGGGGCAACAAATGGAGGATATTAT
>JACCEE010055562.1_pt1 | contig 10987 bp, 13 predicted proteins | sample 7449931 | NCBI WGS metagenome assembly JACCEE01 (sample SAMN15323457, study PRJNA562643) | freshwater metagenome | isolation source: river surface water | place: USA:Blue River Watershed | collected 2017-08-19 | reverse complement strand
GAATGGATTTGTACTCAAGGAATAAATGCTGAGTTTCGAGAATTTGCTTGTCCTAATTGCGAAACATGTAAATTTTCAGCAAGAGAGCTTTTTAACTTTTAAACAACCAACCGCCCCAGCAATGGGGCTTTTAAGGAGATTTTGAAATGAATGCTAAAGAAAATTGGTTAATTGCTTGGTCAGTAGTTAGATCAGAGAGCATCTATTTAGAGATTGATTGTCAAGGTAGATATTTGCCAAGACTTTTAAAGGAGGTTAAAAAAATTTTACCATTGGCAAAGAAATGTAAAAATGCAGAAAGCGACAAACTTGGTTATAGAAAACCGCCACCAAGAGCTGACTTTGATGATGACGTACCTTTTTAACTAACCAACCGCCCCAGCAATGGGGTATTTTTTTGGCTATCTTATAACGTTATAAGTAACGTGTTACCAAATAAAGGGTTTTAAACGTTAAAAATTCCTATATCTCCCGATTCCCCAAAACTAAAACGCATCGAGCTAAGGGTAGAGTAAGCCCTGATTAGTGTATTCCTCGCCACTCCTCTGGTAGGCTGCCCCAGTCCGTCATCCCACATTTTCTATAACCGATTGATTTTATAAAGTCAAAATCTATTTTCATGACAGGTTCTGCAAGCCAACGGCATGACAACAAAGCACCCGACATGACAGATCAGCAAGCCTCATGACAGGTTATTTCAAAACCGAATTGCAAGGTTATTGCAAAACCGAATTTCAAAACCGAATTGCAAGGTTATTGCAACATTTGGTCAATAAAAAAAACACAAAACAATTCTTTTCATCAAACCCGTTTTTTTTATGAGCTAATGTTGCAATGTTCTTGGAATGAGCTTTTGAAATGAGCTTTTGCAATGTTCTTGGAATGAGCTTTTGAAATGTTCTGGCATAGCTTGCGCTGGCGTGGCGGGTGCGTTGGCGTGACTTTGGCGGGCAGGTTCTGGCGTGAAAATAGATTTTTACTTTATAAAATCAATCGGTTATAGTAAATGTGGGATGACGGACTGGGGCAGCCTACCAGAGGAGTGGCGAGGAATACACTAATCAGGGCTTACTCTACCCTTAGCTCGATTCCTTTACGATGCGGCTTTAGCCCATCGGTCTTAGAAGTTCCCACATAGCTTGCGACGTGTTAGGACAGCCCAAAGCGACGCGCGCTAGCTTGCGACGCGCAAGGAGCGACAAGGTTGGGCGCAATAGCATCACTTGTTACTAAAATAAATAAAATGGGTTTTAGTTAATCCCGCTATTTAAAACAATCATAAAAAAAATAAAGCGCGGCAACGTCCGCAAGAGTTCCTTAGCATTGTTTTAAATAGCCACGAATTCGTCTCATGAATTCGTAACCTTCCCTAAAAAAATCTTGTCTCATTGACGGCGTCATGTAACACCGTCAATCTGTCTCATATCTGAGATTAGACTTTCTTTATGATTTCCAGCAAAATCATGCGTTTAGGTGCTAATTTTTACCCTACAAGGGGGTAATTTTTACCCTACAAGCAAGGTTATTCCTAACTTGTTGATTTATTTAAGAACGATTAAAAAGTGTATCAGTAACTTGTTACCATAAAATAGTCACTTGTTACTTTTATTTTGAGATTCTTGAGCGCGGGCTTGTCGAGCGCGTTGTTTGTGTAGATAGGCAATAATCCCGATCTCAACTTCTTTCTCAAGGCGTTGTCTAATCTCTTTAACTTGTTGATGTACTTCAAGTTCAACTTGTCTTCGAATCTCTTCTCGAATCTTGTCGCTAAGTTCTGCTTGTGGCGGGGGTAAAGGTGTTGGTAATTTTTCGGTAGCTGGGGCTTGATAGATAATAACAGGGTCTTTTTTTCTACTGATTTCAGATATTTTCACAATCAGATAGATGGGTAACATTATGATTACGAGAGTTATTGCAATTATTAGGATCGTAGGCATAGTAGGGTTGATAGCTTTTAATATTGCGATGTTAAGTAAGGTTTCTAGCATGTCGTATTTTTTTAAAAAAGGGCTTGATTTTTTAAAAGTTAGGTGTTTTAATACCGTTTATCGGTACGTTTTTGCGTTAAGTCGTAGGTTGATAGCCCAGTTGTCTGTGTAAAGTAGATTTAATCTTGAGTGATTAGACTGACAAAACGATGACCTTTTAATTAAGGTTTTACGCAAAAAAATATGCAGGTTCGATAAAGTCGAGTTTTCCAGACATTACTTTATCTCCCCTGCATGGTGCCGGTTCAGAACTTCGATCCCACAACCGGCATTAAGAAAATGTTACCAGAAATTGATCTGATTTTCCATTTCTTAAAATGCCAATACCGTCAAGGTGTTGGTCATGTCTGCTAATACTTCAAAACAAAAAGGTTTTAGATTAACGGGTGGCGAAAAGCCTTCTAAGTCGCCAAAGTTGTTTAAAGCTGTTCGTGAGAAGAAAGCCAAAGATGATGTTTATAAACATCCTGTTCTCTCTGCGCCTGTCGCTAAGCCGCTAAAAACTAAGCAGTTAGTTTTAAAAGCTGAAAAACCTTCAAAAGAAAAATCTCTCCGTGAATATCAACCGCATGATTGGCTAACTTCTGGTCAATTAGCTGATTATCTTGGTGTTTCTGAAAATACTGCAACAGTTCGTTTGCGTCGAGCATTTCAAGCAAATTTTAATGAACTTAACGGTTTGCGTTTGGGTAAAGGACGATCATCAGATCATGAATTGAATGCAGAGATTCGTCGATTGAATAATGAGGGAGAACAAGAACTTCTGCAGTCTGATTTGGTAGGTGATAAAGGTAACAAGTTACTTTATGCACCACCACCTGGTACGGATTTATCACCTGTCGAGCGTGGTTCTTCGATGGTGGGTGTAACACGGATTAATGCGGATAACGGTTGGGTGGTTCGTTGTGTAGCGCGTTCAAATTCGGGGCATTCATATCATGTTCGTTATGATTCGCTGCATGAAAAGAAAGTAGAGAAAAAAGAAAAGGTTATAGAAATACCTGGTCGAGTTCACGATATATCTCAATATGTACATTTTGACTGGATCAATATTTCGCAACAGCATGATCCTGAAACATTAAACGACGTGGGCGGTGGTCATTTGTACGTTTTTGATCAAAGCGTGGTAGTTGACCGTTTAGATGAATCAACGGTGATTTGTACAGCAAATGATGACATTGAATCGGTCGCTCGTAAGTATTTGAATCATGAAGGATCGTTTGATTCACGTTGTTTCGTGCGTTGCGTGCATGGTCGGGTCGACTTTATGGGTAATCCAGCACGGATCAATCGGCGAGATAATGTATTTGGCTTCGATATGCAAATGTCGATAGTTTTAATAAATCAGGTACTTGCCGAATATGATCTACCTCCTTTCACGGCGGGAAAGAGATTCTCTAAGGTTTATTATCAGGGGAAAATTTCCAATAAGCAGCGTTATATGAAACATTGGGATGGTGCGCATTTTACGAGATTGGATGTCACGTCGAATGTTTCATTTGGGGATTTTGATTCCGCTCGTGCTTTTATTCTGTGGCTTGGTTCGCAAAAGATTGGTCATCAAACGGTAAAAGTATCACCTGATGCCAATACGGTAACATACGGACAAGCAACGTCTTATCTTCAACAAATAGCGTATGTCAAAGCTGTCGAGGTTGCTGCGCATTCAAAGAAACCAGCTAAAGAACTTTCAAAATCTAAATGGGTTGGGAAAGTGTCTTCTTCTTCAAATTTTAGCCCGTCGGTCATTTCAGATGATTCAGTTGATTCGTATGTAGATTTATTGGAACGTGATTTAAGAGATCAAGGTGTAGTGCGTTTTGAACTTCGTGTATTGAGAAAGTTTTTATCAGATTCAGATTACAAGTATTTAGGAAATTATGACCCTTCTTTTTTTTCGGATTTGTTTATGCAGAGGTGGGCACCGGCTATGAGAGATTTTGAGAAACCAGCAATATCAGAATTAGACCCAAAAATTGCGGGAATTTTAGCGCGTTATTTGGCGGGCGATGATGTTCATCGTGGGGTTTCACGAGCAACGTTTTATCGCTATCGTAAGATAATCAAAGATTTAGGAACGGGTATTGATATAGCTCGCCCGTATGTTGCAGAAACGCATCAATTGCAATCTTTGAAGAATGTTGAAGTTCGTCCTTATCGCGTCCCATCGTTTTATATCGAGGGCTATGAAGGGCAAAAAGTTACAGGTTTAAGAGCAGCTTAAAAGGGATTTTATGAAACAAGATACAACGGTTTTTTTATTGGGCGGGTTTGGTGTTCAAAAACCAGGTGAACCTCCATTTTTTCAGCTTGAAATTATTGATCTTTCTTCGGTCGAGGATTGGGTTGTTGGTGCTCAAAAGGTTACTTATTTTGAACCTGATCTGAAGCATTTTAAAAATGGCAATCTTCAAGATGGAAAGCAATTTTTTAACTTGAATATTGCTTCGGGTTTATATCTTTGTGATTTGTTGCAAACGATTAAAAGAGATCGTGCAAGCGGCTTAACTTTAGCACGTCTTTCTTTAAAGAATTTGCGTCCGCATCCGCGTGATGTAAATGCTTGGTTTAACTATTTATTAGATGTAAATGCGCTGGGGAATACGTCCGGCTTAAATGTATCTTTAAATGGTGATGCCAAGGTAAATGGTAACGTTGTTACTGGTATCGCTCCGCCAAAAACAGATCGTATGGCGGAATTAATGAAATGATTTGGATAAATCTTTTCTTTTTGTTTTTATGAGGTTATGACATGGGAATGTTCACGAAATCAGGCATGAGAGGAGCAGGTTTGAAAGCGGCTGTATCTGCTCCGTCGATTGCGTCGGGTGTGAAATCTTTGGCGAAAACAGGTCTTGAACGTGCGAAGTTTTCATTTACTGGTTTGGTCACCCGTTTTAAGAACGGTAATGCTCAAATTCGTATGACGAATATGAAGAAACTTTAGAAATGAAGTTTTTATTGGTGTTGTTATTAACAACATTGTCTGCGGGCAACGCAGTTGCTCAACTTTATGTCACAAATGATGACTTAGCAAAGCATCATTTATGTTTGAAAAATCCCTACGATTCATACATGACTGGGGATCAAAACACGGCGTTTCCAAATTGTTATACCAATTACGCGGTGATTCATATTCCAACTTACAACGCTGAGATTTCAGGTTCTCAAGCGACTATTAAGCTTGATCCGACATTGGACGTTGAATTAGCTTTATGGGGGTTTGGATTAGGAGCATTCTTTTGGGGAATTGGTCAATTTGGGCAATTAATTCTTTCAGTAATTCGCAAAATCCGTTTATAGGAAAAGGACTTTTTATGAACATGTTACAAAACATCAAAGCAAAATATCTTGCTTACTCGTTGGGCTTTCTTTCTTTTTTAACTTCTAACTTTGCATTTGCCGATGTCGACACTGCACCAACTGCGGCGAGTGGGTTTGTTGGTTATCTCACCTCATTAGCTGCGGAGTTTGGACCGGTTAAAACTGCAATTGTTACGATTATGGGTATTCTCATCTTGGTATTAGGGATTATCCAATTGGGTGGTTTCGTTGCGGGCGTTATGAAGAAAATGCTTGGGTAATTAGGGGATAGGTGGGGGTTTTGCCTTCACCTATTTTTTTTATTTTTTAGGTAACGAGTGACCAAAATATGCAAACTACATTACAGAATTTTCCAATAGCTGATTTACAAGTTGCTCTTCTTACAATCATTGGGATGATCATTGTTGTAGCGGGTTCTCTCCAATTGGGGGGCGTAGTAAAAGATGTATTAAAAAGAATATTTAAACGGTAACGGGTGATTAAATGGTTTCGTTTTTAATTGGTTGCTTTCTTTTTTGGTGCTTTGTGAGCGGCTTTAATTATGGTCGGCTTTAATTACTTTGCAATGGAATTATTAAAGATAATAGTGGGCTGCGGCTTACTAGTATTAGTGGGTTATTTCTTAGAAAAGAATAATAGAATAATAGCGATAATATTAGGATTATTGAGTTTATTGTATTTCACAGAAGTTTCATTTGCGATGACGTGTAGTGAGTTGACAAAGTTTTGTGAAGCAAAAAAAGCTTATTATGATGAACGAATTGCTCTACAAACGAAAAATGGATGGCCTGTAGAAACGAATTATGTGCAATGTGATTTACAGACACCTCCTACTCCACCAGGGTCAAAAAGCCGTTATATTGAGTATTCAAATGAGTATGGAGGTAAAAATTATCTTGGGTCGTGTGCTTTAGACCCAGAAAAATGTGCAATCCCGAAGGTGAAGGTAGGGATGGAAGCAAATGGAGTAGACGAGAAATGTGCTTGTCCGAGTGGCACAAGTTCTATGGATATATCTTATTTTAATTCAGATTATTCAGGTTCTACTGATTATTTGAAAAAAACTCATGGTAAGGTTGGGGTTTGTGGTTCACCTCCTGAAGGAAGTAAGACTCCTGGTAGGACTGATGAACAATGTTGCGTTTCTAATTTGGGTTGTGCTGATGGGTATAAACCTGATCCTACAGGGGCATTTATTCCTACTTCTCCGATGGCTACTGCATGTGTTCTAGATGTACCATCTTGTCCAGAGGGAACAACTTCGCAGTCAATAACTGGTGGTCGTGCCACTGCTGAAACTCAAAATCGTAATGTAGCGGGTTGTGAAGGCGACAACTGTTGCATTATGGAAGATTCACCTTGTGCTGAGGGTTATTTGCCAAATCCAGACAAGCAACCTACCGATCCAGAATACTGTTACAAAGATGGTAATTGTCCAGAAGGTACACAGTCTTATTCGGGTTTTATGGGTAATTCAAACCTTTCTTATCTGGGCAATTTCCCAAGTCCGGCTTATCCAGAATATCAAGGTTTTTGTAATACTACAGGTTGTTGCATGGGTTGCCGCTCGGGCTTTGAAAAATCAAATGATTTTTGTGTAAATAAGACGGGTGAAGAACCACCAAAATTATGTGCTCAAGGTACTGTAATGGGTGCGTACATTTCTACTACTAATTCCTCTTTTGGTTCTGATGCTTACCACACTGCAATGGACTGTGCTTGTCCTCTCAATTCAGTCACTCGTTCCCCAAATGCAGAGAAAGGCGTAATGCTTTCGGGCGGTATGCACATCGGCGGTGATCCAAATGCTACTTATCAAGATGCGGTTTGCGATTATTCAAAAGTTCCCTCTAATGATATGTCTCAAGTTCCTAATTTAGAAGATTATTTTGATGGATCAAAGGGTGCGTGCGCCATGCTTCCCAATGGAGGAATTGATAAGGAAAAATGCTTCAAAATGGATGGGGCTATGAAGGATTGGCTTGCAGATAATGTGGATTGTGGGTCAAAACAAGGGCTTGAGTGTATCTCTCCGAAAATGCAAGAAATGATGTCTAAATGTAAGGTAGTTGCTGGTGTTGTGACTTGTTCGAATTTTCAAGTTGGAGACAATGTTCCTGCAGGTAGTGGTCAAGTTCAGCTTCCAGATTGGGTTGTTGACAGTACGGATAAATTTGGTTTTCCGTTACCTAGTTTTGAAGGTTTTGAAGATGATGGTACTGGCACGGGCTCGGGATCAACACATAAAACATCTTCCTCTTCTACTTCAACGACTTCGACTACAACTTCGACATCTTCAACAGATGCTAAGAAACCAGTCAAAATGTTTGATGACAAACCTACTACTGGCAGTGGTTCTTCAACTGGGGGATTGGATTATTTTAAAGATGCTTGGAACAGTTCAAAGAATCAAGAGCTTAGAGGAAAAATTGATGAGGTAATGGTTGCCTTTCAACGTCAAAGAATGTTTGAAATTAAAATGTCTGGTGGTGAACCGCCATGTGCAGACTTTTCAAAAGTAGAGCTTCCTTACAATTGGAAACTTGAAAATATATGTCTTCTTGAACCCCCTTATGTTTATTACTTCGATGTACTTCGTGATGTGAATCTTCTCCTTTCGATGCTTCTTCCAGCCATTATCATGCTTAGACAATAAAGTTATTTGTTACTAAATGGAGGTTATATGTGCCTTAAAAAGTTACTTGTTACTATTTTAATCTTATTTTCATTCAATGTTTTAGCAGAAACGCCGACCGTTTCTTTAGCTGATCCGGCTTTAGGGAATAAGCAGTATGTGCCAGAGCCTTCGGTTGGTAGTTCTCCATGGGGAACGGGTTACGATCCTAAGAAAAATACTTGGGCTGTGGGTGAGCCGATTGATGTTTCAAGAATGACCTACGGCGGGAGTTGTGGTTTAGATTACGATTGTCATGTTAAGAGAATCGGCACAATTTTTCATGATGCATTAGTGCAATTATTTGCTTGGTTTATTCAGCTATTTCTTTATTTTAGCTTTATAGCGTTTGAAGCTAGCTATAAATTTTCTATCAACATAATTGAACAATATAATATTGTTCAAAATATGCAGGAGGCATTTTCCTTAATTCCGAGTAAGTATGTTGCGATATTAGTTTATATAGCAATTCCGCAGTTAGTTTCTGCGGGAATAACGGCATTGATTACTGTTTTTTTATTTAGAAGAGTTTTTTCGAGGTTTTAATGCCAATTTATACCTATTGGGGACCGGCTGGGTCTTATAAAACATCAACTGCGATATTAGATGAATGTGTTCCTGCTATTCAGAAAGGTCGTTTAATTGTTACAAATATTAGAGGCTTACAACCAGATAGAGTTTTATCTGTGTTTGGTAATCCAAATAATATTTCTTTAGAGAAAGCCATGAATAACTTTATTCATATTGGTGACATTTCTTTAGAGAGTAGTAGAGAACGACTAAGATATTTTTATGAATGGTTGCCAAAAGGTGCGATGTTAGTTATCGACGAAGGGCAATCAGTTTTTAGAAAAGAAGTTGTTTTAAAGAATTACACGCATAACCAGTATTTGAAGGCGTTTATCGATCAAGATAAATTAGTTCAACAGTGTTTAAAGGATTTTCCTGATAATGTTTGGTTTCGTACTAATATAGAAACTATTAAGCAGAATTTTCTTCAACATATTGGGGATTCTGGGGATATTGAAGAGGAAAGTGACAAATGGATTGAATATGCAAGATCAATTCGTGGTCGTCCTTTAAATCTTTTAGATGCGTTTGATATGCATCGCCATCATGGTTGGGACATTATCTTAACCATGCCACAAATTGCCGATCTTCATCCGCGTGTGCGTGGTCTTCTTGAGGATGCTTTTAGCCATAAAAACTTGGGTAAATTCGGGCTTGGTGGTCGGTACATTCAAAAAGTTCATGATGGTCGAACTAATGCAAATAATCCTTCTGATACCAGAACTCGCAAAATAGATGATCGGGTTTTTTATTTGTATCAATCGACTGCAACGGGTCAATTTTCTGATGTAAAAAAGACTTCGACGGTTGTTCCTTGGCAAGTATATGTTTTAGGTACGATTGTTTTAGGTTTGGTCTTTTATGTAATGTTTTACGGAGATTTTTCACTCTTAAAAGTTGCTGCAACGGGTGATATTTCGAAATTAGGTGAAAACGCAAGAGAGGAGAAAAAACAAAAAGATGCAAACAAAACTAATCCTGCTTTGGGTGACAATAGCGGAAGTGGTGTTGGCACTGATGGAAAAAGTAACACGTTACCGCCGTCTCCTTCGCCTCTTCGTCAAGAAGGTAGTCCTCCGTCACCCGTTGATGCGAAAGCTAATAAAACTTCGACAAATCCTTCAATTTCTACTAAGCAAACTCCTAATGCTAGTCGGTTGGCTCTTTCGGAATATGCTCAAGCTCATCGTCAAGCTGCTCCTGCGCTTCGTGGTACTGATAGCGGTATTCGTTTTGTTAGGCTGGCTAACTACGATGTTCCTGAGGCATTAGTTACGCGGTTTTTATATGTTGCGGGGGTTATGTCAGTCGGTTCTGAGTATTTTTATCTTTTTGCATTTGATACGCCGGACGGCTGGAAACTCTTAAAGCAACGTGATTTTGATGTAAGTGGTTTGCTCATTCGTCCAGACGTACGCGGGCGATCTGACATTTACGAAGTTTTAAATGAATCGGGCAAGATTTTGGGAAAAATAACTCGTCCGCCGTATGGTTGGGAAGTGAATGATAAACCACGCCAACAAGGTGGAACCCCTACGGGTATTTTTAACGAAAGTATCAATCAAGGTTTGGGTGGCAAAGCCCTTACTAGCCAAGTTTCAAATCAAGTTTCTCCTTCAAAAGATCAATCTGCATCGCCTCCTACATCTCAAACTGTACCTAATAAACAGTAACTCGTTACTAAATACCCTATTCAAAATAATTTTTTAAAGTTACTTGTTACTTTTTAAATGCTGTGATATTATGCACTTTAAAAGTTACTTGTTACTTTATGGAGGTATTTATGGGTAGAAAGTCTTTAAGTGATAAACCGCTAACGCCGGCAGAAAAACAACGTCGGTATCGTGAGCGTTTAAGATCGCAAGGTAAAAAATTTGTGTCGATTGTTGTTGATGCTTCGCAACCCGATCCTAATCAAACTAATTTGGTGAAAGATGATTTAGTTTTTCAAAATGAAATGTTGGTTTTGAAAAATGAACGATTAGTTGTGGAAAATGATCATCTAAAAGAAAGTTTAGATTTCAGTGAAAAATTTGAATCGGTTTGGCAGGGTATTGCTGAATCTTTTAGAGATGAACTCTTTTTAGAGATTTCTTTAAATACTACTCAAAATTCTAGAGTTTCTGTTTTGGTTGATCAGTGGCGTAACAATCCCAAAGTAAATTTATATGCCAATTCCAATAAAAACCTTTTAACCTTTATTCAACAACTTGAGGAGATTTTGAAATGAGATTTGTTACATCAGAAGAAATAGATGAAGAAGGTTACACAAGAGTTATAGATTCAGATGAAGGAGATGAATTTGAATGGATTTGTACTCAAGGAATAAATGCTGAGTTTCGAGAATTTGCTTGTCCTAATTGCGAAACATGTAAATTTTCAGCAAGAGAGCTTTTTAACTTTTAAACAACCAACCGCCCCAGCAATGGGG
>JACCEE011328532.1_pt1 | contig 10989 bp, 13 predicted proteins | sample 7449931 | NCBI WGS metagenome assembly JACCEE01 (sample SAMN15323457, study PRJNA562643) | freshwater metagenome | isolation source: river surface water | place: USA:Blue River Watershed | collected 2017-08-19 | reverse complement strand
GCGAAGCCCTTGACGCTAAACAAAAAAACATAATTACAATCAAGGCTATGCAGATATAAAACAGCCAACATCGCGTAGCGATTCAAAAGTTCCCCCACTCGGGGGGTTAGGGGGGTGGGGAGGAGCGTAGCGACGGGAATCAAAAGAAAATTAAGAATAATTAGGAACTTTACAATTAGGCAATAAAAAAAAGTAGAAGTAAAATTGACTTGCGGTATAATGGAATGACTTAACCAATGGTATAGAAAGGAATGAACCAATGATTGACATTAGAGTATTAAGTGAATCAGACAAGAAAGCATCTGCAAATTTTAAAAACATCTTTCAGCAATTAAAACAACAAGATGGAATTGTACAAAAGGATATTGCAGACAAAATGAACGTAACTATTGCAGCAATCTCTAAATTTATGAACGGCGAAAGAGCTATGACTAACGAGTTTGTATATAGACTTTCAGAAGTTCTAAACGTTTCACCATTAGATATTAAACCAGACTTTGATTTAGTGACTTATTCAATTAACTTGCAATTATCTAATCTGAATTTGCAACAGAAACAATCCGTATTATCTTTTATCAATGATTTGACTAAGTGAGGTTTTATGAATGAACAGAATGAATTAGATAATGCTTTAGAGTTGAATCGAAAGTTAATTGTCATGATTGAAGAAGCTATTGAGGCATTGCAAATTCTTAAATCTAGTCAACAAGAGGTTTTTGATAGGATTGAATCTCTCGAAACATTTACAAAGAATGAAATTGCACAAATGAGAGAAGATATAAAGCGATTGAATGTAGTTTAGAAGTGATTTAATAAAAAGAAAGCCAATCTAATTAACGGGTTGGCTTTTTTAGTTTGATGGTACTCGTAACTGTTGGTTTGTTTGTTTGTTTCAATCCTTGTTGTAATGGATTAGAGGTTAGTACCTGCATCGCATATTATGGTGTTTCAATCCTTGTTGTAATGGATTGGTTGCTTTTGAGTGATTAGAATAAACGCCATTTAATCTAAACACTCATTCCAAACTCTTAGATGCACACTTTTTGGTATTTGAATGCTCTAAATGACTGTTTTTACACCTTTTCACATCTCACATAGCTGGCGCAGCCTCGCGGGGTTTCCTTTTCTCTCTCGTTGTGACCAGTTAAAACGACCATTATTTTTAGATCGTTTAAGCCTTAGAATTTAAGCACTAAGGCTTTTTTTATTTGTTAGATTTTTAAGAAGGTTGCTGTGCATGTTAAATCTTGACTTGGCATTGTAAATGAGAAGTTGCATGGACTTGGTGAAAACAATGGATATGCGTTTTTGTATCCTGCGCCTGCCAATGGACTCAGACTAATAGTTTTTCCTGCTTCTGCATATAGAGTTGTTATTTGGTTGTAATCAGCATCTCTTATTATTCCATTTCCTATAATGTTAAACGTCAATTTGTACATTCTTACAAATATCGGTGTGCAAGTTATTGGCGTGTTGAATATTCCAGTTTCGCATTGAGCATTTGACCATCCAACAAATTTGTAACCTTCTTTCGGTACAACTCCAATCGAGAACTTTGAACCTATGTAGCCTTCTATTGATGGCGAAATAATTCCTTCGTTTTGATTTACTGTTGTTGTTACCTTAACAATCGATGGTGGTGGTTTGGTGTTAGTTGTTGCTGTGAATCCTGTTTTTCCTTCGCCCTCCACTAGCTGTTGATTCCCTACTTTTTCAAGTAAATAAGAATCTGTTTCTCCGTTTCCACAACCTCCCCAACAACCTGTTTCTTCTGTCCCGTTTCCGGGTGAATCTATTGCGTCCTTTAGTGATTGGTACGGGCGAAATAGCACTCTTCTTGTTGCTGGAATTTGTACAGGTTCTCCTGTTTTGGGATTTCTTCCTTCGCGTGCTGGGTATATTGACAATCCGAATGATCCAAACCCCTCTATTTTAACTTGCTCGCCTTTTTGTAGATTTGCCACTATCATTCCAAATGTTGCAAGTGATATTCTTCTAATATTGTCACATTGCCAGCTTTCAGTTCCTGTTTTGAAAAATTGGCATACTTCGTCAAACAATTCTGCTCGCGTTGTTCGTCTTTGCTTAAATAGATCGTAATTTTCATCTGGTAATATCTCTAAAAACGAGTTTAGTTTATCTATTAAGTTCACCGTGTCATTTGCTTGCAATGATGCAATTGTTTGATCTGTATTTAAAGTTCCTCCAACGGATAACTTACGATTCCAAAACTCTTTGCTTTCCGTATTGAAATCGTAATCGCCTATTTCAATCCATTCTGCTGTTGCAATGTTTGTAATTAAGCAAATTATTGAAATATATATAATTTTCATTTTAAAATCTCCAAATAAAAAAAGGACTAAACCTAGTCCTTTTCTTTCTTTATTAAATGTTAAGGGAAAACAACGGTTTCACCTGTAAATCCGATACTTGTTGCGCCCGTCGTTGCACTTACTTTAAATGTAAATGTTCCTAGACCGCTAAATGCAACGCCACTGGGATTTGCTACCCATTCTGCTTGAACTGCTGGGACAAGTTTGCTTGCAAAATTTGCGTATTCAGAACCCATAGCCGCGCTTAAATCACTTGCCCACTTTGTTTTAGTAGCATTGTAATAATTTGGACGGTTTCCCCATTCGTATTTTGTTTTCGTTGGGTCAAATGCACAGTTGAGTGAGTTTGCCGTGAAATCCAATGTGCAGGTCGCGGTCGTTACTTTCGCATAAAAACAAGCTGGTGTTCCGCCTGTTCCTAGATCGCCGTAACCACTTAGAGAAATACAGTTGCCAGCTTTTACGCTTGCCTTTACTGCATTTTTAAAACTATCAATTGTGGCTTGCGTTAATCCAGCGTGTTTCGCAATTAGTTCTGCTTCTGTGGTTGCTTGTGCTGCTGCCCGTCGTAAATCTGGGTTTTCGATATCGACACCAAATACGTCTGTTTCTGCTTGTGCAACTCCCATCAATGCCGCTGTAATCGATGCTGCTAAAACGCCTTTTAAAAACGTTGGACAATTCATTTTGGAATTCCTTTGTTTCTGGTAAATGAAGGTTGCAGTTTATTCTTTTGTTTTTCTAATTAAAATGTATTTGAGAAAAAATGCATGTAATACGGTTAGAAAAAGTATAGAAAGGTTTTATTTGAAAAGTAGTTTAAGTAGAATCTTTTCTTTTGTTTTGGGATTTCAAAATGATTAAGTATTTACGTTGTTTCGCAAAGAAGAGTGGGCAAGTAGTTGCCCGTGTCGAAACTAAAACAAAGAAATATGGTGAAGTGATAGAAGTGAAAGGTGTAAGTGTCAAAGCTAAGTGTACTATCTTTGCGGGTGCTCATCATTCAGGAAAAACAAGAGCATTGCAAAAGATTTACGCCAAAGCTGAGGAAATGTACACGGTGCAACTTCGTCCGTATAGCTTAAAAACGAAACAACTTAATTCGCCTGAACGCCTTGAAACAACGAAAATCAATGGTGACAAATGGCGGTGGCATAAACCCGTATTTATTGGAGCAAACTTAACTCTTGCACAATGGGTCGATAATGTTGATTTGTGTCATTGGTGGTGCGATAAGAATCGAATGGAAGAAAAGGATTTTAAGAAAGTTAAGCAGTATGAAAAACTTGCTTTAGTTCGTGATTACCTAAAAGAAACTCGTGCGTTATTGTTTGTTGATGATGCGCATAAATTTGTAGGTAAGAAAATCCAGTATTTCAAAGATTATTTTAATGTTGCAAGTCGAGTTTTAATGAGTTGTGAATCAGAAAGCCGTTTGCCTGAATCAATCCGTTTGATGGTCATGAGAACAACGCCAGATATTCATCGTTTTAATACCGACGTTTCTTATGATATGACTCACGTTTTAATGTGGTTTCTACTTGTTTTACTTTTATTAGCTGGACAATATGAAATTGCTTTACTGCTTGGCGGTTTGAAAATGTTAGCATCTGGTCGCGGTGCTGTGAAACAAACTGCGTAATTTAACCAACCAACTAAGGAATTAACAATGAATAAATTACTTTTTGCTATCTTTTTGTTTTGTATTTCTAGTTTGCTTTCTACTTGTGCATGGGCTGTTCGGGATAATTCTCTCGCTGTTCCTCCAATAGTCGAGCCTTATAAGCTACCTACTTTTGAAGGAAAAGACGTTGATTATCATACAGTTCAACCAATTGATGCACCAAATGCAGACCTTGATGCTGACACAATTTATGAAACCGTTTTAGCGTGCTATCCTCACCCTTCGCATTACAAGTTGGATGTAGAACTTAGATTAAGTGCAAGTGATAGAGAAATGATAAATGTAGATAACACACGGCAAGGTAAATACTATGCTGAAATAGTTGCAAAAATGCCGCTATATTCTACAACTGAAATTGAGCGTTTGAATCAAATAGAAATAAAGATTAGAGAAAGTATTGCAAAAAATACAGCTTTATTTAATCAAGCGATTTCAATGTCAATTACTGCACATCGGCAATTTGGTTTGTATTCAAGTTTAGAAAGCAGATCACAAACTCGTGTGAAAAACGGCATAGCTGATACACAAGAACAAATCGGATTTTTAGAAAAAGTTATAGCAGCGCAAACTTTAGTTTCTGAATGGGACGCTAAACTTGATAATGCACGAATTGAACTCGTTGCAATGTGTAGGGAAACTGAGAAAGAAAAAGTAAGTAACTTTCTTTTTGATTACATAGAGAAGAAAGGCGTTAAGTTTCTTCCTAAAGTTCAGCGTGAAAAAAATCCCAAACGTAAAAACATTACTGAGAAACCAGAATGAAATGGGTTAATCATATTGCAATCGGCGGGGCGTTAGTTGCTCCGTTTAGACCTGAGCTTGTACCCGTTGCAGTTCTTGGTGCAACTGCTCCCGATTGGCTCGAGTATCTTAGCGAGTTTCTAGGTAACAAAATAAAACATCGCACGATAACGCATTATGTTTCCAGTTGGTTAGCTGGTTGTGCCTTTGCTTTGTTATTATTTGATTGGAACTATGTTATTTTCGGTTTCTGTTTCGGTGGATTAACGCACGTTTTATGCGACGCTATGACGGTTTCTGGCGTGCCATTTTCTCAATGGTCATCTTCTAACTTTCATTTGTTTGGCGGGCGGCTTAAAACTGGCAATTATTCTGAATACGTTGTTGCGGGTGCTGTGTGTTTGGTAATGTTTGGCGTTGCTCAACAATTACGCCCAGCAAGTTCGACATTTATTCCGTTTTTCTACAATTGGTACGAACTCTACCAAAAAGGCGAGGCTTCTGCATATGAACTTAAACAGAATCGTTTGCGTTTTTTTTAGTTTCTTTTGTTTTGTTACAATTTCAAATGCAGATTTTTATGAAATTCCTCATTTTGATGTAACAACAAATAAAGCAATTATCGATAAATTGGTTGTTGGTGATATTACCTATCGCGTTGAATTGACAATGAATAACGGCGTATTAGTTGTTAGTTCTGCATTTCCTTATGCTGGCGATTTGGATTTGTCACAATTTCAAGATAATGAGCAACGTCGAACAACGTGGAATATTTCAGGATTTCAAAGTTGCGTTGATTATTCAAAGGCGGCTTGTGCGAGTGAATTGCTGAACTTTCAGACACCTGCAAGCGTGACTGCGGCGGGTCATTGTGCGGTGCAAGTGCGTTGCCGGACTGGTGGTGATAAGTCCGCCGTTGTTGGTTCTCCAACAATATTATGGAGTTATGAACTTGTTTATAACGAAATGGCGTGCGTTAATTCTGACCCGAAGAAACTACGCGGCAATATCCTTGCTGTTCCTGTTTTCAAATATTGGACTTGTCCATCTTCAAATCCCGCAAAACAACAATCTGGCTTTCCTGGTTTAACTGTTCTTAAATCTTATAATGTTGGTGAAAGTCAAATCAGAATAACGCATAAAAAAGGTTATTGGTCGAGCCTTTCAACGTTAATGCAAGCATTTGATTTTACACTTGAGTTTAAGTCGCCAGACTGTGAATCATTTGGTCGTCCTGTTTATATGTGGTACGGACATAAAGACGGTGTGATTTGGTTAGATGGTGATTTGAATGAGAAACAAACAAATTGCGGTGGCGTTCTTGTTTATGTGAACAATAAAGAATTGCCAATTTATGAAGCGACTTTCTTTGTAGATTTGTAACGAAATCAAAAGCCCGCATTCTGTAATAGTTTGCGGGCTTATTGTTTTAGTTTGCTCTCGGAGATTTTTCAAATTCGTAGTTTAAGTTTCTCCTTCTAATAAACTCATAAACTGTTGTTGGACAACAATTTAGAATTTTGGCAATGTTTGTTATTGGAACTTTTTTCTTTAGCAAATCTTCAATCTCCTTCTTCCTTCTATCGAGTCGAACTGTTAATTGTTTTCCTTTTGGTCTTCCCAATACGACACCCGCTGCTTTTCTCGCCGCAAGTGCTTCTTTGGTTCGCATTGAAACGAAAGCCCGCTCCATTTCGCCCATTGCGCCCAACAAAACAAGCATCATTTTCTGCTGTGCTTTTTCGATTTCAGATTTTCCAGAAATACCAATTACAAGATTTTCCTTGATGATGTGAACAATACAAGATTTTTCGACTATATCTCTTTGCATTTCAAGCACTTCAAGCGGGCTTCTGCCCAAGCGGGTGGCTTCTGAAACAAGGAGAATGTCACCCGCTCTCATGTCATTAATAATCTTTCCAATCTTCCGGTCGTGCCAATCAACTCGACTGCTCACAGTATCTTCAACAAACTCGATGCCAGTGATTCCCATTCTGTTGGCGTACTCGAGAATCCCATGTTTTTGGTTTGCCACATCTTGATCCGTCGTGGAAACCCGTATGTATGCAGTGGCTTTTGCTGTGTTTTCCATAATAAACCTCTAAGTGCTTTTTTCTGATTGCTTGGTGATTAAATTAAACGTGCTGCTTTTTTTTTCTGGATGGCTATTTTTATCCAGTTTTAACGTTCGTTTTTTCTGGATACTTTTTGCCATACATCGCCCCGTTCCCAACACGCAATTCGTTAAACGTTGTCCGCATTTACATTTCATTTTTTCAAGCTCTCCTTGTGTTCTAAAACCCATGCGTTGGTTTTTGCGCGGGCTATGTTCACGATTTTGATCTCCGCTGTGCCTGCTTCGAGTTGTGTTTGCATTTCTGCTCGAAACGCTTTTTTATAGTTCTCGAGTAATTCTGGGTTTTGCATAACCCATTGTTTTTTAAGCCAAGAAATATCCTCACGATGATAACCGTTATTATAACTTTCGTTTAATTCGATCTCCGTAAAGCTATTTTCTTCTTTAGAATCAATAACTCCTACACTTTGCATCTCTCCAGAATTTTCACCGTCGCAGGTCGGGGTAAAATGTGGTGAATGTAGTGAATGTAGTGAACCGTTTTTGAGTTCGACTTCACTACTTTCACTACTTTCACTACTTTTGACCTCATCTGGTTTGGAAAAATTATTTATAGAGGGTTTAACTTGTTGTTTCTCAAGCCAATACATCTGTTTATTGTTTGTTCCTTCGCCAGACCTAATTTTTAAGCCGTTGAAAATCCTATCGTTATTTTTTTGTAACCACTTCCCTAAACGAGTGACTTCGCCGCGCTCATCTTTCGCCATTAGCACGTCATCAAAAATTTCTGCTTCTTTTCCAATAGGATGCAAGTCTTTCGCTCTGACTTTGAGATTTTGGATTTGTTCCCACCACAAACTGACAAAGCCGCGCATCGATTCGTCGACGTGGTTGACTCGACTTTTTGTGATGGCTCGATTGCCTAGGAAGTTTTTATAGCCTGCGGCGGTCATGATGCCGCCCATTATTTCGCGGTAGTTTTCGAACCCGCCTAAATGTGGGATTGTGTTGTTGGGTTTTGGTTTGCCTTTCTTAATCCAGTTTTGAATGAGGCAAAGACACGCTCCAATAATGTCGCCGCGCTTGGTTTCGACGTGTTTCATGATGTTGGCGTGTTTGAAGTTTGACCGTGCGCTAGGGTCTTCCATGTTGGGGTCGATGCGAATTTCGATAGTTCGACCTGTCATGTCGGTCGATAGTTCTGCATTGTTGCCCGTTGCAATCCATACCTTGTTAGTTCGCATGGTTGCTTCACGATTGCTTCCTAAAAGCCGCGCTGTCCAAACTCGTGAGGTCAATGCACCTTCGAGCGCACTGCTTGAAATGATGCCCTTCACGTTGTCAATAAAAACGTGTGGGTTTGGATTCATAAGGCTTGCGGTAATTTTCTTGCGCCATTCTTCCTCTGCGTCTTTTCCTTCGGGTGCGCTTTGGATTGAAACCATTGGATTGAATACGCTGGCAATTACTTTTGCTAACAACGTTTTTCCACTGCGTTGCACTGGTGCTGTGAAAAAATGAAAGGGCGTTACGTCGTCAATCATTTCTAAAACAAAAGGTAGCAACATTAGAGATATTGCATTTTCTTTGTCTGCTTCTGTTGTGAAAGGGAAGTCCACTAATACATCATCAATAGTCTGTTTTGATTTTGTGACATTTTCAACTTGTACGATTTTTAAAGGCTTATCTTGAAAATAGAATATTCCTGTTTCTTTATCGTAGCCTGCGGTTGTAATCGTGCGTCCTTTCTTTGTCACGCATGGAGCTGTAACAATAGTTTCTAATCGTGGAAAATCAGGGAAATCGAGATGGCTTAAAATATCGCTTGCAACCATTTCTGGCGGTGTAACGTTATATATTTCTCCGTATTTATCGGAACGTACAAAGCACGCCGCGCGTTCAATTTCATATAACAAACACGCTTTGTCGACTGGTATTAATTTGATTTGTTTTGTGCCGTCTAAATTTTGAAATAGACTTAAACGCATTAAACGGGTTTCTTGATTGAACAAATAAGGCGGGTTGTTTTTTGCTAACAATGCTTTTATGGTCGGCTGTGTTATTTCAGTCGATAATCTTGCGCGGCTAATATTGATTACAGGTTCATTTCCGTTTCTAACCAATTCTTTAGCGGGTTTTGATTCTGTGACTTTTTCAACTTGCGGCTTAAATTCTGGTATTTCCGCTTGAATGAAATCGTCGGCATTCTTTAAATCACCCATTTGCAATAAATCATTCCAGTCTTTGCCTTCGGGTGGTTTTGCATATTTAAAATTTATTTTAAGTTCTTCAAATAGCTTGATATGTTTCTCAACTGCTTTCATTCCAGCTTTGTCTGCATCGAATGCGATTATAAAGTTATCTTCTTTGTGTTGTTCGTAGAAAGCATCAGGTAAATGTGCGCTTGAAAGCGTTGCGATTGTTGGCACTTTCAATGCTTGGTGTAATGAAATCGCATCGATGATTCCTTCCACAATCCAAATCGCTGGTTTCTCTGCTAAGTCGATTCCTTCTGCTAATAGAAAAACTTTACCTTTATAACTTGGGTAAATCTTTACCTTGTTTTTGCCTTTGTATCCAATTAAGCGTTGAACTTTCAAGCCATCAAATTCAAAGCAAACAGTATTGAACCATTGATTAGTTGCTTTATCTTTTGTTTTTCCTGTCGACCAAAGATGTTCGTATTTCTTTATCTTTATTCCTCGCGATGCCATGTAATCGTTTGCATCTTCTTTTGATTCTGTGACAAATTCAATTACGTCCCTAATTGGCGTGTGTGCGCCGCATTGGTTTTCTCTTGGGCAAATGATTACGAAAGGTTTGTCTAGTGACGTGAATGCTTCGTTTGCTCCACAACTTGGACAAGGAATCTTTCTTAAATAATCACCTTCAATCTTTGCATCGGTAAACTTCTTCTGCAATGCTTTTATTATGTCGTTTGAGTTCATGTTTTTTCTCTATTTTTGTTGTCAATCAATGATTGCAATATTACGCAAGCAGTGCTACCCTTGTCAAGTATTACTTGCTAAAGTACGCAAGCATAACTATCATTAAGGAATGAGGAAAATGAACGAAAATGATTTTCAAGCTGCGAAAAATCTGCGGGCTATTTGGGATAAAAAGCGTGTTGATTTGGGAATTAACCAAGAAATTGCAGCGAAAGATTTAGGCATAACTAGAAGTGCGTTTGGGCAATATTTGAATGGACGCATTCGGATTGGTACGGACTTTCTTTTGAGAGTTTCACGATTCCTTAATGTTAGTCCGTCTGAAATTAGACCTGAATTTGAAAATGCTTTAGAAGTAAAAAGAGATAGTCCTAATCCTGAAATAGAAAGGCTTTTATTCGGATTTTCAAAATTAACGAATGAACAAAAGAAAGTTATTTTACGCGCTCTTAATGCTGAATCTGATTCCGTTGGAAGTTCAGACTCCCGTTGATGTAAAAAGCGGATATATAAGAGAGTGTTGCAAAATGTGCGGTGGGAAAAGCAAAGCGTGTGGCAATGCGTGTATTTCAAAGGGATATAATTGCAAAAAAGAGATAGGGTGCGCGTGTGATTAGAATGTGATATAATTTAGTTAGTTTAGAGTTCATTTTTAGCCCGTTCAAATCGTACGAAATGAGCGGGCTATTTTTTTGTTAAATGATTAGTACAGATTGTTGATTTTCCTTTTCTTTCAGAATGGTGAGATGGTTATTGAGTTTTTCGTACAGTGTTTCAAAGAATGCTTTTTCTTCATCATCCCAGAAATCCTTTTCTTCCACGATATTTTCGATTAACCCGTGTAATTCTGTGATTTCTTTTTCTGTGTATTCGATGTTCATAAAACCTCCCGTAATTCTTGAATGAGTTTGTTTGCGTGTTGCCATCGTGGGCTAGTTAGGTTTTGCGCCGTTTGGTATTTCTCCACGATGTTTTCTATCTCGTGAAGTTTTACGCGCAATGCTTCGGTTTCTACATCGGTTTGGTTCGGGTCGCCTTTACTTAGCAGTAGCGTTTCAATTTCTTCTATTTTGCAGATTGGAACGCGGATTGTCTTTGTTTCTGAATCGCCATATTTAGGTTTTCTTCCCGCATTTTCTCGTTTGCCGCCGTTGGTTTTCATGGTTCTTTCCTTTTTGTGACAAAATCAACTTAAACCTAAAAAAG
>JACCEE010966490.1_pt1 | contig 10989 bp, 6 predicted proteins | sample 7449931 | NCBI WGS metagenome assembly JACCEE01 (sample SAMN15323457, study PRJNA562643) | freshwater metagenome | isolation source: river surface water | place: USA:Blue River Watershed | collected 2017-08-19 | reverse complement strand
TTACTTTTTAAGATTTATAAATTGTTTTGCTTACTCTCCATCTAACAGAAGCAAAAATAGATTCGGACTTTCAGGTATTTTTATGAGTCAAATCATAAGCTATAAAAATTTTATAGTACTTATAATTAATGCTTTATGTGTATATCGTAGAATTTTTCGAAAAAAGAATTTAGAAATAGGGGATAAAAAACTCTTATTTTATTCTTTTGAGTAAATTTGTTTGGAAAAGTTGCCACCAAGACACCAAAGCACCAAGTGACACTTAGATATTACTTCGTGAAACTTTGAGTCTTCGAGTCTTTGTGGCAAGAAACATCCCTCAATCAATTAAAAATGATCTCGGAACAATTACTTCAGCAATACGGTGCAACTGAAATTAATCTCGAAAAAGGGAAGCACCTGTTTCATGAAAATGAACGTGCCACCAATTACTTCCAGGTAAAAAGCGGAAAAGTCAAGATGTTCAACCTCAATTCGGAAGGGAAAATGTTCACGCAGGGCATTTTCGAGGTTGGAGAAAGTTTTGGTGAGCCGCCGCTGTTCGACGATTCACCTTACCCGGCCTGCACGGTTGCCGAGGAAAACAGTTGTTTGTACAAGTTGCCCAAAGCCAAATTCATCAAGCTTCTGAAGGAAAATCCGGATATTCACTACGCATTTACACAAATGTTCGCTTACCGGCTTCTGTACAAGTCAATGATCCTGAAAGAAATCTCGGGATACAATCCGGAGCATCGTATTTTAAGCCTGATTGACGATATGAAGAAAGAGAAGGGAGTTCCGGCCAACGAAAAATACGAAGTGAGTCTTACCCGACAGCAAATTGCCGATCTCACCGGACTACGCGTGGAGACAGTTATTCGCTCGGTACAAACCCTCGAAAAGGAAGGCAGCCTGAAGTTAATCGGGCACAAGGTGTACCGTTAGATTTGAATTAGTTCATCAGCGATTGCTCCAGTTCAATGGCTTTTTTGTGGAGGACGTTATTTTCAACGTGAATATGCATAATTAAATCCGACTCAAATTCTTTCATTTTAACTATTAATAAAGATAAGTCGGTACTTAAGCGATCGGCCGATGCAATCCGGTCAAACAGTCCGCCAATTTGCTTCAGTATAATTCCTGAAGTATCGTGCTCCATTTCCACAACCGTAATTAATGATTGCACCGAGGTTGGATTGGTATTGGGTTCATTAACTCCATCAACTTTAATGGCCTCCAGCTTTTTCATAAATGGGAACAGAGCCAGTTCTTCTTTTTGCATGTGCTGTTTCATATCGTTTCCCAGGAGGCGAAACAACTCGCTGACTCTTTTTAATTCAGCACTTTGAACAGTAGGATTGGACAAAACCGCCTTAAATAAACCTAATATTTCAGGAACCGTTTGATTCACATATTGATGATGATTGTCGATGATATATTCAATTAATGTATCGATCGACCAATCGTTAAAATCATGGAATCCAGAAATTTCAGATGACATAGCTGCCATCTCTTCCAATACAGTCGATTCGTCGCAACCACGGGTAGCACAAGCCTCGCTTAGCAAACAGTTACCTTTGCAGTAAAAATCGATGCCATATTTCTGAAACACAGCAATTGAATTGGGATTGTACCGTGCTAGTTCGCCGATGCTAGTTTTGTCAATAATTAAAGGCAGTTCCATATTCGGTTTAATTTTTGGTACGCCAATATACAAAATGTTACAATTCAAGCTTCTTTTCCTTTGGAGAAGCGCCCATTTTCAATACACCTGTTGCATGGCGGTAAAAATGCCCCCGCAAATCCTTCGAATAATCGTTCAGAATTTGGTTGCCCAACCCGTTGTAATCGCCGCAGCGGAACAGGGCGCGACCCAAAATGATTTCACGCAGCGCATTGTTGCGAGTACTGGTGTCGGTTCCACTCGCCGGTGTTTCCTGAATAGCCTTTTGAATGGTCGTCATCGCATGACCGGTTACGCCTTTCATTTGGAGCAATTCGAACAATGTTTTAGCCGGAACTTCACTTGCCAGCGTTTCGAAAGCCACAGCTACAGCCCTAAAATGCGAGAATTCACTTTCAGGAGTAAGCATTTTGGCCAAACGAATAATCGAAGGAACCACCTCCTGCTTTCGCGATTTTCCCAAAGCAATTACCAGGCAATCGAGGTAACTCATGCTCATCCCGAACTGCCCCATTCCGGTATAATTCCAGCCTTTGTCCCATTGGCCGTGCGAGTCAACGGCTTTTTGAAGCACTTCCCATCCGGCATTGTTGTCGAGCATTCCAAGCACACGGGCATATACCAGTTTATCGTCGAAAGTAGTAGCCAGATTTAGTTGATCAGTCAGAGCCGGAATACCTTTTTCGGTGTCCCAAAGCACAATTTCCAATCCGTCGAGTTCATGAGTCAGCGTTTTCGCGGCTTTCTGTACATCCTCAAATTTCGGAGGATAATTGTCCTGATCAGTTAAAACGCGCGATTCAAGGCTTTCAATTTTCACCAGCTCTTTCTGAAGTTTTTTGATGTCGATATAACGGATTCGCTGGTTGTTGGCCGCAGCCATCGCGGCACCCATTCCAACTGCATAGCCCTGGTTTTGCAAACAAGGCTGCATGCGGATTACCGGCATAGCATCGCGGTGTGCCGAAGCGCCCAAACCGGTCACCACAATTCCTTCCAGTCCCTTAGGCAATAAGGCCCGGAAAGGCACATTTGCCACTACCTCTACCCCACTGTGTGCCGGTGGCTTCAGTGCAAAAAACGGATCGATGGTAAAACCATGTGTATCGAACGAACTTTTGTGAATCGAAATCGTGTCGGGATAGGTGCGACCATTGTACACATCGAGCACCGAAATGGTGAAATCCCCATTCATGCGTCGCCGTTCTCGGGTTTGCGGCAGTTTTCCCAGGTCGAACTGATCCTTAAACTTCTCTTTCCCCACCACAAAAGTTGCCCAAACATCAATCATATCCGAGTCGTCGGTGAATGTCCAGTCGGTATTGTTGTAAAAGTCGTTCGGATTTTTCGGCGGCATTCCGGCTCCCTGAACCGCCACATTGGTGCCATCGGTGTAGGAATATCCGGCACCTGCCGCAATGGCAATGTCGGCGCTTCCAGTCGAGTCGATGACCGTATTGGCCAGAACCACGCCGCGTCCGCAAGGAGTTGAAACCACCACACCTTTCACATGTTTATCGTCAACATAAGCGCCAATACCAATCACTCCAAACCAGATTTCGCCTCCGGCTTTGCGTATTTCTCTCCGGAACCATTCGGTTTTCCAGTCGAACACCCACTCGTCCAGACGTTCTTTCTGGCGGGGATTATCGCCACCCAGCGCACGGACTCCGGCATCCACTTCGTTGGTAAACCCATGCCGGTAACCGTAATAATAGCGGCCAATCATGCCAAGGGTGCCAACTCCGCCCATACCATGCAAATATTCAATCACCAGGGTTTTAGCACCGCTGCGAGAAGCGCCCAATCCTGCCGGAGCACCGGCGGTTCCGCCACCCATCACCACCACATCGTAAGTTCCAAGCACAGGCAAATGCGTGGATTCGGCTTTCACCACTCCAATATTTAAGGTTGGCCGTAAACCATCGAGCAGTTCGCCCACATCTCCGATTTTAGGCTCCTGTATTACTTTCCCCTGAACAATTAAACTCGCTGCATCGCGAACCAAAATCGCTTGTACTGCGGCTTCTTCGCCAATGCGCTCACCAATACGAATCAAGGCACCGGCTTGCGTCAATTGTCCGGCCGCTTTGCGCGAAATGTCGGCGCAACTGCCCAATACAAAAATTCGTTCCACTTTTTTAGGCTGGAACGCTTTCAGACTGACTTGTTCAACATTCACCGAATCATCGTTTTCGCTTTTTTGTCCGATCACCGGATCAGGAGCAACCTGGAACAAAAGGTCAGAAGCTTCCACCTGGTTCGGATCCCAGGTCAGGTCGCGGACAAGCTGCTCGGCGCGGGCAAATGAAGCCATTGATGCATCGGGCATATCAACCTCAACCTGGTACTGATAAACCGTATATGTTTTGTCTTTAATCTTTATTTTTTGAGAATCATCAACCAAAGTCAGGCTGGTAGCCTGTTTTGGATCGTTCCCTACCACTACATAGCCAAATTCTTGTTTCCCTGCTGGATAAGTTTCGAATTTGGCTGAAGTCATTCGGGCAACCATCGCACGCGGCGTGGCGTCGATCACCGTTTTAGCCAGAACAACCTGCCTTCCGGAGCGGTTGGAAATGACGACTCCTGCGATTTCATGATTTTCATCGTACACCAGATCAGTCACATAGGTCGAATACAAAAAACCGATCTTGTTGCTGATTAATTCCTGATCGAGTGTTCGTTTGATGGTCATTGGCGTGGGCTGCCCATTACCAAACAGTTTTTTGCCCAGTTCGGAATTGGTTGATCCGTTGAAAAAGCGATAGGTTCCGCACAAATCTTCGCCCAGATAAGGTTCCTGTGCGGCCAGAAAAACTGAAGCTCCATTTTTTACCGCGGTTACGGCTGCAGCCACTCCTGCACTTGATCCGCCGACAACAACGACATCAACTTTATAGGCTATGGGTATTTCGCGCTCCGACTGGTAGCAGTATTTTATATTCTGAAGGCTGGCTGCATTGGCCTTTCCGGCAGCCCACCAGCCTGAAGTGGCAATAAAAGCGGTTCCGGCAGCAGTTGTCCGGATAAAATCACGACGTTTCATTTCCAGGTAGTTGGTTATTGGTTACACAAGTAAAATTAATTGAAAATGCTATAAACTATGCATTCCAAAAGTCAAATATGATCTCTCAGAAAAAATTTACCTCCGGCTTCCGAAAGTTTTGGCTAAACTTTACTGAACAGCAACCGAGGACTCTTTCCGAACCCGCCAATACAGCGGAAATAAAAAAAACAGGCTTATCACAAAAAATACGGTGATGGCCAATACCGAAAAACGCATGCTTCCGGTCAATGCTTCAATGGCGCCAAAGCTGAATGTTCCGGCCACCGTCGCCATCTTTTCCATCACATCGTAAAAGCTGAAAAAGGAAGTATGGTCGGTGGTATCGTCAGGAAGCATTTTTGAATAGGTACTGCGGGCCAGCGACTGCGAACCGCCCATTACAATTCCAATAAAAAAGGCTGCAATTAAAAAGCCAAGAGCATCGGTAATGGTATAAGCATAAACGCAAATCAGTGTCCAGGCAAATACAGAAATCATCAGTGCCCGCAAATTTCCGAGTTTAGCCGAAAGCCGGGCAAACATCCAGGCTCCACCCATGCCCACCAACTGAATCGCCAGCACTGTCGGGATGAGCACATCTTCTTTCAGGCCAATTTCTTTTTCGCCATAGGTTGCGGCCATAAACATGGTGGTCAGCAAACCCATCATCAGGAAAAAGAAACCGGTTAAATACATGCTGAGCTTGTACGATTTTCGTATTTGGTTGAATACAATCCGCAATTCTTTATAACCATTAGTCCAAACCGATTCGCTGGTCATACGCTTCCGGTAAGTATATTTGGGTAAGCGGCTGAACGTGATTTGCGAAAAGCCGATCCACCACAGGCAAACGGTGACAAATGAAATTCGGGCAGGCAACGAACTATCGGCGGAAATTCCAAATAATCCGGGTTGCATAATCATCAGCAAATTGAAAAGCAGCAACACTACACCACCCAGATAGCCCATTGAATACCCCCGGGCGCTTATCCTGTCCTGGTCTTCAGGCTCGGCAATTACGGGCAAAAACGAATTGTAAAAAACAATGCTTCCTCCATAGCCAATCGTTCCTAGTGTGAAAGCAATAACTCCAAGTTCGATGTGGTTTCGGTCGAAGAAAAACAAGGCTCCACAAGCAATTGCACCAATCAAGGTAAAAGCACGCATAAAGCCTTTACGGCGACCGGAGTAATCAGCCATCGACGAAAAGAGCGGGGAGAAAATGGCTACAAGCAAATAGGCAACTGCAATGGCCCACGAATAAAGTACCGTGTTTATAACTTTTGCACCGAAAAACGACACCGAAAAGTCGTCGCCGGTGCGGGTAACCGTATTGTAATAGATTGGGAAGATTGCTGATGCAATGGTTAACTGGTAAACCGAGTTGGCCCAATCGAACATCACCCAGCCATTCACAACTCGTTTATCGCCTTTAACGATAGTTTGAACGTCATTTCGTTTGATCATAAACCTCTCCTGATGGTAGTTTCTCTCTAGTTTGCGAACATGAGCAAACCTAATGATTTTTTATTTTCTCATTTGATAAAAGTTCAGAAAACAATGTCTCTGTTCCTAATTCTGGAAAAATAGGCGTTCGACAAGTACGAATCATCGAATTATTTACTTGTTCGTATCCATTTTCGGGTTGCCTCGGCAATAATCAGCAAAACACAAACCAAGATGATCGAGGTCAAAACGGTGTTGATGGTTCCCTGAATTTTCGTTTTTTCAGCCATTATCTGAGGAATGTAAATATTGATCATGTTCATGACTCCCCCGGTAACCGTGGTAATTCCAACAAATGCCATCGGCAGAACTGTAATCCAGATGTATTTTCGTTTTCCTGAATTAATGAGGAACGAAGTGCCGACTGCCAATGCTAAGGTGGCCAGCAACTGGTTGGCTACGCCAAACATAGGCCAGATGGTCGAAACACTTCCGGTGTAAATAAAATATCCCCAGGCAAAAACAACTAAGAAGCTGGTAATTAAACTTCCGGGTATCCAGTTGGTTTTGGCAAAAGGTGCGTAAATTTTCCCCAGCGCTTCCTGTGTGATGAAACGAGCAATGCGGGTTCCGGCATCGATGGTGGTGAGGATAAATAAGGCCTCGAACATGATGGCAAAGTGGTACCAGTACGACATTAAGCTGGAAAGACCGGGAATAGCCGAAAAAATTTGAGCCATCCCCACGGCCAGCGAAACAGCACCACCGGGGCGTCCGGCAATGTTTTCACCAACTTCGCGGGCAAGTTCAGCCAGATTGGTATTGGTAAAACCTAAAGCCTGAAGTTGAGGCAGAATTTGCTGGAACTTTTCAGGAGAAACATTGATCTGGAAATAATCGAGCGGAAACAAGCTGGTGGCAGCCACCAAAGCCAGAATACTCACCATCGATTCGGAAAGCATCGACCCCACAGCAACCGGTTTAATGTGCGATTCCTTCATGATCATTTTGGGAGTAGTTCCAGAGCTCACCAGTGCGTGAAACCCCGAAATAGCGCCACAGGCAATGGTTATAAACAAATACGGAAACAAAGTACCCGGAATAATTGGGCCACCACCATGAATGAATGGCGTGATCGCTGGCATGTGAATGGTTGGCGCTACTGCAATAACACCAAAAGCCAGCATGGCAATTACGCCCAGCTTCATGATGGAACTGAGATAGTCGCGCGGCGAAAGCAACAACCAAACCGGCAAAACTGAGGCAAAGAAACCGTAGGCAGCCAGCAATATGGTCAGCGTTTTTCGGTCAAAAGTAAAATAAGGTTCCAAAGCTGAACCTGGTACATATTTTCCGTAGATTACAGCCAGCGAGAGCAATATCACGCCAATGATCGTGGCTTCAACGGTTTTCCCTTTTCTGAATTTGAACATCCACAGCCCCATGAAAACCGCAATCGGAATAGTGGCCGCAATGGTAAATGTTCCCCACGAACTTTCAGCCAAAGCGTTGACAACCACAACTCCAAGTCCGGCCAGCGCAATAACCAGGATGATCAGAACAGCAATTGAAGTAATAGTGCCGCTGAATGAACTAATCTCGGTTTTGGCAATTTCAGCCAACGATTTTCCATCGTGCCGAACCGATGCGGTAAGGATGACCACATCGTGTACTGCTCCGGCCATCACCGCGCCCACCAGCATCCAGATAAAGCCCGGCATAAACCCGAATTGTGCGGCCAATACCGGACCAACAAGCGGACCAGCACCGGCAATGGCTGCAAAATGATGCCCAAAAACCACCCATTTGGTCATAGGATAGTAATTGTGTTTATCGAACAGACGAAATGACGGCGCCTCAATGCCATCGTTCAGCATAAGGACTTTAGCTGTTATAAAGCTGTAATAAAATCGGTAGGCAAGAGCTAAAATTGCAAGAGCTCCCAATACAAAGGGCATTGCATTCATTGTATTGTGGTAGTTTAGTGTGTTGTAATTATTTAGTGACTTTCAAAATACACTTTTATTTGTTGATTTAATTCGGGAAGTCCCAGTTTTTGAACCTCTGAGATAAATCTTTCCTGCTGTTTTTATTGAATATCCCTATTTTTCCACAGATCAAAGACTTTATCCAAACGTTTTTTTTTATTAGCAGGTTCTCTACATTTAATGGACACAATGCGAATTCAACTCAACAGAAATCCTTCGATAGATATAATTCATGTAATGATATTGAATTTAAATAACTATTGATCCTCCTTTTTTTAATTCGTTCCTAACATCTTGATAAGCTATTTGAGAAACAGGTTTGTTTTGATGCAGAGCCAGATAGGAGGTTACTCCGGCAGCTTCACCCAGTTGGTTCATATTCACCATAACCCGAATACCCGAGAATGCAGTGATACTGGCATCGAGCATCCTCCCGGCAATCATCAGGTTCGGATACTTTGGCGGAATTAGCGACCTTAATGGTACCTGGTAGAATGTTGGGTTTGTAGCTGTTTCTTCCCTCCATCTTTTTTTCTCTTCTGGATAACCAGGTCTCGAATATACTTCGGTACCATCAAGATACTTAAATGTTAGCCCGGGTTTATCCTGATGGTGTAAGTCGAGCCTGTAACTACCATTGGCAATAGCATCGTCAAAATGGTTACCATATAAAGCATCGTCGTCGCTTACCTGGTATAAACATTTGATGTGCCGTGTTTCGCGAATCCCAATCTGAGAAGGCAATGCAACCAACCCCAGCTCATCTGAAAGACCATATTTTCTCATCATATCCATCATTGCACGGATTTGCCTTCGCCCTTCCATTTCGGCCTTTGTCAAGTCATGCGCCACAGCGCAATTAACACCGTAAACCCTTGTTCCGGCAAGCATAAATGTATGGGTTGAAGGAAGGGTTGCCCCCCAAACAAAGCCTTCAGGAATATTAAATTCGTCACGGTGAAGCTTTAACAGTTCATAAAACTCGTTTGTGTCCCATCCCTCAAAATGGGCACAGCTGGTTGGTGGTTGAAGTAAATCGTTTGTATAAGTTTCCAACCCTAAACGATGGCAAAGATCTCCATCTCCGGTTGCATCAATAAAATATTTTGCTTTAATAATGCCCCTTCCCGATTTATTGTCGATAACAACTCCAGCCAGGTTTCGATCTTGATTGAGGTATGGCTCAGAAAAAATGGTATGCAGGTATGGATGAATCCCCGACTCCAGGACCAACTCATCGAGCTCAATCTTCAGTTCCTGCGAGTTAAACGTAAACCCGGCGCTCTCACTTCTTTTTGAGTTTACTACAGCTTTTCGCCTGGCAAGCCGATCCATTGTTTCTGAGGTAAGGCCGGCAATAATCTGTTGTTTGAACTCGGTATCGAGCAACGAATGCCAAATGTTGACCATTGCATTTGTGGCTACCCCTCCAAAGGCATTTTGCTTTTCAACAATTGCAACTGTTGCTCCCAGGCGAGCTGCCCGAACTGCCGCAAAGACGCCTGTACAACTTCCGCCTAAAACACAGATATCAACTTCATCATATACTGGAAGTGTTTTGAGCCAATACTTATTCATTTTGTCGTTTGGGGCAAATGACATCGTTGAGAATGCCCCCAAACCCATGCTGCCAGCAATTATATTATTTATAAATCTTCGTCGTGAATGTGTATTCATAATAAATTTTGTTGATTAGGTTCAAAATACATAATAAGAAGAAATTAGGGTTACCATCTCAACCTCTGTTTTCTATTTTTCAATTTTTCAAGATAGTCTTGAATGTTAATTTGCTGTACGGCAATATTTTCTCGAATAGCTTGCACGGCAGCAATTCCCGCCGATTCGCCGCACATCATAAAAACAGGTTCCATTCGTGCAGAAGCATAACCTTGATGTGTTGCTGAAAAACACACCGGTACCAGTAAGTTGGAACACTCGTTTAGTTTGGGAGTAATTGCCCGATAGGGAATCGGATAAGGAACATTCGTAGGCCCTTTAGAGCCGCCAACAAACATATTACCTTCTAAACCCACGTATGTTTTTTCTCCTTCCCGAAACCATATCCGCCGCGATGGGTAAGTATCGATGCCATACTGGGCCAACGCGATGGGGTCGTCAATCAGTGATTCGTTGTAAACGTCGTGGGCTGTTATTGTGTAATTACCGACCAAACGGCGGGTAACCCTAATGTATAACTGATGCGGCCATCCTTGTGTTTCAGGGTGATAACTCAGGTCGAGGCCCAATTCAGATGTTTGCTTTCTGAATTCTTCGGGAACCCGACTATCGGTGCTTAAAAAGTGTTGTAACCCACTCAGATAAGTTTGATGATTTTTCCAAATCTGAGCCTTTAATCCATAATCGCCATCGGCATATAAATGACTTATTCCAACAGGCGCCATTGTAAAAAGCGAGTTCCGCTGATAATTGTACTCGCCAGAATTTTTCCAGCCCGGAAATATCCAACTCAGCTGCTTAAACAATAATTCTTTATCCTTTGTGTGTGTGTTCAGATAGTCAATATACCGCCCCACCAATTCATATTCTCCGGGATTGTAATCTTGCGGAACTTTAAAATCGGCTCGAAACTGAGGATTATTTGTTACATAAAATCTGAAGTTATAGGCTTGTGTATAATAATCGCCACCACCAGTTTTTTGATCGAATTCATCATTAATTAATGGCAACAGACCGCTTTGCCCGTTTCCTTCTTCGATAAACGGATCGATTGGGGTTAAGTTTGTAGGCGAGCAAATTCCTGCATTCTTTTCGTCGAAATCAATTGTTGATTCTCTGCCCGTTCGGTAAGAAACACCACTTCGGGCCATCAGTTCGCCTTC
>JACCEE010582386.1_pt1 | contig 10989 bp, 4 predicted proteins | sample 7449931 | NCBI WGS metagenome assembly JACCEE01 (sample SAMN15323457, study PRJNA562643) | freshwater metagenome | isolation source: river surface water | place: USA:Blue River Watershed | collected 2017-08-19 | reverse complement strand
TCACAATTATTAATAATTCCGATTCATTAAACATTTCGATTTAAACAATCAATCTAAATTAAAGTTCAAATTTATAACAAAAAAAGGCCGGTTGCCCGGCCTTTTAATTTTATTTGGAAAGAAAATAGAACTATTTAACTATAATCTTTTGTGTATAAACCTGTTTCATCTCAGAAGAGATAACCTTCAGGATATACATTCCAGTTGATAGACTACGACCACTCATAGTGTTCTTACCATTAACTAGCTGTGCTTGAGCCACAGAAGCACCTGTTAGATCATAAAGAATAGCCTGAGCTGTTCCATTGCCATTATAATAGACATTGATATCTTCAACGACTGGATTGGGGCGTACAGAGACCATTGATTGAGCATTGATCTCAGATACACCAGTACCAAGAGAACCAAGAATCATAATATTATCAACTTCCCAAGTAGCAGCTTCAGTACTTGTTGATGTATATTTAAAAGCAACACGAATAGCATCTCCATAGCCAGTGAAATCGATGTAACCTGAAGGAGTCCAGGTCCAACTACCAGAAGAAAGAGTTGCAGTTAAAGGAGTCCAAGTTGCAAGATTAGGATTACCTTGTCCACTATAATTTCCGCTAACTAAAACCTCTAAAGCAGGACCTGTATAAGATGTAGCTGTGTAGAAGGCCAATTTCTCATTATGATAGTTATTCATGTATACAAGAGGAGAGATGAGCCAATCCTCATTAGCAACAGCAACAGTTGCATAACCACTCATCTTAGCACAAGGTGTATTATCAACGCCATGAGTTGCATCAATTGCCCAACCTTGGTCACCACTAGCACTGTAAGGAACCCAGCCATTCATATCACCATCGTTGAAATCTTCATTAAAGATAGAAACGAGATCTTCAGTAGTTGCAGTTGCAGAAGGAACCGTTCCGTCAGTCTTATAATCGATATAACTTCCGCTATTGGTATAAGAGTAGATCTTGAAATAATAGGTCTTGCCCCCTTCCAACTTGGTAAAGGTATAACTGGTTGTTCCAAAGCTAACGTTCTTGGCACCTTTTCCATCTGATAAATCGATATCATCTTCAATTGGAGTACCATCTACAGGAACGCCGAGGGTTGAAGTTTCACCAGCTACGATAAGGTATTTCTGTGGTAACTGTGCTCCAACTGCATCGGTCCAGTTAAGAGTAGCATTGAAGATACCACCTGCAGCTGTGAAATTTGTTGGATAATTTGATGGTTCTGGTAAGAATCCCCCTGACATGCTAGTCCATGTAATGTTATCAATAGCTATCTGTCCAGCATTTGCATCCTTTTGGACAAACTTAAGAACAAAATTGCCAGAAACGTTAACATCTACAGGACCAAAAGTCTGAACAACATTCTGTTGAGCATTTGTGGTTATAGTAGCAATGACATTACCATTAACCATCACATCCATATTACAGTTAGATGAAAATCCCTGCATATAAGTGAAGGATAATGTTGCAATACCATTAGCAATGCTACCAGACTCCATAAAAGAAATAGGAGTGCGGTTTTTCCCTAACATCGGTGTAGGAGCTTCAATAGCGATATCTCCGCGACATTGGCCAAAAGTCCAGGTTGAACCGTCTTGCCCAACAAAGGTACCATCAGTATAGGAACTTCCTGTTACCGGGAAATTAGCAAAAGTCTCAAGTCCTTGAGCCATAACAACATTACCGCCCAAAAGAAAGAGAGCAAAAAGAAGAGTAAAGATTTTCTTCATATATTAGTCATTTTAGGTTTTAAAAATTCAGTCTTTTGCATCAAATAGAGACAAAAGTACAAAAACAAAAGGAGAATTTCAATCAGTAATATATGAATTGCTGAATTTTATTACCTGTTATCCGTTCCCTTAATTTACAATCAACAATTGCGAAGAGGAGCTTTTATCTTTAAAGATAAGTGTCAAAAGGTATGATCCTGAAGAATACCCTGTCATATTCAAATCAAGAAGCGTCCCTCTTTCGGCTCGCTTTTCCAAAACCCGACCTATAAGATCAGAAATAACTACCCATTCAACCTCCTTTATCGAATTTATTGTAACAAAATTATGAGTAGGATTAGGAGCCAAACTAAAGAGGCTTTTCTTATTCACCGTTTCTATACCGATACCCTTTTGGACAGTAATTAAATTTTTAAAATACCTTTTGCTGGATCCATACTGATTCTCTGCGGTCAACTCCAGGCCAAATATACCTTCTACTGGATACTTAACCATAGGCGTCTCAATAGAACTTGATTCAGGCACACCTCCTTCGAAATGCCAAATCAGATTATAACCCACATCGGGACTCAGCCAAACAACATGGTATTGAACACTATCACCGGGTTGAACTTTATTTTTTGAGGGAACAACAACAAACTCGGGAGCAGTTAAAGTACATCCCGTGCCAGGATTGGCAAAGAGACTATCTCCATTATACGATAACCCATAATAAACTGTACAGGCTTGCCAGTTTTCGTATTTGCTATTATCTGATGATGGATTACACAGAACTAACGAAGAACCATCTCCATTTGGTGATATTGGCCAGGGAGCTTTTGCCAAATACTTCACAGAATCTACCACTCCACCCATTGGATCCAATAACTTAATTAGCTCACCGATATTACTAAGGCTTTCAGTACTATTCCACTGGTCAACTGTATATCCAAAACTATTATAAAAATTCAGAGCACTCTTTGCAATGACAATTCTCTCACCAGGGTCTAACGATCTTGGCGCAAAAGAATAGCGTAAGCCTCCATCAAGGTTAAACCCTTTCAAGTTAATCCTAACTGTATCAATATTGGTAAACTCAAGATATTCTAACATATCTTCTCCGTTTTCAGGAGGATTATACATGATCTCGGTTAAGGCCAACCTTAATGAACCCTTCTTAAAGACCTTTACATATCGATTCTTACATACTTTTCCACTCCCATACTGACCTTTCACTTCAAGACAAACTTTGTATTGACCCGGTTTAGAGTATAAAATATAACCTGGATCTTTATTAAATGACTCTGAAGGAATCCCTCCTTCAAATTCCCAATGCCATTGATAGGGATTATTAGGAGTAAGGTCAATAAAATCAGCAGCATTTCCAGCAAAAAGGAAGGTGTCTACGGTCATGAAATTCGGTGTCACTAAATCTAACCTACATCCCTTACCCGGATTCCCCATTACATAATCTCCATCCGACAACTGCCCCACCGTATCATAAGCACTACTCCAATTCGAATAGACCCCATTATCCAAATCAGCATCACAAAGAACTAACGAGGGGCCTTTACCATCTGCTTGCGTAGGCCATGGAAGCAAATCATCATAATACACTGAATCAATTAATCTGCCAGAAGCATCATTTAGAAGAATCAACTCTCCTCCATTAGACAAATCGGAGTTAGTCCACTGAAGACTTTTTACGCCATAAAACGACCTAATGACAGATGAATCTTTGGCCACAACCAGATACTCTCCCGGAGCAAGAGAGGTATCAGCAAACGTATAATTTATCCCTGAAGTAAAGGAATACCCTTTCAAATTTACATTTATACTCCCATGATTTAATAGCTCTATATATTCCAGGCTATCGGTACCACTATCTGGACTGTTATACATAATTTCAGTAATAACCAACTTCCGCTCTCCAGGTTGTCCTACAGATATATAACCCTCCACACAAAGACTGTCTGAACCTACATTATTACTAACTCTTAGACAAACCGGATAACTCCCCGGCGCTGAATAAGTAACAAAGACTTCGGCCATGGATGAGGATTCCGGACTACCTCCGGGAAAACTCCAGAGCCTCGAACTGATCCCCCCAGATGACAAATCAGTAAACTTCACAGAATCGCCTGTTAAGATTTCAGTTAGATTAGTGGTAAAAAGAGCATTAGGTCTCTCTGGTGTACAAGGCCGTCCAGGCGATCCTTTAAGAGTCACACCACCAAATACAGCTGAGGTGTCTGTTGAAACAGCCCAATTCTCTCCAAGATTATTATCCAACTCAGGGTTACACAAAACGAATGAGGCTCCGGTGCCATTCGCTCCTTCTGGCCAGGGAGAGAAAGGAGAATAGTAAAGACTATCAACCACTCGTTGATCGGAAGAGATTAGTTTAATAAGCTCTCCATTATTACTTAAAGAGCCGCTATTCCATTGGATTGGCTCAAAACCAAAGACATTTTTAAAAGCCGTCTTATTTCCGGCTAAAACAAGATACTCGCCTGAATGAATATAAGTTGCTAAAAAGGTATGAGTAATCCCCGATACAAACTTATAGTTCAAAAGGTTTAAAGAGTCACTGCCTGAATAGTATAACTCAAGGTACTCCAAGGTATCAGATGACTCAGGAGGATTGTACATTATTTCGGTAATTGAGAGAGGGACGGGAGCCGGAGGTGGCGCCACGGTAATATAGCCCTCCTCACAATGCTGATCCTGACCTAAATCATTTGTAACCGTCAAACATACCCGAAAAGTGCCATAGGAAGAATATGTAACTCCCGTCGGGTTACTATCCGTTGAAGAAGATGGTGTTGCACCATCAAAAAGCCAATTCCATTGTGTCACCTCACCTAAAGAGGCATCAAAAAAATCTACTGAGTTTCCAAGAAGGAGCTGGTTCTTACTTGAGAAGAAACTCGCTACAGGAGGAGCATCCCATTGACAACCGATGCCCGGGTTTGCCCAGATCGAATCGCCTGCTGAATTAACCCTTACAAAATCAACGCATGAACTCCATGATTCTGGAATCAGATGATCAAGATAGGGATTGCAGAGGGTGAGCGATGCCCCTAACCCATTAGGTTTCTCAGGCCAAGGGAGATAAGCACTGTAGTAAACTGAATCTACTCTCAACCCAAATGGATCTATTAATTTAAGTGCCTCTCCTGAATTAGATAGCCTACCAGAACTCCAACGAATAGAGTGTACCCCAAAAGTGCGATTTACGGCTCCAGAGTCAAGGGCTAATAGTATATACTCTCCTGGGTAAAAAAGCTGCTCCTTAAAATTATGACTGATTCCATCGGTGAAAACAAAGCCTTCAAGATTTATAATCTGAGTTCCATAATTATATAACTCAAGAAACTCAAGTGAATCAGTTCCTGTTTCTGGAGGATTATACATGATCTCTGTGATTGCTATCTTATAAGAAGAGACCTCCTGTCCTTGAACATGAAGATCAATAGCAAAAAAAAGAGTCAGTGTTATGGCGAAGAGTATTTTTCTCATAAGCTAAAAATAATACAGGGTGACAAAAAATGCCACCCTGTAAGCTTCAAAAATAGAGCCTAATATTCTATTTATTTAACAATCAAACGATTGTTAAGTTTAGTTCCATTTGAAAGTTCGATTTCAAGAATATACATTCCTTTATTGAAACCAGAAAGATCAAGACGGTTATTGATTTCAGTGTTTTTCAGTTGTAAAAGAAGGCTTCCGCTTAAACTATAAACCTTTAAAGAGGTAGCAATGCCATTGTAAGCGATGTTAAAGATACCATTAGATGGGTTAGGAGAAACAACAACCTTAGATCCATCAACATCACCGATTCCAGGATTAACCACTACGTTAATATAATCGGTTTTAACCACTGTATTATCGCCATCAGCATTGGTAACCTTAAGAGTAACATCATAAGTTCCGAGAGTTGAATAGACTATAGTTGGGTTCTGTTCAGTTGAAGTAGCAGGTGTACCCCCTTCGAAAGTCCATTCCCAAGCGGTTATCGTACCACCGGTTGATTGATCCTGGAAGGCTACTGATCCATTAATACCAATTTCGGTAACATTTGAAGTAAAGGCTGCAACAGGAAGAACAATTGAAGGACAACCGGCACCTGGATTTCCCCAGATGCTATCATTTGCAGCATTAACCGCAACAAAGGTAGTTGCAACAGTCCAGTTTTCACCAACATTATTATCCAAACTAGGATCACATAGGGTTAAAGAATGACCCCAGCCATCGGCTAATGTATCCCAAGGAGCAACGTCATCATACATAACGCTATCAATCAAGAAACCGAAGTTATCTTTTAAAGTAATCGCTTCTCCGCCATTACTCAAAGCTCCTGATGTCCACTGAAGAGCAGATACCCCAAAAGTGCGTTGCATTGCGGCCGCATTTACTGCTAAAACCGTATAGGCGCCCGGATTAATAGTCATTGCAGGGAAAGTAAAATCTACACCCGTTGTGGTATAACCTTCCATGTTAACAGCAGCGGTTCCATTATTATAGAATTCTATGTACTCTAAAGAGTCTGTTCCTGATTCAGGAGAGTTGTACATGATCTCGGTGATAACAACCTGTGCATTTACAGGTTCAACTACTGTGATAAAACCGGTTTTGCAAAGAGTATTACTGCCGTATGCATTAGTTGCTGTTAAACAAACATCATAGGTACCGGCAACGGTATATTGGATATCTTGAGGATTCTGAACGGTTGAAGAATAAGGGGTACCACCCATTAATGACCAGTTCCAAGTAGTAGGAACGTTCGTTGAGAGATCGGTAAAATCAATGGTCTGACCTTCTACGATTGTAGTTGAAGAGGCAGAAAAGTCGACTACTGGAGGGAAAGGAGGGATAGCTGTTGTAAATGTAATTTCATTTCCATAAGAAATACCATGTACATTAGTTGCATAGGCTCTAACATAATAAAGAGTATTATAGCTTAAACCTGTCATTTGACTGGTATAAGCTCCAGTTGTCCCTGCTTCAGTTGTGTGAGCATCGGCAGTTGTAGGATTCATTGATGTTGACCAGCAAACACCTCTAGCTGTAACAGTGCTTCCTCCATCACTGGTAACATTACCACCTGATGTAGCACTATTATAAGTAATATTTGAAATAGCTGTTGTAGTTACAGTGGGGGCACCAGCAGCAAAAGTGTTACCCATTATTTTAACATTATCAAAACGTAAGGTACCAGCAGCCCCATAGGAGCTACCTGCAGCAGGGTTAGCTGGTCCATAATTTGAACCTGACTCAAATTCTGTAACAACTCTGATCTTAAAAGAGGCATTATTATTAGCAGCAGTTATACTTGCTAAATTCGCTGACCTGTTAAACCATGTATCTTTCGCATTTCCAATATACCTACCTGCATCAAAATCAGCAGTTGTTGTTGTAGTGTTATTAATATTCGTTGCATTTGTAGCAGTGGCAACAAAATCAACCCAAGTAGTACCATTTGTTGTATACTGAAGTCTAATTCTATTTGCTGATGTCCCGGAATGACGTTGATCCCAGCTAATAGTAATATCCTGATAACCAACCGTGGAAACATCAAACTCAGCTCCTGCTGTTCCTGAACCAGTACCTTGAACAGGATAATTTGTAGTGTTCCATCCCTTTGCGCTACCTAAGCCACCAGCAAATGTTGAAGTTGTACCACCTACCTCAACTGCGGTACCAGTACCTACCGAAGGAACTAAATCAGCATTATCAAAATTCCATTCTGTAATTGTTGTCTGTGCATTTACCTTAAAATCTGCTCCTAGCATTCCGTAGGCAAATACCCCAAGAACAATAAAAATTTGGGCGTAAAATTTTCTCATCTTTCTTTTTATTTAGTAACTAAGCCAATTGACCTTCTCAATCAGGATACAAATCTAACAACAATGTCTAACAAAATAGTAATCGCTTTATTAAAAAAATCTTAAGGAAATCTTTCATACATCTCCTTTCTCCTAATAGATAAACCAATTACATATGTATTTACTCTTAAAAATGCATAACCAATGTGCTCTAATCACAACAAGATCATGAAAAATCCAGTTTTGGTAAACCGGGACACTCATTTAGAATGCCCCGGTTCCTGAAATTATTAATTCATTCAGCTCCCAAAGAAAGCTCTAATTAAAAATGCTAACGGCAATTACTTCATCAAGCAATGCCCCAACACCTATAATCCAAATAGCCGCTCCTCTGCCTTGCCATCATCAAAAGCTAATCGAATCGGATTCTCTAGTAAATCTTTTACTCTTACAAGGAAACTTACGGAGTCTTTACCATCAATAATTCTGTGATCATACGATAACGCTACATACATCATCGGATGAATCTCTACCTTGCCCTTCACCGCAATTGGCCTCTCAACAATGTTATGCATTCCCAATATGGCACTCTGCGGGGGATTGATAATGGGAGTTGATAAAAGTGACCCGAATACTCCTCCATTGGTAATGGTAAAGGTTCCACCACTCAACTCCTCCAGTGTAATCTTCTTGTCTCTAGCTTTTGTTGCTAACTCCTTTATCTTAGCTTCGATATCAGCCAAGGTCATCTCTTCTGCATTCCTTAGTACTGGAACCATCAACCCCTTGGGTGTACTAACTGCTATACCAATATCGGTGTAATTATGTGTTACGATCTCATCACCATCAATCATCGCATTTACCATCGGAAAATCCATCAATGCCAATGCACAGGCTCTAGTAAAGAATGACATAAAACCTAAAGAAACTCCATGCTTCTCCTTGAATTTATCTTTGTATTTGTTTCTCAACTCAAAGATAGGCGTCATATTAACCTCATTAAATGTGGTCAACATAGCCGTCTGATTCTTTACGGAGACTAATCGCTCTGCCAACTTCTTCCTTAAGGGAGTCATTACTTGCCTGTCATCTTCACGCTGCTTTTCTTCCTTCTTATTATCAGGCAACCGATCTTTATTCTCAAGATAGAACTTTACATCCTCTCTTGTGAAATGATATCTGGTAAAAAACTCCTTTAGTTTATCATCGGTGATCCCATGCTCAGCCATAAGCTGACGAGCCAAAGGAGTGGCCAATGACACCTCTTTATCTTTTAACCCTTTTGATTTATCTCCCGTTATATCAGACTTGCCGACCACCTTTTCAGGTTCCGCTATAACCGGTTTCTCTTTCAAAGCACCTTGTCCGCTTGATTTCACCTCTTTTACAGCAGCCGCATCAACCTTTACATTGGTATTACCAACCTCACCCTCCACTACCTCAAGAGTTGCGGCAATAGCTCCTACTGCCACGTTGGTTCCTGCCTCAATCAGAATGGTGATTTTCCCTCTTTCAGGTGAGCTGATTGCTAAAGTGGCTTTATCGCTATCAATCTCAGCAATCTCTTGATCTTTCTCAACTATAGCCCCGTTTTCAACGAGCCAGTTGGCTAAAAGAACTTGTGTAATTGATTCTCCGGGACTAGGTATTTTAATTTCCAGGCTCATGGTTATTATGCTTTGTTGTTTAGATTTAACTCTTTAGCAAAACTCTGCCAACGGTTTCCAATACAAACCATCCGGCATTCTATATCCAGACGATGGCAATCGCACTGATGGAAGGCCTTATCTACAATTTTCTTTTGCTGGATAAAGTGAAATTTACTACTTCCGGTAGCGGGACTGCCTGATGAGGGGCGAGCGATTAATTTTAAATCGGGTTCCACAAGGTTTAACTTCAGATAACTCCATGCCCCCATATTTGCGGGCTCTTCTTGTACCCATAACCAGCGTTCAGCTTTCTCATATTTCTTAACTAACTCCTTGATCTGCTTAACTGGCAACGGATGTAGTTGCTCAAGTCTTATGATTGCAACATCCTCACGTGAAGTTTTAGTCTTCTCTTCCAGTAGATCGTAATAGACCTTACCGGTACAGAGCATCACCCTGGTGACCTTTCCAGCATCCGCCAAGTTATCATCAATGATCTCCATAAATCGACCTGTGGCCAACTCCTCTTTTGAAGATACGCATTGCGGATGTCTTAACAGACTCTTGGGAGTAAAAACGACCAGCGGTTTACGGAATGGCCTTAAAACCTGCCTACGCAGCAAATGGAACAGGTTTGCAGGGGTCGTCGCATTTACCACCTGGAAGTTATTCTCTGAAGCAAGCGTCAGATAACGTTCCATTCGGGCACTGCTATGCTCTGGCCCCTGCCCCTCATAGCCATGAGGCAAGAAGAGAGTCAGTCCATTCATTACATTCCATTTATCCTCTGCTGAGCTGATAAACTGATCAAGGATGATCTGCGATCCATTACTGAAATCGCCGAATTGAGCCTCCCAGATAGTTAGGCCATGGGGTTCAGCCAATGCATAGCCATATTCAAAGCCCATCACTCCATACTCACTGAGAAGCGAGTTATAAATCTCGAACCTTGCAGCTTCACCACCAAGTGACTTCAACGGAGAGTATTTCTCATCCGTCTCATCCATGGTTAGAACAGCATGACGATGCGAGAAGGTACCCCTTTCAACATCCTGACCACTCAATCTAACAGGTATCTTTTGCGTTAGAAGAGAAGCATAAGCTAATAACTCAGCCGTACCCCAGTCTATCTTATCAGATTCGACCATCTCACGACGATCAGCCATAAGCTTCTCTATCTTCCTGAAGAATCTCTTATCTTTTGGAAGATGAGTAATTGAATCAGTCAACGACTTGACCCGATCTAGGGTGATCCCGGTCATGGGAGATTTATCAAAATCATCAGGAGTAGCACGTCTGATCTCCTTCCAATCCTCTTCAAGAAAATTGGTGATATGGATCGTCTTTTGCTCACGACTCTCATCCAACTGCTGTTCAAGCTCCTCCATGATCTGCTTCTCCTGCTGAAGAAGATAGTCAGAATCCACCAATCCTTCTGCACTTAGTTGCTTGGCATATATATCACGAGGGTTGGGATGGGTTTCAATGATCTTATAAAGGGTAGGTTGCGTGAAACGAGGTTCGTCACCCTCATTATGACCATATTTCCGATAACAAAGCAAATCAATAAAGATATCTTTATGAAATCTATGACGTAACTCCATGGCCAACTTAACAACGTACGCTACAGCCTCGACATCATCACCATTGACATGGAATATTGGAGATTGTACTACCTTGCCTATATCACTGCAATAAATACTGGTTCTGGCATCCAGATAATTCGTCGTAAAGCCAATCTGATTATTTACAATAAGATGGATAGTACCGCCTGTTTGATAACCCGGCAACTCTG
>JACCEE010755241.1_pt1 | contig 10991 bp, 9 predicted proteins | sample 7449931 | NCBI WGS metagenome assembly JACCEE01 (sample SAMN15323457, study PRJNA562643) | freshwater metagenome | isolation source: river surface water | place: USA:Blue River Watershed | collected 2017-08-19 | reverse complement strand
CGAGCGCCTGGTCGACGACCGTTTCGCCGCGCTGCGCCAGCTCGTCGCCGGCGACCCGAAATCGGCGCCGATCAATGGCGTGATCGAGCTGCTCGACGAGCTCTACCGCCAGCTCTCGGCGACCGAGACCGCGATTCGCGACAAGGTCGCAGCACCGCCCGGCGATGCTGCGGCGCGCATCAAGGCCGAAAGCGCCCGGCTGCCCGAGCCGCTGCGCTCGCTGCTGCAGCAGCTCTCGGCTGCCGGAACGGGACAGGCGCTCGCGGCGACGCGCCAGAACCTGTCTTCGGCGCTCGGCAGCCAGGTGGGCCGCTTCTGCAGCCTGGCCATTCAGGGCCGCTACCCCTTCGATCGCGGCAGCAGCCGTGACGTCGCGCGCGAGGACTTCGCGCGGCTGTTCGGCCCCGGAGGACTGATCGACACGTTCTTCCAGCAACAACTCGCGCCCCATGTCGACACCACGACCCGCCCCTGGAGCTTCAGGAAAGTGCAGCAACAGTCCCTGGGCAGCCCGGGCAACCTGGCGCAATTCGAGCGCGCGGCGACGATACGCGAACTGTTCTTCCGCTCCGCTGCGCTGCGCTTCGACTTCAAGCTGCTCGATGCCGATCCCGGGCTGCTGCCGCTGACGCTGGACGTGGACGGACAGCTGCTGCAGTTCGGTCCAGGACAGCAAGGACCGCAATCCGTGCTATGGCCCGGGCCACGCGGCGGCCTGACGGCGCAGCTCAGGCTTGGAAACGCCGGCCTGCTGAGCGCTGAAGGTCCATGGGCACTGTTCCGGCTCGTCGACCGCGCGCGCATCGAGCCCCTGGCCTCACCCGAGAAACTGCGGGCAAGCTTCGAAGTGGGTGGCCGGCGCGCCAGCTTCGAAATCACGGCCGGCAGCGTCCAGAACCCCTTGCGCCTGCGCGAACTGTCCGAATTCCGTTGCCCGCAAGGGCTGTGAAAGCCGGGCGATGAAGTCCGCACCCGGCTGGTATGGCAAGCTTCCGGCGCTGGGGGATTTTGCGTGCCGCCGCCTGCCGGACGACTTCGTCGAGCGCTGGGATGCCTGGTTGCAGCAATGCCTGCAGGCCAGCCGCGCGACCCTGGGCGAAGGCTGGCTGCAGCAATACCTCGGCGCACCGGTGTGGCGCTTCCTGCTGCTGCCTGGCGCCATGGGAAGCGCAGGCTGGGCCGGCGTGCTGCTGCCCTCGGTCGACCGGGTTGGTCGCTACTTTCCGCTCACGGTGTGCGCGCGGCTGCCGGAGTCCACGCCACTCGGGTCATCGTTGGCCGAGCTGGAGCAATGGCTGGCAGAGCTCGCAGCCTGCGCCCTGCTGGGCCTCGACGCCGATTGCGGACCGCTGCGGCTGGAGGCCGCGCTGCCGGGCCTGACGCCACCTGCAATCCCTGCAGAGGCCATGGGACCTGAAGTATGGCCAGGCCTGCGGCCGGTCCATGCCGGAACTGCGAGACAGACGGGACTCCTCGACGGACTGGCAGCCCGTCTGCTGCCTCGATCACTGGATGGCGAATCGGTCTGGTGGTGCTGCGGCCCGAACCAGGGCTGCACGGGCTTCCACTGCCGCGGGCTGCCAGCCCCCCAGGCCTTCGCCGGCATGCTGCGCGCCATGCCGGCACTCGACAGGAGCCAGCCCGCATGATGCTGAAATTCAATGCCGAACAATTCCTGCCATTGGGGCGCGACTGCTATCTGAGACGACTGATCGCGCTCATCCGCGAGTCCTTTCCCCGCCAGGCCGACGGATTCGACGACGAGACACTGGGCCAGGGGCTGTGGGAGCAGACCCTGCTGGCCCGTCGTTACGGGCTGGATGACGAGCGCTCGGCCGCCACCTTCGCGTTGACGGCATGGCTACTCGGCAAGGGCTTCGACCGCAACATCCCGGCGCTGGCGCAAGTCCTGGGCTCGGACGAACTATCGCCCTCGCGCAAGGCTCAGGCGCTGCTGGATTTCACCAGGCTGCTGTTCCACATCCTCGAGGGCGGACAGACAGCCATCGGCCAGGAGGCAGCACCATGAAGGATTCCGCTTCGTCACCGCAGGATCGCTGGCAGGCTGACCAGCACGAGCAGACGCTGGTGCTGGGCCAAATGAGCACCACGCAGCTGGCTGCCATGCCGCACGCATTCCTGCCTGCCGGCACTCGGCTGCACGAGTTCGAGATCAGCGGCCTGATCGGTGAAGGCGGCTTCGGTGTCGTCTACCTGGCCTTCGACCATCAGCTGCAGCGCCACGTCGCGCTCAAGGAATACCTGCCCGCCACGCTGGCACTGCGCGGTCAGGGCCATGAGGTCACGCTGCGCTCCGAACGCCATGCCGAAACCTTCGCCAAGGGCCTGCAAAGCTTCATCAACGAGGCCAGGCTGCTGGCGCGCTTCGACCATCCGGCGCTGGTCAAGGTCCACCGCTTCTGGGAAGCCAACGGCACCGCCTACCTCGTCATGCCGTACTACGAAGGGCCGACGCTCAAGGCAGCCAGGCAGGCGATGGCGCAAGCGCCCGACGAGGTCTGGATACGTCAGCTGCTGGCACCGCTGCTCGATGCGCTCGAGCTGGTTCATGGCCAGGGCTGCCTGCACCGCGACATCGCACCCGACAACATCCTGCTGGTCGACGGCAGGCCGGTGCTGCTCGATTTCGGCGCGGCACGGCGAGTGATAGGCGACATGACGCAGGCACTGACCGTGATCCTCAAGCCGGGATACGCACCGATCGAGCAGTATGCCGAGATGGCTGGCGTCCGCCAGGGCCCCTGGACCGACCTCTATGCGCTGGGAGCCGTCGTGCATTTCCTGCTCACGGGACAGGCGCCGCCGCCTTCGGTGGGCCGCATGATGCACGACTCCTGTGTGGCGCTGGCACTCAGTGCAGCAGGCCGCTACTCCGCTGCATTGCTGACCGCCATCGACCGCTGCCTGGCAGTGCGTGCCGAAGACCGGCCGCAGTCGGTCGCTCAGCTGCGTGGGCTGCTGGGCCATGTAGCCTCAGCCAGCGCTGCCTCCACTGCGCAGCGCATGCGAGAGCAGGCTTTGGCCAGGTCCGTGACACGGCACATGGCCTGGTCGGCGCTGGCAGCGGCAGGCCTGCTGGGCGGCTGGCTGCTGTACGCCAGCCAGTCCGGAACAAGAGCGCCGGATTCTGTGCCAGCCGTGACGGAAACTGGCACCAGCCTGCCGGCATCGCTTGCCGCTGCACCCGCCAGGCATGACATCGAGTCCGCCTGGAACGCCATCACGCAGGACTCGTCCCCAGACTACGGTCTCGCCATCTCAGGCCTGCGCAATCCGCTGCGAACAGACCATGACAGCCTCGAGCTGGAATTGCGCAGCGCACGCGACGGCTGGGTCTATCTGCTGCTGTGGGACAAGGCCAACGACCATGTCGGCCTGCTGCTGCCCAACCAGGTCGATCAGGACAACCGGATCAAGGCCGGCAAGCCACTGCGGCTGCCGCGACCCGGCTGGCGCTATGTGGCCGACGCGCCCGCAGGCACATGGGAAGTCCTGCTGCTGGTCTCGGACTCGCCGCGCAGCTTCCCGGCTCTCGCCTTGGCGCCAGATGGCGTGATGCTGGCGGCCAGCCGGAAGGAGATCGAGCAGGCACTCGAGAGCTCTGGTACCACGGTGCTCTCAGGCACCGTGCAGTGCCACCCTGGAGCCAGCTGTCCCAACGACCACGGCGTCTTGCGGCTGACACTACAGGAAATCGACGCCCGCTAGAACCGCTCCATGGCCAGGCGGCCGGCAGCCAATTCCAGCGCCAGCCCATGTCCTGGCTGTTCGGCATCGAACAGGAAACGCCGGACTGGGCCGAACAAGGCCTGCAGTTGCCCGCCGTCGAAGCCGGGGGCTGCCAGGCCCAGCACGCGCGGGTCGTACCAGCGGAACCAAAGCGGTTCGCCGGCCGGTCCGCAGGCAAGCCCCGGCTTGCGCAGATGGCGACGCAAGGCGGCCAGGTCCATGGTCTCGGGCGCCAGCAGGTAGACGCCCCAATGACGGCCCCAGCCCGAGAGCAGCCAGTCCAGCACCTCGCCCTGGCGCGGCACCTCAAGCAGATAGGGGGCCAGCTCGGCGACATCGGCCTCGAGCTCGCCTTGGAACAGACAGGCCCAGCTACGCGTCGGCAGACGTGACAACCGCTCGGGCAGGCCGGACACGCCGGCACCGTCGAGCACGACCCAGGGCCTGAGCTCCGGCTCGGACCAGAGCCGCTGCCGCATTCGATGTTCGGCCACCATGCCTCATCCTCACTCGGGACATTTCTCGACAAACGCACTAGCGCTGTCGCGTGCCTGCCTGAGCGCGCGCGCCTGCCTGGACATCGCGCCGGGGCGAGCAGGCGTGGCAGCCGGTATGGCGACTGCGCCATCCATCGCGTCGACTGCGCGCGGTACACGGGGTTTTTCGGGGCTGGCGCCGGCGCCGCTGCCGGCCTGGGAGCCGCCGCCCTCATCGAGCCTGACCGAAGGGCCCGCGATGGTCACTCCTTCCGGCCCGATCTCGACGAAGCTCCCGCCCACCTTGAGCGTGAGCTGCGCTCCGGCCTCGAGCACCAGCCTGGTGCCGGCCTTGAAGTGGATTTCCTGCCCTGCCTCCGCAGCCATGCGCAGGCCGACCTGGCCCTGCCAGTCCTGTCCGACGCTGAACGAATGGCTGCCGCCGAGCTCGACATTCTGGTCACCGCCCACGCTCAGGTGATGGTCGGCTTCGAACTGCGCCAGCATGTCCTGCCTGACGATCAGATGGCTCTCGTGTCCGACCCACTCGACCCGGTCGCGGCGTGTCTGCAGAACCTGGTCGCGCTCGGCATGCAGGCGCAGCTCCTCCTCGCCGCACCGGTCTTCGAAGCGGATCTCGTTGTAGTGGGATCCGTTGGCGCCCGGCGACGAGCGCGACCTGATGCCGCTTTGCGTCATGTTCCGGGGCAGTTCGTAGGGCGGCATCTGGTCGGCGTTGTAGACGCTGCCGGTGATGATGGGGCGGTCCGGATCGCCCTCGAGGAACTCGACCACCACCTCCTGGCCCACGCGTGGAATCGCGACCATGCCCCAGTTCTGCCCGGCCCAGGGATGGGCGACCCGGATCCAGCACGAGCTGCCCTGAGCGCCAGGCTCCAGCCGGTCCCAGTGGAACCTGACCTTGACGCGGCCGTAGCGGTCGGTATGGATCTCGTCTCCCGCCGGCCCCGTGACAACCGCCGTCTGTGGCCCCTGCACCACGGGCTTGCTGGTCAGTCTGGGCGGGCGATACTCCTGCTCGGCCACGATCGCCTCGACCTTCAGCGTCAGCCACTGCGCGACCGCCTCGCCAGCCTCGCGGCCACATTCCTGCAGGCAGTATTCGGCCGCCGTGACCAGATAGTCCCGGTTCTGGTCGGCCCGCGGATGAGCCTCGAGCCGGAACAGCCTGCCGGGAGCCAGCCCGGCGGCGTTGCCCTGCCCCTGGAAGGACTCATACTGCACGCGCGCGGCCTCGGCCCTGATGTGCGTGATCCGCTCTGCCTCGGCGCGCTCGCGGTAGCCACCCGGATGGTCATAGCACTCGAGCCCGGATTCCAGCTCGTGACCGGCAGGTCGGACGGGTGAGGCGCCCGCCTGCAGATCGGCACGCGGCTTCTCGAAGTCGTAATCGCGCAGAACCTGGCGCCCCGGCTGGATCTCGGCCACGCAGGTCCAGCCCTGCAGGCCCTCGATCCTCGATCCCTGCTGCGAGCCGGAATCGATGAAAGCGACTCTTTCGTAGCCGCTCACCCGCGCATGCGCCCTGTCCCCGTCGGTCAGCACCAGCGTATGCCGGCCTGCCGCATGCTCGAAGAAGAAGTGGATGCCGTCCTCCTCCAGCAGCCGGGAGATGAAGTGGAAATCGGTTTCGCGGTATTGCACGCAATAGGGCCGGGCTGGATAGCTGCTGCCGAGCTCGAAGCGGAAATCGGCACAGGAATGGCGAGCGAACACGGCCTGCAGGATCTGCTGCGTGGTCTGGCCCTGGAAGATGCGGCTGTCGCTGCGGCGCGTCAGCAGCCAGGTCCATGGCCTGAGCAGCAGCTGGTAGCGGTGCTGGCGCCCGCGGGGCTCGAGCATTGCAAAGCCCGTCGCCAGACCGTTGAACTCGCGCACCCCTCCCCGCGGCAGGTCCGCGACGACCGAGACCGGCTTGCCGAGCAGTTCCGAGGCCGAGATGTCGCCGCGCCGGGACAGCAGCACCAGCCGATACTCGCCGTTGCGTGACAGGCCATCGCTGCCCTCCAGGCGCTCGAAGCACAACGCATCGCCCAGGGCGCTGTTGACCCTGACACGCCGGTCAAGCGACCATGCATCCATCGTCATCCTCCCATTCTTGCCCTGGACCGCTGCGCCGCTGCTGCTTCCCCACTGCGGGGGGCCGGCATACCAGATCCAGCACCAGATCATCGGCTGCTCGCGCGCTGCTGCGCCGGCCCAACCAGCAGTTGTAACCCAGCCGCCGCCCGCCTCCCAGGCGCAGGCAGGGCACCGCGGCGGACCGCAGCAGCAGGCGCATGTCCCATGCGTACTCGAGACCGGCGTAGTTGTGCACCGCAGCGACCAGTGCCTCGATGGCGCTGCTGTCAGGCAGCAGGCTGTCGTAATCGGCCAGCGACAGGGGCCCGATCAGCAAGCGGAACTTGTGCTGCCGGTCCCAGACCTGCCGGCCCAGCGTGGCACCACCGCCCAGGGCGCCAGACCGTCCCAGTCGCGTGCGGTCGTGCGGGCGCAGCTCCATCCAGTGACCGACGAACTGCTCGACTTCGACCGGCAACCCCAGGAAACCCGCCAGCATGGCAGCCAGCCCCTCGGCATTGCGAACCTGGCGTGCCAGCAGCCCGGCATGGTGCAGCTTGGCATGGTCCGGCATCGCGTCGCGGCCGCGCAGGCTCGCGAGCCCCAACCCGCAGAGCGATCCGACGTAGACGGCAAAGCGGTCCTGCTGCGGCCGGTCCAGGCTGACGCAGGGCTGGGCCTGCGCCCAGGCGCGGTAGAACAGGCTCAGGAAGCGGTGGTGGATCAGGTCGGCAAAGCGCGCGAAGCTCGCGTCGCCAGCGTGCAACTGGCGGTTGCGCGCGTATTCGCTCAGGTGCAGCGGCAGCGGCCCGTTCGGGCCGAACAGACCCAGGAAATGCACCGAAAGCCGCGGCGGTCCGCCATCCCGCCCCAGCGCCAGCCCCGCAAGGCTCGCCGGCGCAAACGACAGCGATGGCTCCTGACCCAGGCGGACCGGTTCATTGGCAGGGCGCGCTGCGGTGCCCAGCCGAGGCGCGGCGGGAAAGCAGCACTCGATCAGGCGCAGCGCCTGGAAATAGTTCCAGCTCCAGGGCTGGGCAGCGATCGATTCGAACAGCAGGGCGCGGCGCACGTGGCCTGCGGCTGGTGCGGCCTCGGCCGTCGGTGGCGAGTCAAAACTCACAGCACCGGCCTCGTCCCGCATCTGGGCCCCCAGCGCATGACTTCGCCGCGCGTGAGCGTACGCAGCACCGTTTCGGTGAAACCGTTGAGCGAGACATGGCGCGCCAGGAAGCGCTCCAGCACGCAGCCGAGCAGGAAGGCGCTGCCGCCCTCGAAGGCAAGTTCGTCGAGCTCGAGCGTGACCTCGACACCGCGCCCGAAGCACAGCGGCCCCGCCATGGGCAGACGCCCGACCACCGGCTCGCTGCGCACCGATCGCAAGCCCTCGACATGCCGGCGCAGTGCGGCATCGGCCGTGCGTGCGTGCAAGGCGAGCAGCTCGCGCAGTGCGGCCGCCCCCTGCTCTGCACTGCTGTCGAGCAGCGACAGGTAGTTGAGCGAGAGCTGGCTGATGAACATCCAGCACCCTCCATCCTGCGCCAGCGCCGAATAGGGCGGCGACGGCCCTCTGACGCAGCGTATGCTCTCGACCGGTGCGGCGACCTCGAGCGCGAAGTCACTGCTGCCCGATCCCAGTGCCATCAAGAGCGGCAGATCCCGGTTGGTGCAGCGTGCGCGCAGCGACAACTGGCGCAAGGCCTGCGGATAGGGAGCTTGCTGAGGATCGACCAGGGACAGGAAGACCTCGGTGCCGACATAGCCGGTCGGTCGACGGCCGTGGCGCTGGCCCTCGCTCTGCAGCCTGGGCTCGCGCCGCAGCGTGTAATAACATCCGGTCTGGCGCCCACAGTCACGCCCGCTCGAATAGAAGGCCTCGAAGCGGGTCTCGCCCTGCCCGGCTCCGAGACCCGTCACCTCGGACAGGTCGTAGATCTCGTAGTCGGACGGCCTGGTACGGTCGGCCACGACATGGAACTCCGGCTCGCGCTGTTCCACCTGTATGCGGTCGATGCGGCGCTCGAACAGGTTGATCGCCGGCACGCAGTTGAGCAGGAAATTGCCGGCCGAGACCTGGGCTTCGAGTCCGGCATCGCCTCGACCGAACAGCAGCACCAGCTCCAGCTCGCTGACCTGGCTGTCGGCCAGCAGATCGGCCAGTCCTGACAGCTCGAAGAACAGGAAACGTACCGGAAAGGAAAAATACTCTTGCAGCAGTCGGTAGCCGTCAAAGCTGCGCGTACAAGGCGGCAGCAGCGCCTCGTCGGCCTCGAACCCGGCGAGCCTGACGCTGGCAGCAGGCAGGGATCTCCACTCGCCTGAAGCCCCCGCACGCACCAGCAGGCCCAGGGTCGAACTGCCGATCAGCTCATGCAGCCTGTGCGCGACATCAGGCGTGCCGCCCAGAAAGAAGCGTAGCGTGTCGAGCCTGAGTGCAGCCAGCCGCAGACCTGCGGTGACACGCAGCTTGAGCCTGACACCGCCGCGGCAGCGCGCCGCCAGGGCCAGCCTGTCGAGCGGCAGGTCGGATGCGACGCTGAAATAGCGGGCATCGCCCAGCTCCAGCGGCCAGAGCACGAGGTCGCGTCCGGTACGGAATTCGCAGGCGACGCCATCGGTGCGACCCGGCAGGTTGCGGATCACGGTGCCTCGCGGCAGCAGGCTGCCAGCAGCCAGGTTGGCATCGCCCAGGACAGGCTTGAACTGCGCGATCAGCATCGACGGCGTCGGCGCCAGGTAGTGCGGATGCAGCATCTCGAGCAGATGCTGGGTGAAACGCGGAAACTCGGCATCGAGCTTGAGCTGGACCCGCGCCGCCAGGAAGGCCGTGCCTTCAAGCAGTCGCTCGACATAGGGATCGAGCACGACCTCGCCGCCATGCATGCCCAGCCTGGCAGCGATCTTGGGGAACTCGGCTGCGAACTCGGCCCCCATCTCGCGCAGGTGGCCGAGCTCGCGGTTGTAGTGGTCCAGCAGACGGCGGTCCATGCTGTGCGCCCTAGACCTTGAGCTCCGAGAGCGACACCTGGCCGGATTCAAGATCCAACTTGGTGCGAAGCATCATTTCAAACGGAACCGGCTGGGCCCAGACCTGGCCGCTGATCGTGACGCAGACCAGGTTGTGCCAGCCCAGCACATTGTCCTGCTCGACGGCTTCCACTTCGAGCGTATCGGCTAGGATGCGTGGCTCGAAGCGCAGGATGGCTTCGCGGATCGCGCGCACCAGCCCCTTGATGTCGAGCGTGGAGGCCGTTTCACCGCCAAAAGCCGGCAAACCGTAGTTGAGCACCGAGCGCTCGGCCTCGGGCCAGGCCCCGAGCGGCTCGGATGCCGCCAGCCGGGTCGTGTTCATGAGCCAGGCGAGGTCGCGCAGCACCGCTGTGCGCAGTCCATGCCTGCCCAGCACCTGCACGCTGGGCGGCTCAGCCTGGCGCTGCGGCTCATCGTCGGTCAGGCGATCAAGCAGCGAAGGCTGCAGAGCCGTGGCATGGTTTTCGCTCATGTCCACCGTCTTCCGTCAGCACCAATGCCGCAAGCCGGGTCGTGTTCATGAGCCAGGCGAGGTCGCGCAACACCGCTGCGCGCAGGGCATGCCTGCCCAGCACCTGCGCGGTGGGCGACTCAGCCTGGCGCTGCGGCTCATCGTCGGTCAGGCGATCGAGCAGCGAAGGCTGCAGGGCCGTGGCATGGTTTTCGCTCATGTCCACCACCTTCCGTCAGCACCAATGCAGCAAGCACCATGCCGCTTCGCCACCAACTGCCCGAATCGGCCATCGTTCCCGGTTTAGCCTCATGCCGCCTCCCCTCCGTTTCGAGCCAGTATAGGACAAGGCCCAAAAAAAAGCACTTTTGTTCATTTTCATCCGCTGCCATCGCAATCGCACGCGGTCTGCCGCGGGTGCCCGCAGGCGGCAGACCGCGCGCGACATGAGCCGATGCAGGATGAAGCCCGCAAGGCCTGCGACAATCAAGGCTGTTCACGCTGCCAACCAGCGGCAATGCAATCTTCTCGCCGCTTCATTGATGCCCATCGACAAAACCCAGTCCAGAACCCTGTCCGACCTCGACAAGCACACCCCGATGATGGCGCAGTACCTGCGCCTGAAGGCCGACCATCCGGGCACGCTGCTGTTCTACCGGATGGGGGACTTCTACGAGCTGTTCTGGGAGGATGCCGAGAAAGCCGCGCGCCTGCTCGACATCACGCTGACGCGGCGCGGCCAGTCGGCCGGCGAGCCGGTCGTGATGGCGGGCGTGCCCTTCCATTCGATCGAAACCTATCTCGCGCGCCTGATCAAGCTCGGCGAGTCGGCCGCGATCTGCGAGCAGGTCGGCGACCCGGCCACGTCCAAGGGCCCGGTCGAGCGCAAAGTCGTGCGCGTCGTCACCCCCGGCACGCTGACCGACAGCGAACTGCTCGGCGACAAGAGCGAATCGGTGCTGCTGTCGGTGCATCCGGGTCCGCGCGCGACCTGCGGCCTGGCCTGGCTCAGCGTCACCCAGGGCGTGCTGCATCTGGCGCAATGCCCAGCCGACGAGCTGCGTGCCTGGATCGTTCGCATCGGCCCGAGCGAACTGCTGCACAGCGCCGAAGTCACGCCGGCACTCGAGCAGCAGCTGCAGGAGCTGCAGCGCCAGTGGCCGGCGCTGGCGCAGACCGGCGCCGGCGCACGCCTGAGCCTG
>JACCEE010522496.1_pt1 | contig 10991 bp, 7 predicted proteins | sample 7449931 | NCBI WGS metagenome assembly JACCEE01 (sample SAMN15323457, study PRJNA562643) | freshwater metagenome | isolation source: river surface water | place: USA:Blue River Watershed | collected 2017-08-19 | reverse complement strand
CATCACCCCAAAGTTTGTCTTGTAACTCTTGCGCCAACAATTCATCCAAATCGCTGCTGTCTTCTGCTATTTCTCGTTGCTGATCAAAACGATAACCAACGTAGCCGGCAAATAACTCATCCGCCCCTTCACCGGTCAAAACCACGCGAATATCATGCTGATGCACCAATTGCGATAACGCCAAGGAACAGGTGTTATAGGATTCTTTTAGAGGCGATTCAGCATGATAGATGATCGTGGGCAACCGTTCACTGATCGCCTGCCAGTCAAAAACCGTTTCATGATGCTGCGATTTAACCTGCTCGACCATCATGCGTTGATAACGGCGTTCATCGATTTCCTGTTGCGCAAATCCAATTGAAAAAGAATGGCGATGTTCTCCGGGCGACAGGGCGTGAATTAAACTTGCAATCAGTGACGAATCCAAGCCGCCGCTGAGATAAAAGCCCACTGGAACATCGGCATTGAGGCGATAATTCACCGCTTTGCGCAGTTGTTCGTCGAGCATTTCTAGCGCATCTGCTTCATTCAATTGATAATTAATTTGTTCTTGGCTGGGGTAAGTTAAATCCCAATATTCCCGCACCGTCACCTTATTATTTTCGACGACTAGGTAATGTCCGGGCTTGAGCGCGTGAATATTTTTGAATAAAGTGCGTGGACTAATGAGACCGGGAAAGGTGAGCATTTGATCCAATCCGGTCAAATCAACCTCACGAGCGACCGATGGATGTTGCAATATCGCTTTGATTTCTGAAGCAAAAATTAACAAATTGCCGACAACGGTATAAAACAGCGGTGCAATGCCCACATGATCTCGTCCCAATAATAGCCGTTCCCGTTTTTGGTCAAACAACGCAAATGCAAACTGTCCGTTCAACTCTTTGAGCAGATTTTCGCCAATTTCTTCATAGAGATGGATGATTGACTCAATATCACAATTGGTTTTAAAAACATGCCCATCTAACTGCAACGAGTGACGTAACTCTTTGTAATTATAGACTTCGCCGTTGCAAATCAGCATGATTGTACCGTCTTCGTTGCTGATCGGTTGATGTCCGCCCCCCAAATCAATAATCGACAGTCGCCGAAATCCGAACCCTAAGCCTTTATCTATATGATATCCTTCATCATCTGGACCTCGATAGGCGATGGTGTCTGCCATTTTTTTCAAAATCGCGGGCGTTGGGGTTGCTTCTCGGTTTAAATCATAAATTCCAACAATACCACACATATCTATTCCTTCGGTAGATTACAAAATTTTTGAACTTCTTGCCATAATTCTGGAAGTACGTTGCCAAGACTGTGATCGCTGTCAAAAGTGCGTACTGTGACCCAAGGACGTGTTGCAGCAAATTGTTCAGAAAGTTGAATTGGAACAACATCATCATGAGCACCATGCAAGATCAGCGTGGATAATTGGCGTTGCAGATTTTCGTCTAAATAATGATCCATATCAGCAATAAATTCATAGCTTAACAACATCTCTTTTTCATACGCGTGGTGCATCATCGACAATTCTCCTTCAGCTTGCCAACGTCGCAAATTTTCTGCCCCAATGACTCGCTGACTGTTACGGGAAAAATCGAGGGCAGGTGCGAGCAGAACCAATTGTTTAACTTGAATATTTTGTTGTGCTAACCATAACGCAACCAAGCCACCGAGACTAGAACCGATCAGGGTAATCTCTCGATTTTTGGGAAACAGGGCAGCGACTTGTTGTAATTGGCGAGTCAGGGTGAGATGGTAGAAATCATCTTGATTCAAATCTGGAATATGTAGAGAAATCGCTAAGTTGGCAAAGTTTTGTTGGAAAAAACGGGCTTTGCTCGATGCCGGACTGGATGCCCAGCCATGTAGGTAAAAAAATTCATTCATAAAAAACCTTACAACGTGAATTTGCTGTCGATAAACGGTTCAGCCTCTTGACTACTGAGGGTATAACATCGTTGTAAATAGACGAGGGCGACTTTATCTTGAGGATTGATTTGTAACACTTTTTTGAAACAAGTAGATGCTTCTTGATTGTTATCCTGATGATATAAATGCACACCGTGTTCAAAGTCATCTAAAGTTTGTCGTTTCAAGGTGATCACGGTTTCGTCATCTGCGTCAAAAACTTCATAGATTGTAACAACTTGTGATTTTCCCTTGACCTTAACTCGATCTAATTTGCGAATGTTATATTGATTAGGGTCTTGTAACTGATTGTAAGTATTCTCGGTGATCAATAATGCCGTATGATAACGTTTGGTTAATTCTTCGGTGCGCGCCGCGAGATTGACCGCATCTGAAATGACCGTACCATCCATGCGATGTTGCCCGCCGACCGTGCCGAGAATCAGAGGCCCCGTGTTCATGCCGATACCAATTTCAATCGTTGGATATTCGGAACGCGCCAATAACTCATTATATTTACTTAAAGTTTTCAACATTGAGATGGCACAGGAGACGGCATTATCAACATGCGTTGGGAACAATGCCATGATTGCATCACCGATATATTTGTCGATAAAACCGTGATATTCGCTGATAATCGGCTCCATCTGTCCCAAATAAGAATTTAGAAAATCAAAGACTTCCTGCGGTGTCAACGATTCTGCCAACGGCGTAAAACCGCGAATATCGGAAAACATCACGGTCATTTCTTTTTCCACTTGGTCGCCTAACTGCACATCGACAACGTTATTTTTGCCTAAGCAATTTAAAAATTCCTGTGGCACAAAACGCTCATACGCCAAATTGAGTTCTTTAGAATATTTCGCAACTTGGAGCAACACTTTGATTCGCACCAATAATTCAGCCTTTTCCACAGGAACAACAATCACATCCATGGCTAAACTTTGCAATTCCCCTTCTGTCCAACGCAATAAACCTTGGCGGGTGGTGGCGAGCAAAAATGGTACGACTCGTGGGCGTAAAGCATATTGATGTTGTTCAATCTCGCCGTGTAAAACCTGTAAAGAAGCACTGTCAATCACCGCGACATCAAAAGATTGCGTAGGAAATTCTCCAGATTCGGTGCGGATCACTTGATAATGCGGCAAAAGATATTTCGTTAATAATTCAGCATTCCATTTATCTATCATGATGATAGCAACACGCTCATGTGAAGCTTCGGGGCTTAAAGATGTCAGTAAATTATTAGATGTTGCGTTCATGGAAATTGCTTATCGACCTACTTTCAAAAATGTCGTGGTAATTCTTTAACTGATATTATATGGCAATTAGATGAAAAATCAAAGTCTTAGTTTAAAAGTCAACGAGGGGTTGTTATCTACAGCGGGCAAACTCATGTTAAAATGCGGTTACGACCTTTACACCCAACCTTTCTAACTCTTTCTGCAAATGAGCAACGCGACCGATTTTCAAGTATATCAAAATCCTCTTACGCCCCCACCAATACGGCAAACGGGGCAACACACGTGGACAAATTTGCACGGGAGCGGCATTGCGCTGGTGTTGAGTCAATTGGTGCAACAGCATGTTTTTATTGTCATTACCCCAGACAGTTTCTCGGCGCAGCGATTGCTGGAAGAAGTAAAATTTTATACCCATTCCACCGAACATTCATCGCCACCGCTGTTGACTTTTCCGGACTGGGAAACGCTGCCGTATGATATTTTCTCGCCACATCAAGACATTATCTCGGAACGGCTGACCACGCTGTACCAATTACCAGATTTATCAAATGGCTTACTCATTATTCCCATCACCACATTAATGTATCGGTTGCCCCCCCGCCAATACACTCAGGGAAATAGTCTATTGCTACGTCGTGGACAACGGTTGAATGTTCACAAATTACGAGAAAAATTAGAAAGTTATAGCTACCAAGCCGTGACTCGCGTCGAAGAACATGGACATTACGCAATCCGTGGCAGCTTAATGGATTTATTTCCAATGGGCAGCCAAGTCCCCTATCGCATTGATTTATTTGACGATGAAATTGAAAGCATTCGGATTTTTTCCCCAGAAACCCAACTTTCACAATGTAAAATTGACGCGATTCAACTGCTCCCCGCGCGCGAATTTCCATTAACAACCGAAGCGATAGAATTATTTCGCACCCAATGGTTTCAACACTTTAGCGGTGAATCCAAGCGCAGCCCCCTGTTTCGTGACGTATGCCACGGTTTTGCACCGGCGGGAATTGAATATTATTTACCATTATTTTTCCAACACACGCACACCTTATTCGACTATTTACCCGCAGCCAGTGTGATTTGTACGTTTCCGGAAGTGCTTGAACGCGCTGAACAATTTTGGCAGGAGACACAACACCGTTACGAATTACTGCGTCACGACATCGAACGACCTATTTTACCACCGACGCAACTTTTTTTACAAGCAAATCAAGTATTTGAAGCGATAAAATCTCACTCACATCTCCGCTTTAATTTCAACACGCCCACCGCAACCGCCTTCGCAACCGATATTCCCCCCAAATTACCTGTTGCTGCACGTACCGCCCACCCCATTGCTGCCCTGCAAACTTTCGTCCAACAATTTAACGGACGGGTGCTCATTACTGCGGAAACCTTGGGACGGCGCGAAACTTTGCTTGAACTGCTCAAAAGTCATCATTTACAACCGCATCTGATTGATAATTGGCAAGATTTTATTCGCGGAAATGATACTTTAACACTCACTGTTGCAACCTTAGAGACAGGTTTATTAGTCACACATTCTGGTTCAGAAATCGCTATCATCACCGAAACGCAGTTATTTGGCGAACGAGTGGTGCAACGACGCTTACGCCAAAAAACCACCGTGCGAGACACCGATGTCATCATTCGCAATTTAACCGAATTAACCATTGGCGCACCAGTGGTTCATGAAGAACATGGAGTCGGTCGTTACCAAGGTTTAGTCACTTTAGATATGGACAACGGCGCGGCAGAATTTCTACTTTTAGAATACGCAGGTGACGACAAACTCTACGTTCCAGTCACTTCTTTAGATTTAATCAGCCGTTTTACCAGCAGCAATCCAGAACACGCGCCACTGCACCGTTTAGGTTCGCAACAGTGGGACAAAGCCAAAAAGAAAGCCTTGCAGCAAGCCTCTGATGTAGCAGCAGAATTATTAGATATTCATGCGCGACGGGCAGCTCGTCCCGGACATGCGTGTCAATTTGAACTCGAAGAATATCAAAGTTTTGCCGCAACCTTTCCATTTGAAGAGACTCCAGACCAACAAGAAGCGATTGATGCTGTTTTAGCAGATTTGACCGCACCGCGTGCAATGGATCGTTTAATTTGTGGAGATGTCGGTTTTGGGAAAACAGAAGTGGCAATGCGCGCAGCTTTCGTGGCAGTACAAGATGGCTTACAAGTCGCCGTGCTCGTGCCAACGACCTTACTTGCACAACAACATTTTCAAAATTTTCAAGATCGTTTTGCCAGTTGGGCGGTGCGTGTTGAGCAATTATCCCGGTTTCGGACAGCGAAACAACAGCAGGATACGTTGAAAGAGATTGCCGAAGGAAAAGTTGATATTATCATCGGTACGCACAAATTATTGCAAGAAGGTCTTAAATTTAAAAATTTAGGCTTGGTTATCATTGATGAAGAACACCGTTTTGGCGTGAAACAAAAAGAAAAATTTAAAGAACTGCGTACCGAAGTGGATATTTTGACCCTGACGGCAACGCCGATTCCACGTTCATTAAACATGGCTTTATCAAATCTGCGCGATTTATCGGTGATTGCTACCCCTCCGTCGCGGCGATTGGCGATTAAAACCTTTCTGAATGAGTGGCAGGACGGCTTAATTACCGAAGCAATCACTCGTGAATTAAAGCGGGGCGGACAAGTTTATTTTTTGCATAATGACATCGATACCATTGAAACGATGGTCAAACGGCTCAAAAAACTCATTCCAGAAGCGCAAGTTCATCATGCACATGGAAAAATGCGCGAGCGCGAGTTAGAAAAAGTGATGCAAGATTTTTATCACCGTCGCTTTAATGTGTTGGTCTGCACCACGATTATTGAAACGGGGATCGATATTCCGACTGCAAACACGATCATTATTCAGCGCGCCGATAAATTTGGATTAGCCCAGCTTTATCAATTACGCGGTCGAGTCGGACGTTCTCATCATCGTGCCTATGCGTATCTCATTGTTCCGCCTAGAAATTTAATGACTCCAGATGCAATAAAACGGCTTGATGCGATCAGTGCTTTGGAAGAATTGGGCATGGGATTTACACTGGCAACGCATGATTTAGAGATTCGTGGCGCGGGGGAATTGTTGGGCAGCGAACAAAGCGGGCATATTGAAGAAGTTGGCTACGGCTTGTATTTGGAATTGCTAGAACGGGCGGTTGCCGCGATTAAAGCCGGAAAGCAGCCCGAATTAGAAAAATCTTTAGCCCAAGGGACTGAAGTCGATTTGCATATACCTGCTTTAATTCCAAACAGTTACATTCCAGATGTTCACACGCGGCTGATTTTATATAAGCAATTGGCAAATGCAAAGTCGCTTGATAAACTTGATGAAATTCGCACTGAAATGATTGATCGCTTCGGTTTATTCCCAGAGCCTGCAAAATCGTTGTTTAAAGTCACAGAACTGAAATTACAAGCGGGTGCGTTGGGCGTGCGTAAAATTGATTTTGGTTCGCAAGGTGGGTATATTTTGTTTAACGATGCGCCACAATTAGATGCGATGAAGTTGGTGAAATTGGTACAAACTCAGCCAAAGCAATATCGTTTTGATGGACAACGCCTGCGATTGAATGTAACTTTAGCAGATTTTTCAGCACGTTGGCAATTGCTGCATGATTTGCTGGATGATTTAAAAATTTCTTGAACGACATCAACCGAGGCGCGGAAAAAATCAGTTGTTTATCCAAATCACATCATTAAGTTAAGATTGTTTTAGACAGACGACGTGCGCAATTAACCAAGCGTTTATGCCATAATGAACCATGTTCCAAACCTTAAAAGTCGGTGAATTATGGACGAAGATAAAAAGAAATCCCTCAGTAGCACCCTGGGTCAAATTGAAAAACAATTCGGCAAAGGCGCGGTCATGCGGTTGGGTGATGTGCAAGTGGTTGATGTTGAAACAGTTTCTACCGGAAGTCTGAGCTTGGACATCGCGTTGGGTGTCGGCGGCTTGCCCTTGGGACGGATTGTGGAAATTTATGGACCTGAATCTTCAGGAAAAACCACTTTAGCTTTGCACGTCGTTTCGCAGATTCAAAAACGTGGGGGAACTGCGGCATTTATAGATGCTGAACACGCGTTGGATCGGAGTTACGCGGAAAAATTGGGTGTAGATATCAGTGAGTTACTGTTATCACAACCGAGCAACGGGGAAGAAGCCTTAGAAATTACCGATATGCTGGTGCGTTCTGGTGCGATAGATTTAGTGGTGATTGACTCGGTGGCGGCGTTGACTCCAAAAGCGGAAATTGAAGGGGATATGGGCGATTCCCACATGGGTTTGCAGGCTCGGCTGATGTCACAAGCACTGCGCAAACTGACTGCAAATATCAAGCGTTCCAATACGTTAGTGGTTTTTATCAACCAAATTCGGATGAAAATTGGCGTGATGTTTGGTTCTCCGGAAACCACGACCGGTGGCAATGCGTTGAAATTTTATGCTTCGGTGCGTCTCGATATTCGGCGAATTGGGGCGATTAAGCGCGGTGATGAGGTGATCGGCAACGAAACGAAAGTTAAGGTGGTCAAAAACAAGGTGGCACCGCCATTTAAGGAAGTCACTTTTGACATTTTATATGGCGAGGGCGTGTCTCGTGAGGGCGAAATTATTGAACTGGGCACTAAGAATGGTGTGATTGAAAAGTCAGGTGCGTGGTATAGTTATCGCGGCGAGCGGTTGGGACAAGGTAAGGATAATGTGCGTAATTTGTTGCGTGAAAAAACGGAAATTGCCCAGGCAATAGAGCAACAGGTGCGGGAAAAATTGTTGACGCGTGCGGTGATCAGTGCTTCAGAAGGTGATGTGAATGAAGAATCGAATGGCGATTAGTGCCTGATTTTGCTGAACAAGTGCAGGTGAAAGCGTGATGATCCAAAACTTTTATCTGCATTTTATTGTCGCGTCACTTCCTCTCTAATCGTTCATGGAAACTGTTTGTATGCCCACTGAAACTGAATTAAAACTGTCCCTTGCGCCGGAGCATGTCACCACATTTTTGCAGCATCCTCTTTTGCAACACTCTTTCATAATCAAACAGTTACGCAATATATATTTTGATACTGCGGAATTGGAATTGTTGCAGCGTAAAATTGGCTTGCGTATCCGTTATTTAGAACAGCGTCGTTTGCAAACTGTGAAAACTTCTGGGCAGAGTGTTGGGGGATTACATCAACGACAGGAGTGGGAAATTGAAGTGGACAGCGACACGCCCGATCTTGGTAAAATCCCTGCGTCGCTTTCGCTATCTTTGCAGAATCCGCTGTTGCCGATATTTACCACGCATTTCGAGCGGACTCAATGGGATATTCAATATGGTAACAGTTTGATTGAATTGGTTTTAGATCAGGGTACGGTTGCCACGCCTGAAGCCAATTTGCCCTTGTGCGAGATTGAATTGGAATTAAAAACGGGTACGCCCGCCGCATTGTATGAATTAGCGTTAAATTTGCTGGAATATGTGCCGTTGCAGCTTGAAAATCGGAGCAAGGCGGCGCGGGGCTATCAATTGTTTCACCCCAAATCTTTTGAGGCGGTGCGTGCTGAAACGATGACCTTGCAAAAAACGATGACGGCACGCGAGGCTTTGATACAAATTCTGTGGGACGGTTTAAAACATTTACAAATCAATGAGTTGATGGTGTTAAATCAGCAGCACAATGTTGAGGCGATCCATCAAATGCGAGTGGCGGCGCGACGATTGCGTTCGTGTTTGGGCATTTTTAAACCCTTTATGACTCCGTGTGAAGAATATGCCGAGTTGCGGAGTGAATTGCGATGGCTGGGTAAAACCTTGGGTATGGCGCGAGATTGGGATGTGTTTGGCGAAACCCTTGAAACCCTACATACTGAATTACCCGATGTGGCACTGAGTCATTTACATAAAACGGTGCATTATTTACAACTTCAAGCCGCGCAACAGGTGCAGGAAACCTTACGGTCGCAACGTTATCATCGCCTCTTGCTTCGGTTCGGAAAATGGTTGTTACAATACGGGGAATCGCAACAACCGGCTTTAGATGTGGCTGTGAAAACGGTGGCTACAGAAATTTTGCGCCATCGTTATCACAGCGTCAAAGTGCATGGCAAAAAATTGTTGACTCTCACGGAAACGCAACGCCACGATCTTCGCATCGAAATCAAGAAGTTAAATTATGCAACTCGCTTTTTTGGTTCACTCTACGCATCCGATAAAGTACATCTCTATCTTAATTATTTATCTCAGTTGCAAACCGAATTGGGTGTATTAAATGATCTGAATGTGACCCAACATTTATTAGATCAGGTTGGATTGCCGCCGCGCGCTCCCGCCCGGTTGATTTTGAACGGTTGGAAGGTTGGGCAACGAAAGCATTATTTAAAAAAATTAGAAAAAACTTGGGCGGCTTGGTCAACCCAGAAAAACTTTTGGTAAACGGCAATGCAAGTGTATGACTGTGTGATTATCGGTGGTGGCATCAGTGGCTTATTGACCGCATGGCATTTACATGAAGTGGGAATGCGGGTGGCGGTGGTTGAAGCTGGGGACATTGGACAAGAATCTTCGTGGGCGGGCGGGGGAATTTTATCTCCGTTGTATCCTTGGCGATATCATGAGGCGGTCACTGCTTTAGCCCAGTATAGCCAGCGACATTATCCCAATTTCGCGAAGGAACTCCATGAATTCAGTCGGATTGATCCAGAATATGTGCGCAATGGTTTGTTAATTCTCGATACGGATGAAACGGATCAAGCGGTGCATTGGGCGCAACAACATGAGATTAAATTAGAGAAAATTGATCGGGAAACTGTGTTTTTCTATGAACCGGAACTCACGCGACAGACACAGGGAGATGCGTTGTGGATGCCTGAAATTGGACAATTACGAAATCCACGTTTATTGCGCTCTCTTTATGAAGCTCTCTGTTTGGCTGGAGTAAGTGTGTTGGAACAGCAGCCGGTTTTGGAAATCAAGCAAAATGCGGGGCATATCACTGGGGTTGTCACTACTCAGGAAACTTTTGCAACGGCTCAAGTGGTGGTGACGGCGGGCGCGTGGAGTGGACAATTGCTGCAAAAACTGGGAGTTACGATGAATGTGTATCCGGTGCGAGGACAGATGATTTTATTCACCACGCAGCCGGGTTTAGTCTCGCGGATTGTTTTAGCCAATGGACATTACATGATCCCGCGTCGTGATGGCTGTTTACTGATTGGCAGTACGGTAGAAGAAGATGGTTTTCAAAAATACATTACCAAGGCGGCGGCGGAAGATTTGAAATATTTTGCGCTGGGTTTAATCCCACGTTTGGCGGAATATACCATATCGAAACAATGGGCGGGATTGCGTCCGGGTTCACCGAATGGCATTCCCTACATTGGCGCGCATCCAGATATCAAGGGGTTATATTTTAATGCCGGACATTTTCGCAATGGGGTGGTCATGGGATGGGGCGCGGCGCGGTTATTAGTCGATTTAATGGTGGGGCGAATACCGATTTTAAATCCTGCACCCTACGCGCTGGATGCAGATCGGGGTATGTCCTCCATACCAACGAAGTAGTTGAACCGGATTTGGAAGGCACACGGATAGTGCGCGAAGGAAGTCGTTATTTTTTAATCATGCCTCAAAGAAAATCTGCGAAAATGTCAGAGATTAGATTGAATAAATCCAATTTGCATCTGTCTGATGATGGGTCTGTTTTGTCTATCATTGGTGGCAGAAAGGTAACAGCAGCGACACGTACATCGGATGACGAATTAAACGATAGGGGAACTGTTGATGCACGAATCGAGCATTTTGTCTCACATCTGGCACGACATTAAAATTGCTAATT
>JACCEE010419128.1_pt1 | contig 10993 bp, 7 predicted proteins | sample 7449931 | NCBI WGS metagenome assembly JACCEE01 (sample SAMN15323457, study PRJNA562643) | freshwater metagenome | isolation source: river surface water | place: USA:Blue River Watershed | collected 2017-08-19 | reverse complement strand
GGCGACCACGCTTTAACACTACCACGTGGGTGCATAGCTGCTCTATCTCGCTTAATAGGTTACTCGAAAGCACTATAGTTTTACCACTCTTATGAAGCGATATAATCAACGACCGAATCTCTTCAGCCCCTTCGGGGTCTACACCCAAAGTAGGCTCGTCAAACAGTAAAACATCAGGATTCCCAACCAATGCAGAGGCAATACCAAAACGCTGACGTAATCCGGGAGTTAAAGTCGAAAACTTTACGTCAGCCCTATCTTGCAATCCAACAAGAGAGAGAATCTCCTTTGCATGAAAGCGACTCACATTCTTTATCTTCGAAACAATTGAGAGGTTCTCGGTAAGCGTCATGTTCATGTAGAACTTTGCAGGCGATAACAATGCTCCAACCGAGTGTGCCTTGTGAAAATCTTTGAACCCGCCACTCCACACAACTTCACCCTCTTCAGGAATTACAACACCAAGCATTACCCCCAAAGCAGATGTTTTACCACTTCCGTTAGGACCAAGAATTCCCATTACCTGACCGGAGTTAACCTTAACAGAAAAGTTCTTTAAGGCCTTTATCTCTCCGTAGGATTTATAAACGTGCGATACCTTTATAATGGGAGCATCGGTCTCCATAAACAGTTTATTAGTTACCCATTTCCGACATAAACCTTATGCGGACCAAGCGAATCTCCTCTTCTGTAAAATCGGCCTCACCCAACTCCTTCAATGCATCCTCTACCGATTCATTCTCGGCCTCCATAAAGTAGTTGTAAATCTCCTCTTGTTTTTCCTCGTCAATTACATCATCAATATAGTAGTCGAGGTTAATTTTTGTTCCGCTATTTACAATTGACTCTATTTCGGTAAGGAGATCCTCCATTTCCACATTCTTTGCCTCACAGATATCAGTAAGAGCGAGTTTTCTGTCGATACTTTGGATAATATAAACCTTTAATCCCGATTTATTTACAACCGACTTAACAACTAAATCTTGAGGGCGAACAATCTCCTTCTCCTCAACATAGGTTTTGATAAGTTCGATAAACTCTTTTCCGTAACGCTTTGCCTTTCCTGCTCCAACCCCGGTAACATTCTGCATCTCCTCCATATTTGTCGGATACTGGATAGACATATCCTCCAAAGACGGATCTTGGAATATTACGAAAGGAGGCAAGTTCAACTTTTTGCTCAACTTCTTACGCAAATCCTTAAGGAGAGCAAATAGTTCCTCATCCGCAGCAGTGCTTTTGTTTCCGGCAGGACCTGAATTTTCATCATCGTCACCCTCCTCATATTCATGATCTCTGGAAAGCATGATGGAAGTTGGATTCTCCATATACTCTTTTCCCTTATCGGTAAGCATTAGAGTACCGTAATTCTCAATATCCTTATCGATTAGGTGAAGAACAAGCGCTTGACGAATAATGGCATTCCAGAAGCGAACATCGTAATCTGAGCCACAACCAAAAAGTTCAAGATGGTGGTGCTTATACGACTTTACAGATGTAGAGGCGTTTCCGGTTAAGATGTTGGCGACATGATCGGCCTTAAATTTCTCCTTTACAGCCAAAATTACATCCAGCGCAAGCAACATGTGCTCTTGCCCTTCAAACTTAGTTTTTGGATGAAGACAGTTATCGCAATGCTCACAATTCTCCGGCTCATATATCTCTCCAAAATAGTTAAGCAGCATCTTCCTGCGACAAACGGCCGACTCTGCATAGGCTACCGTTTCAATCAGAAGTTGTTTACCAATTTCCTGTTCCGCCACTGGCTTCCCTTGCATAAACTTCTCTAACTTCTGAATATCCTTGTAGCTGTAAAAGGTTAAGCAATGTCCTTCTCCCCCGTCGCGGCCTGCTCTACCAGTCTCCTGGTAGTATCCTTCCAGACTTTTGGGTATATCGTAGTGAATAACAAAACGAACATCAGGTTTATCAATACCCATACCAAAAGCAATGGTCGCAACAATTACATCAACCTCCTCCATCAAAAATTTATCTTGATTTTCGGATCGAGTATTTGAATCCATACCCGCATGGTAGGCAAGTGCCTTGATGCCATTAACCTGCAATGCTTCAGCCATCTCCTCAACCTTCTTACGGCTTAAGCAGTAGATGATTCCGGATTTTCCAGTATTGTTCTTTATAAACTTTATGATTTCGCGAGTCGCTCCAACCTTAGGTTTAACCTCATAGTAAAGGTTTTCGCGGTTAAACGACGACTTAAACACCTTGGCGTCTATTACGCCTAGATTTTTCTGGATATCGTGCTGAACTTTAGGCGTTGCAGTTGCTGTAAGTGCAATTACAGGTGCTTTACCAATCTCCCCAATTATAGGTCGTATACGCCTATACTCCGGTCGGAAATCATGTCCCCACTCCGAGATGCAGTGTGCCTCATCAATGGCATAAAAAGATATCTTTATCTGCTTTAAAAGCTGGATATTCTCCTCTTTCGTAAGCGACTCGGGGGCCACATAAAGCAACTTTGTTTTACCGGCAAGCAGGTCCTCCTTAACTTGGTTTATGGCAGCTTTTGTGAGCGATGAGTTTAAGAAGTGAGCTATACCCTCTTCCATACTTAAGCCACGTAAAGCATCCACCTGATTCTTCATCAGAGCAATAAGAGGCGATATAACAATTGCTGTTCCATCCAAAATTAAGGCAGGTAACTGGTAGCAAAGCGATTTACCACCACCGGTAGGCATGAGCACAAAAGCGTCCTCTCCATCCAGAACGTTTTGAATGATTGCCTCCTGATTTCCCTTAAAGGTAGAGAAGCCAAAAAACTTCTTGAGATACTCAGAAAGCGTAACATTGTTTGCGTTCATTTTTCTTCCTCCAATCGTATAAAATATAATATTAACTGTGTATCAATACAATACACTCAAAACCTTAGCCAATCAAAAGTATATAAAAAGAAAAATCTTTCAAACCATAAAAAACCAATACTTGACGAATATCACCAAAAAATAAAAGAACGAATAACAATAATAGCCTGGTGCTATTTTTTAAAATCTTTGAACTAAATTTACACAATTTTTTTGAGTAAGCCCTACCCAACTGATCATTAGGTTAAAATAATCGAATTTACACACCTATGTCAACAGAACAACGAGTAAACATCAAGGAGTTAGCCGTTAAAACTATTCTTGCAGAATCACAGGCTATTGAAAAGCTAGCCGGAATGGTAGATGAAAGCTTCGAACAGGTTGTCTCCTTGATATACAACAGCAAAGGGAGGGTTATTGTTACCGGAATTGGAAAAAGCGCCATCATTGCCAACAAGATTGTGGCAACGCTAAACTCCACCGGAACTCCTGCAATTTTTATGCATGCCGCCGATGCTATTCACGGTGATTTAGGAATTATTCAGCCGGACGACGTTATCATCTGCCTTTCGAAGAGTGGTACAACGCCCGAAATAAAAGTGTTGATTCCACTTATCAACAACATGGGCAATCCCATTATTGCAATTGTCAGCAATACCGATTCCTACCTTGCCGAAAAATCAACCTATGTCTTAAAGGCAACGGTCGATCAAGAGGCGTGTCCAAACAACCTTGCTCCTACATCCAGCACTACCGCCCAACTTGTCATTGGTGATGCATTAGCAGTATGCTTGCTTAAGCTCCGTGGATTCTCTAACGAAGATTTTGCGCGCGTTCATCCGGGTGGCGCTCTTGGAAAAAAACTCTACATGAGAGTAAGCGATATTTTTTCGGAACAAAATCCTCCGATAGTTCGAACCGACGCAAAAATCAGGGCTATTATCCTTGAGATTTCGAGTAAAAGGCTTGGAGCTACCGCTGTAATTGACGAATCCGGCAAGTTGGTTGGAATAATAACCGATGGAGACCTTCGCCGAATGTTAGCAAACAACAACAATATTGAGGCGGTTACAGCAAAGGAGATTATGTCAGTAAATCCTAAAACCATTGAGCGGGATGAAATGGCCATCAATGCATTTAGCATGATGGAGCAGAACAAAATAACCCAACTTGTGGTTACTGCCGAGGGAAATTACGTTGGCATGATTCACCTTCACGACATACTTAAGGAAGGTGTAGTATAAGATTTCTTTGTTTTACCCGTTTGCTATCCACAATGAAAAGCATGGGAAACCCCCAATTGACGAAAATGACTATTATGAATATTAACAACCTCAGCAAAAAATTGGGGTTAATACTCGCACTAACATTCTTTACAACAACTGTTTCACTGAGTCAAACAACAAAAATCAGGGGTAAAATAACTGATTCAACTACAGGCGAAACCATTCCCGGAGTCAACGTAACCATTAAAGGTACGCACACAGGAACCATTACTGATTTCAACGGTGAATATTACTTGGAGACAAGGGTACCGGGCGATTCACTCATCGTATCATTTGTTGGCTACAATACCACCACTAAATATTTCAAAAGAAACATTTTTCAAAACATCGATTTTCAGCTTAAAGCAGATAACATTCTGATAGAAGGTGTAGTTGTTGTTCCCGGAGAAAACCCGGCACACCGCATTATCCGAAAGATCCGCGACAACAAATACCGAAATAACCCCGAGAGGCTAGACAACTACCAGTACGAAAGCTACAACAAAGTTGAAATTGACCTCAACAATGTTGACGAGGAGATGAAAAACAAGAAGATTTTCAAACAGTTTCAATTCATCTTCGATTACGTAGATACATCAGCAATAACAGGAAAGACATTCCTTCCAATCTTTATAACTGAAACCCTATCCGACTACTACTACTCAAGAAGTCCGCGAGTTGAGAAGGAGATTATAAAGGCAACAAAAATTTCGGGAGTAAACAACGAGAGTGTAGCGCAGTTCACCGGCAAGATGTATCAGAACATGAACATCTACGATAACTACATCAATATTTTTGATCAAGGTTTTGTGAGCCCAATTGCCGATTTGGGCATATGGTACTACAAATACTACCTGATAGACAGCACATTTATCGGCAATCGCTGGTGTTACCAGATATCATTCAAAGCAAAACGATCGCAAGAACCCACCTTCACTGGCGATATTTGGGTTAGCGATACAACCTTTGCCATCGTGAAATCCAACCTTCGAATGGATAAAACAGCCAACGTAAACTTCGTGAAGGATATGGTGATTAACTCGGAATATACCTTACTTGGCGATACACTTTGGTTTTTAAAGACTTCAAACCTTTTTGTTGACTTCAACATTACAGAAAGGAAAACTACCGGATTCTTTGGGCGGAAAACTACCTCATACAGCAACGTACGCTTTGCACAAGAAATACCGGACACAATTACAAATATTACCGAAAAGGTTCTCGTAAAAGAGGGTGCACTAAATCAGGACAACAAGTTCTGGCAAGAGTCCCGCCCTTTTGAACTAACAAAAAAGGAGGAGGCAATCTATCAAATGGTAGATTCAGTTCAAAATGTGCCTATTTACAAAACGTTTGTTGACATTATCAACATGGTTGTAAACTACTACTATGTGGTTGGTTATTTTGAAATTGGACCTTACTATAAAACCTACTCATTCAACGAAATTGAGGGTAATCGCTTTAGGGTAAGCGGACGAACTTCGAACAAATTCAGCACAAAAGTAATGATCGGTGGTTTTGCAGCATATGGTGATAAAGACGACCGGCTTAAATTTGGTACCGACGTGCTGTGGATGATTAGCCGTAACCCTAGAATAAGCGCAAGCATTGGTTATAAGGAAGACATCGAACAGCTGGGGCAAAGCGAAAACGCCCTCACAGAGGATAATATTATTACGTCCTTCCTTCGAAGAAACCCGAACTACAAGCTCACCATGGTTAAGGAGTTTAAGATTGGCTATTCGCGAGAATGGTTCCATGGCCTCTCCAACACCATTACCTTTACGCAGCGGCGCTTTTACCCTACCCAATACATTCCTTTTGAATTTTCAGACGGGAGCGGCTCCTTATCCGAACTGTCAACATCTACCGTAAACCTTAACACTCGCTGGTATAAGGGTGAGAAGTTTGTTACGGGCCAATTTGAGCGCGTCAGCATGGGTAGCGACAAGCCAATCATAAATCTAAATCTCACCGCCGGACTTAAGGATGTTTTCAACAACAACTACGAATACTACAAGGTGCACCTTAACTTTTTATACAAGGCCAACATCAACCCATTTGGCTACACTCGAATAATTCTCGATGGTGGAAAAATTTTCGGTAAAGTTCCATACCCATTATTACACCTGCACGAAGGAAACGAAACCTATGCATTTGATCGCTACGCATTCAACATGATGAATTACTACGAATTTGCTAGCGATGAATACGCAAGTCTATTCCTAGAGCATCACTTTCAAGGCTTCTTCTTAAACCGAATTCCTCTTTTCAAAAAATTAAAGTGGCGAGAAGTTGTTTCAGGGAAAGGCCTCATAGGCACCCTTGACAAGAAAAATCTTAACGTGATGAAATTCCCGCTAGGCCTTACAGATGTTTCAAAACCATACGTAGAAGTTAGCGCCGGAGTAGAGAATATACTAAAAGTAATTCGTGTAGACGCCATGTGGCGGTTGAGCTATCTCGACAATCCAAATATTGAAAAATTTGGGGTGAGAGTCGGCTTACAGATAATTTTCTAACTTTAACCCAAAATTTTCGAACCATAGCCATGAAGCTATATACGCAAAATCTGGTAAAACGCTATAACTCCCGCACTGTTGTAAATGGTGTATCGGTTGAGGTGAATCAAGGTGAAATTGTAGGGTTACTAGGCCCAAACGGAGCCGGAAAAACTACCACATTCTACATGACTGTAGGTTTAATTCGTCCAAACGAGGGAAGAATATTTCTTGATGACCTCGACATCACCACCGACCCGGTATACAGACGGGCCCAACGCGGTATTGGATACCTCGCACAGGAACCTTCGGTATTCCGCAAAATGAGCGTTGAAGATAACATTCGCTCTGTTTTGGAGATGTCGTCTTTAAGCAAGGAGGCGCAAAGAGAAAAGGTTGAAAGCCTTCTTGACGAATTCGGGCTTCAGAAAATTCGCAAGAGTTTAGGCATCCAACTCTCAGGTGGGGAGCGTAGGCGTACTGAAATTGCGCGCGCGTTGGCTATCGATCCAAAATTTATTTTGTTGGACGAACCATTTGCCGGAGTAGACCCAATTGCAGTTGAAGATATTCAATCGATAGTAGCAAAGCTCAAGAGCAAAAACATTGGAATCTTAATTACCGACCATAACGTTCACGAAACGTTGACGATAACAGACCGAGCATACCTTCTTTTTGAGGGAAAAATTCTTTGTGCAGGTACCGCCGAAGAGTTGGCAGAAGATCCAATGGTTCGAAAAGTTTATCTTGGACAAAACTTCGAGTTAAGAAAATAGAAAAATATTACGCGCAGCCCTTGTAGGATTGAAAAAAACACCTACATTTGCACACGCAATTGCGGATGTGGCGTAATTGGTAGCCGCGCCAGACTTAGGATCTGGTGCCGTAAGGCGTGGGGGTTCGAGTCCCTTCATCCGCACAAACTCCGAAGCACCTGCTTCGGAGTTTTTTTTTACCACTATTCGCATCATTTCTTCTTTCAAATTTGCCATTCATCCATTTTTATCTAGTTTTGTCAACAACCAATATAATCAACTACCTTGAGCGGATACAGCAATGCTGATCTTTACGATGGCATCCTTGGTCAAAACACGGATGCATTAAGGTATTTGTACGCCACTTTTTTTCCTAATGTATGCTCTATGGTAAAAAACCTGCACGGCCATGAGAGCGACGCCAACGACATTTTCCAAGAAGCCATCATAATTTTTTACCGAAAAGCCAAAGTGGGGGAAATTGATAAAACAACCGCCGTTTTACCCTACTTAATGGCGACATCTAAAATTATTTGGCTAAAGACCTCTCGCGAGCGACAAAAGAAGCAAGGCGTTGGATTAGATACTGAGGATATAATTGATGAGTCCTCTATTTACGAGGCATACAAAACAAATAAGCGAAAAGAGTTTTTTTACAAACACTTCAAAATGCTTTCTCCGGAATGCCAGAGTACACTCAAGGCATTCTTTGCTGGGCTTAGCTTTGCAGAAATGGCAATCAAACTAAAACTCTCGTCGGAGGAGTTTGCCCGAAGAAAAAAGTATCTGTGCAAAGAATATCTCGTAAAAAGCATTAAGAACGATCCTGAGTATAAAAACATATCTGCACTCGATGGAAACGAACCGTTTTAAACAGATAGACGACTACCTTCAAGAGCGGTTAACAAACAAGGAGGCTAGCGAATTCGAGGAAGAGTTGTTGCACGACAAAGAGCTTTCTCGCCAAGTGCAACTTTGCAGAGAGCTAAAGGAGGCAATTCTCGAAGAAGATGTAGCATTCTTACGTCAGAAACTATCGAACATCAGCAAGGAGAAACCAAAATCCATGCGCAGGCCCTTACTATTGAAAATAGCCGCAACATTCGCCATACTTATTGTTGCCTCTACAATAATTTGGAAGAGCTACAATTCACCCGACCAACTATTCAGCAACTACTACGCACGGTATGAATTATCGGGAGTTGGTCGTGACGCTTATGCTAACAGCAACACACAGCAAGCGCAAATTATTGTTTTATATAAACAAGGAAGGCTTCAAGAAGTCATACCTCTACTTGAGGAATACACCCAAGAACATCCTGAAGAAACCGTTGCAAAGCTTATATTGGCTTCGGCCTACATTGAAAACGATATGGCTTTAAAAGCAGAGAGTTTGCTCATTACTGCATTGAATCAGAACCAAGAGGAAATCCACGAAGAAACGCTACAATGGTACTTGTGCTTATCGTATCTTCAAGATAAGAAATATAAAGAAGCATTTATTGAGTCGAGTAAGATATCTGCTCGTGGAGGGCGATATGCAAAAGACGCGAAGGTAATATCCTCAAAACTCATTGATTATCTCGAATAAAGGACAGCGATTTTCTCCGCCAAACACCTAGCAACCAAATTCCATTGAAAAGGCCAACAACCAATGGTAGTATTAAGTTCCAGACGGAAATAAAAACAGGATCATCAGCACCTACCACTTGATACCCGGCCCAAAAATACGGATGAGCCCTCAACGGATCAGATGCATTTAAGAATTCCAGTTGAGCCTGCTGAATCGCATAACTTTTCGAGTATCCAGCCTTTAAGCCAACGGCAAACTGCTTCATCACTTCACCACCGGAAAAATCATCAACCCTCCATTGAGTCACAACCATCGAAGGGCACCCAGCATACCTAAAACCACGCGCAAGGCTCATCAACCCCTCCCCTTTTACCATTGTACCATCGCCACTGCGACAAGCACTAAGTATAGCCAGCTGAGCATTAAGGCGCATCCCATAAACTTCGTATGCGTTCAGGAAACTATCATTTACCGAATCAACACTGCTATTGAATATTAGCTTGGAAAACAAAGGATTGGCTTCATCAACAAAGGTATGCATAGCCAAGTGTAGCACATCATAGTTACCTGCAACCTTCTTAAAAAACGATTCGGACGCATCACTACCGACCACAATATCTCCTCCAAACACCTTACTTACCCACTTAACCTCCTCCTCCGCACCATAGAGTTCCGGAAGGTTATTCCTATAGGCTGAACGGCTACTTAATGAGTTGCCAACAGCACCTTTGTAACTTGGCGCTACCGAGAGCGAGGAAGCAAAAAACGAAGGTTCCCGGCAATCCTTATTTACAAACTCCTTTGCTGAGAGTAACACTAATACAGGGTTCGATTTTATTAAGTAAGGCAGTGCATAATATCCTCTTAAGCGCTGAGGTTTAGAGGTAACAAGCGCACTAAACGGGATAGACGCCAGCTCGTTATGTGGCACAACAACAAGTGTTTTGCCTAAAAACAACTTTTCGAACGGCTTAAGCAGCTTGTTATACAAGTAAGAACTAGACTCAACAAAACGAGACAAGTTATCGCCATTCAGCTTACCAAAATCAACAGGTACCAGCTCGTTTTGGTAAACTGAAATATTCTTACGAAATTCTTTATCAAAGGACTGTGCCTTCCACACCACTTGATTTTTAGTGATAGCAAAAGAGTAAATATTAGAGTCTTGAATTACATACTCAACATAAACCTGACCAGAGGCTAACCTCTCCTGAATTGAAGAAATCGATACAGAAGACGTATCGTATTTTAAAGCATAGTATTGAGGATATTCGAGTTCGATTTGACTCAGTAGTTTGCGGTAGCCTTCCTGTTCCTCGAACAGTTCCAGTTCAATACTCTTAAGATACTTTGATGAAGATCTACTTTTCTTCTTCTTTTCGTATACAATTTCAGAAAGAGTACCAATTCGTTGACGCATCTGCAACTCCCTTGTTTGTAGCGACACAGGGACACCCGCAAGAGAAAGTCCATTAAACTTACGCAGCGATTCTGATAATACAGCCGCTTTCCCCTTCGACGCTATTTGAAAAGCGAGATATACATAACTACTGTTCGTTTTTGCAAGTTCTAAGGCTGCACCTACGGCCTTATTAAAAACGTCATTATACCGATCAGATACAGCTAACTTATCCTCCTCACCAAATAAGCCAAGTCGAAGATCTTCGACTAATGCAATGCTCTGCTTGTAGCAATTTAGGGCTAATACTACATTCGATTTTGAGCCAATTTCTCCATAAAGGCCTAAATATGCATCGCCCATATCCTGATATACCGTAGCAGCCAATGAGGGCGAAAAGTATTGAATCTTATCTTTTGTCGCATGCTGTTTAACGAGCGGTTTTCGCAACACACCCAACGCCTCTTCATACCTACAAATCGCTTCCCAATATTTATTTTGATTTTTCTTAACGACGCCTATATTATTAATTACCTGAGCTATTTTGCTTGGCTCGGTTGAATTTAATCGACGATATGAAGCTAACGATCTGTTTAAGTAATCATCTGCCTCTGCCCATAAGTTTTGGCGAATGAAAAGCAAACCTAAATTATTATAAACAGAACTAGCGTCCTC
>JACCEE010823133.1_pt1 | contig 10994 bp, 16 predicted proteins | sample 7449931 | NCBI WGS metagenome assembly JACCEE01 (sample SAMN15323457, study PRJNA562643) | freshwater metagenome | isolation source: river surface water | place: USA:Blue River Watershed | collected 2017-08-19 | reverse complement strand
TACGCGAGCGGGGGAAACTGACCTCGGCCCCCGGTCGAGAGAGACGGTGCAACCGACGTTTTTTTTGGTTGACGGCTGGATGGGATGGATCCATACTGGGGCTCATAAAACCAAATGTTCGTAAAGGAAAACAATCGCCATGTCCGACAGAATCGACGATCGCGTTCGGCAGGTCCCCTTTCGCTCTCACGGCTCCTTTTTTCTCGAAATGTCCTACGGTCACGTCATCGCTACCGGTTCCGCTTTCGGCTTTCTCGCGTGCGTAGCCGCCGTTGGCGCCTCCTTTCCCGATCCCGGATTCGGGTATTACGGGGCCGCGCTGCTGCTCGCGCTCTGCGTGCTTCCGTGCATGGCCCTCGCGTTCGCGCTGTTTCCCGGTCCCCGCGTTAAGTTCGGCGAGATCCCGCAAGGATCGCCAAAGCATCGCTATATCCTTTCCCTCGCATCCCGCCGCGATCGGTTCGTCTGGTTCTCCTCGATACTGACGGGCTGCCTCGTATGGGCTTGGCTCGAGGTCACTCTCGGCCGCGATCTCTTCTTCCTTTCGGCGATGCTCGTCAATCTTTCCGCGCGATAGGTTTCCGCCCAAGGCCTTTCCTGCTATACTTACCGTATCAGGAGGCTATCATGCTCAGACACATCGTCATGTGGAATTTTAAGGACGAGGCCGAGGGAAAATCCCGCGCCGAGAATTGCGCCCTCATCAAAAAAATGCTCGAGGCGCTTCCGGCTTCCATTCCGTTCATCCTGCGGCTTGAGGTCGGCATCAACGAGTTTCCCTCTCCCATGGCCTCCGACATGGTGCTTATCACGGAGTTCGAATCCAAGGACGATCTGGACCTCTACGCGGTGCATCCCGAGCACGTCAAGGTAAGCGAATACGTTTCCAAGGTTCGCGTCTCGCGGTCGGTCGTCGACTATCATCTCTAGAAAGGGGCCCGTTTTGGCGACTGAACGACACGTAAATTGGTTCGCGCTCGAGAAGGCGTGCGGCAAGCCCGGTTGCCCCGTCTGTTCCATCGTCTCCGAGCGCATTACGCGCTATATCGACAACATGCTCTTCGAGCACGTCTCGGATCGCGGCTTCCGCGCGAGATACCGCGAATCGGGCGGGTTTTGCGCAAAGCACGCGAAGAATCTCGATTCTTTCAGGGACGGGCTGGCCGTGGCTATCCTCGGGGAGGATATTCTGTCTCACGCGATGCCGGACTTGCGCAAGGGCAGGGCGACCAAGCATAAGGCCGACTGCCCCGCGTGCGTCGAGACCGCGCAGATGGAACGCGAGTTCCTCGGGTTTCTCGCCGAGACGGACGATCCTGAATTCGTCGCTTTCTTTACCGCGTCCGAGGGTCTCTGCCTACCGCATTATCGCGTTCTCTTAACTCAAAACAGGCGCGTGCCCAAATGGCTTTCGGGTTTTCAGGAGAGTCGATTCGAGTCCCTACTCGCGCGCTCGAGGAATTTCATCGAGTTTTCCGCCTGGGGCCGCCAGGCCGACTTTGACCGGCTTTCCGAGGCTGATCGCGTGGTCTGGAAGGAAATGGCCCGCGCTCTCCGGGGAAACGGGGAGTAGTCCCCCTGCGAGGGTCGGCACTCGCCTCGAACCGCCACCCGCCGTCGTGCGCCGTCGTTTACTAAACGCGCTAAAAACGATAGTATGTCGAAAGAGGAGTAACTCATGAAAAAATTTACCGTGGCCTCGTGCCTCGCCATTGCCTGCGCGCTTATCGCGGGTCTCTCTCTCGTTTCCTGCGCCAAGAAGGACGCAGCCGACGGCTCGCTCAAAGCCGTAATGGACAAGAAGAGCTTCGTGCTCGGGCTTGACGACTCGTTCCCCCCGATGGGCTTCCGCGACGAGAACAACGGGATCGTAGGATACGACATTGACCTCGCGAAAGAAGTGACCAAGCGCATGGGCGTGGAGCTCGTATGCCAGCCGATCGATTGGAACGCCAAGGAGCAGGAGCTCAACACCGGTAAGATCGACTGCATTTGGAACGGCTTCACCATCACCCCGGAACGCGCCGTCGCGATGACCTTTACCAAGCCGTACCTCAAGAACGCGCAGGTTCTCGTCGTCCGCTCCGATTCCGGTATCAAGACCCTCGCCGACCTCGCGGGTAAAACCGTTGGGCTCCAGGCCGGTTCTTCCGCCGCCGACGCGCTCGAGGGAGCCACTGCCTTCAAGGCGAGCCTCAAGGGCACCGTGGAATTCAAGGATAACCTTACCGCTCTCATGGATCTCGAGGCGAAGGGCGTGAACGCCGTCGTCATGGATCTCCTGGTCGCGAACGACAACATCAATCGTTCGGGCAAGGCTTATACCATCCTTTCCGAATCCCTGTCTCCCGAGGAGTATGGCGTCGGTTTCCGCAAGGCGGACGTCGCGCTCATGTCCAAGGTTCAGTCGACCCTCGAGGCCATGGCCGCAGATGGCACCATCGCCAAGATCGCGACCAAGTGGTTCGGGGCTGATATTTCCGTAGTCGGTAAGTAAAGCCAAGTCGCGCGGCGAACTTTGCCCGCGCGGCGAACTTTGCCCGCGCGGCGAACTTTGCCCGCGCGGTAATAGTCGTTCCTAAGGAGTACCCGTGTCGAAAATGCTCTGGGCGATGCTTCAGGGAACGTTTACCTCCCTTGAAGTCTTCTTTCTAACCCTTCTTTTCTCCATCCCTCTCGCGCTCCCGATCGCGTTTGGTCGTATGTCAAAAAATCGGGCCGTGTCGGGATTCGTCAACGTATACCTACTTATCATGCGCGGCACGCCGCTTATCCTTCAGCTGATATTCGTCTATTTCGCGCCGTATTACCTCTTTGGGGTATCTTACGACCGCTTTATCGCGGTTATCGTCGCGTACGTGATCAATTACGCCGCCTATTTCGCGGAGATTTACCGCGGTGGCATCGAATCCATTCCCAAGGGGCAATACGAGGCCGCCAAGGTGCTTGGTTTCACGAAACGGCAAACCTTCGTTAAGATCGTCCTTCCCCAGGTTATTAAGCGTATCCTTCCTTCGTCCGCCAACGAGGTAATTACCCTCGTCAAGGATACCGCGCTCGCCCAGACGATCGGAGTCGCCGAGCTATTCCGCGTCGCGCAAAACGCGTCGGCCCGGCAGTTTTCCACGATGCCGATTTTCGTGGCCGGTATCTTCTACTTCGCCATGAACTGGGTTGTCTCGGCCGCATTCGACCGAGCCGAAAAGAAACTTTCGTATTACAGGTAAATAAGCATGGAAATCATCAAGGTCGAGCACCTGTCAAAATCGTTCGGTTCTCTCGAAGTCATTCGGGATATTTCTTTTTCGGTCATGAAGGGCGAGGTCCTCGCCATCATCGGTCCGTCTGGGTCGGGCAAGTCGACCCTGTTGCGGTCGATCACTCACTTGGAGAAGGTAGACGGCGGAACCGTTCGCATTGACGGGATCGCGATGGTGGACGGCGGCAAATACGCCGAGCCCGCGACGCTTCGGTCGATCTGCCTTAAGATCGGATTGGTTTTTCAGAATTTCAACCTCTTTCCCCATCTATCCGTCTTACGGAATATTTCCGAGGCTCAGATTCACGTGCTAGGCCGCTCGCGCGCCGAGGCCGACGATCGTTCTTTCCGACTGCTGTCCAAGATGGGCCTTGCCGACAAGGCCGATGCTTACCCGTGCGAGCTTTCCGGCGGCCAACAGCAACGCGTGTCCATAGCCCGCGCCCTTGCCCTTGACCCCGAGGTTCTTTTTTTCGACGAGCCGACGAGCGCTCTCGACCCCGAGTTGACCGGGGAAATCCTCAAGGTAATCCGCGAACTCGCCGCCGAGAAGATGACCATGGTCATCGTGACTCACGAGATGGCCTTCGCGCGGGACGTCGCCGATAGGGTGATTTTTATGGATGGCGGCGTGATCATCGAGGAAGGCAAGGCGACCGAGGTGATCCGAAACCCGAAGAATGACCGCACGCGCGCCTTCTTAAAGCGTTTTAGCGAGTAGTTTTAGCTTTTTCTCACGGCGTTTTGGAGGTTTTGGATGGCGAAAGCCTCCGCCTCCGGTTCGGGCAGTGCTTTCGAGTACACCCATCCCTGTATCTTGTCGCATTGCTGGCTCGCGAGATACGCAAGCTGCGCGTTAGTCTCCACGCCCTCGGCGATAACCGTTAAGCCAAGTTTTTTCCCGATTTTCACTATGTTTCCCGTGATCGAAGTGTCGTTCGTCGGGTCGGAGATCCGGTCAACGAAGCTCTTGTCGATCTTCAGCGTCGTGATCGGGAGCTGCTCTAGGTAACTGAGCGAGGAATATCCCTTGCCGAAATCGTCGAGCGCGATCGTGATGCCCATCTTTCGGAGCTCGTCAAGTTGACCTCGTATTATCGTGTAACTTTCCATCAGGACCGACTCGGTGATCTCAAGCTCGATTCGCTCGGGATTGAGTCCCTCGTTCTCGATTATTCGGGCGACTTTGCGCGAAAAATCGTCCTGTAGGAGCTGAATCATGGAAATATTGATGGAAACGCTCAAATCGTTATAGCCTTGGTCATGGAGTTTCTTAAGGAACCGACAGGAATTCTTGAGTATCCAGTCGCCGATCGGGATGATAAGGTGGGTTTCTTCCGCGACCCCGATAAACTTGTCCGGGGAAACTCTTCCGAGCACGCGGTTATTCCAGCGCAAGAGGGCCTCGAAGCTCGAGATTCGACCGGTGTCGGTCGTGATCTGGGGCTGATAGTAAATCTCAAGCTCGCCGTCGGTAAGCGCGTCGTGCAGGTATTCCCCGATGCTCATTCGGTCGTTAATAGAGGTCATCATATTAACGTTGTAGAGCGTGGCGGTGTTCTTTCCGCAACTTTTCGCCTGATACATGGCGATATCGGCGCATTTAAGGAGCTCTCCGGGGTCCGTGCCGTGCATTGGGTAGAGCGAGATGCCGACGCTTACGGTATTGTGGATAAGCGCGTTTTGGATTGGGATTGGGTCGTCAAAGGCGTGAATAATCGCCTCGGTTTTCGTCTTTAGGCTCGTAATCTGCGAAAAATTGGTCAGGATGAGGAATTCGTCGCCCCCGATACGGAATATCTCCTCGGGCGGCTCGAGTATCCCCTTAAGCCGCTTGGAGGTTTCCGCTATAAGGAGATCCCCGAAGGCGTGCCCCATCGTGTCGTTTATAAGCTTAATGTTGTCGATGTCGATAAACATCAGGGCCTTGCCCTTCGTCGTCTCGTCCGCCAGAAACTCTGGCAGTCGCTCGATCAGCTTGCGGCGGTTGGAAAGGCCCGTAAGGTGGTCGTAGTAGAGCAGAATCTTCAGCTCGTTGCGGTTCTCCATGATGACCTGCTCGTTGTCGCTAATCTTATGGAGGGCGGGGGCGACCATCAGGTAGATGATGATGGCGCTCGTGACGACGAAAACTATGCCCTTCGCGATACTGATCCGGGTAATGATATCCTGATCCTGAACCAAGAAGCCCAGAAGGGTGTCCGAGAAAAAAATCCACAAAAGGCTAAAAACCAGGTAAATGAGCGCGATTCCCAGGGCGGTTCTCCAGGTAGGCTTTCGATCGGAGATCATGAAGAATTTATCGGTTTTGCCCGTGCCATCTGCCATAGGCAAAGTATAGCATACGGAGGAATGGCGTGCATCTTTTTCTCCGTATTGACGGTTTTTTTCATTTCCTGTATACATATAGTTCGTGTACGCACGTGAATTTATGGGCGAATGTTCCCAGGAGGATATAGAGTGAGCGTTAAAATCAGATTGAAGAAGTTCGGAAGCAAGGCACGTCCCTATTACCGCATCGTCGTTCAGGATGCGCGTGAGCCCCGTGACGGCCGCACCATCGACGAGCTCGGGATCTACCATCCGATCGAGGCCGAGGATAAGCAGGTCTCCTTCGATTCCGACAAAGTCCGCAGCTGGCTTGATAAGGGCGCGCAGCCGTCCGATACCGTCCGCGGTCTCCTTAACCGGAAAAACTTCAGCCTCTAAGGCACGGGAAGGCACCGAGCGTGGAAAAAGATTTGGTTGAGTATATGGCTAAATCCCTGGTCGACGATCCCGGTGCGGTGACGGTCAGCGAGGTTGAGGGCGAGAAAGCATCGATCCTCGAGCTCCGCGTCGCGCCGGCTGATATCGGTAAGGTTATCGGAAAGTACGGTCGCATCGCGAAAGCCATGCGAACCGTCCTTGCCGCCTCATCCGGTAAGTCAGGGAAAAGGATTTCTCTGGAAATTCTTGATTGATGGATCGCCGTGAAACGGAACGGGAGCCCGACGCCTCGGCGAGCGGACTCTTGATTACGGGGGTCGTCCGTTCGTCCCACGGGGTGGATGGATTCGTTAAGGTAGAAAGCTCTTCTGGCGAGGTTTCCCATTTCGGCGACCTTGCCGAGGTTCTTTTACGGACCGGCGGCGAGGGCGGAACCACGAAGCGCTTCGAGATCGAGGTCGCCGAGGGCAACGCCCACTGTCTGCTGATCAAATTTCGGGGAGTCGATACGCTCGAGCAAGCCAAGAAACTGGCCGGTTCCGAGATTTTGGTTCCCCGCGACAAGGCTTGTCCCCTTGAAGAGGGCGAGTTCTATGTCTGCGATCTTTGCACATGCGTTCTCGTGTACGACGGGACGCCGATAGGAAAAATTACGGGTGTAATGGAAGGCGGGGCTGGAGACCTACTCGAGGTTTCCCTAACCGAGGGCGAGAAGCGTCTCGTGCCGCTCCGAAAGGAGTTTGTCGGCAAGATCGACATGCAGGCACGTACCATCGAGCTGATGCACCGCTGGATTCTGGAGTAGTTCCATGAAATTCCATGTGCTGACCTTGTTTCCCGAAATACCGCGGGCCTTTTTCGAAAGTTCGATAATGGCCAAAGCGGTGCAGAGGGGAATTATCGCCTACAACCTGGTAAATATCCGGGACTATGCCTTTAACAAGCATCGGTCCTGCGATGACAAACCTTACGGCGCCGTCAATGAAAAGCACGTTCCCGGCATGCTCATGCTGCCCGAACCGCTTTCGCTCGCCATCGAATCGGTGGGGGTTAAGGCTCGCTCGGACAGGGTCGTTTCGCCGGAAGGGGAGGGCCCCCGCAAGAGGGTCATTTACGTTACCCCCTCCGGAAAGACGCTGACCCAAAAGCTTGCCGCGGAGCTCGCGCGGGAGGATGAGCTGGTTTTCGTGTGCGGTCGGTACGAAGGTATCGATCAGCGCGTGATCGATCAGTTCGTGGACGACGAGATATCGATCGGCGACTACGTCATGTCGTCGGGCGAGCTTGCCGCCACGGTCATCATCGATACCGTGTACCGCCTCATTGACGGGGTTATTTCCAGCGAATCCCTGGAGGAAGAAAGTTTCTCCGACGGGCTCTTGGAGTATCCGCAGTATACGAGACCGGAAATATACCGGGGCCTTGCGGTTCCGGAGGTGCTCCTTTCGGGGCACCACGACAAGATTAGGCGCTGGCGTTTGCGGAAACGCATCGAGAAAACGCTCAGCGTCAGACCCGAGCTCGTAGAACGGGCCAGGGCCTCCGATTCCTGGACGAAGGAAGCGGAGAAAGCGTTAAAGGAGATTCAAAATGGCGCAGGATTTGATTCGCACGATCGAAGAGGGTCAGAAAAAGGCTAACGTCGGGACGTTCAAGGTCGGAGACACCGTTAAGGTTTTCTTCAAGATTATCGAAGGTAAGACCGAGCGCATCCAGATTTACGAGGGCCTCGTAATCTGTTTCAAGAACGCCGGAATCGGCAAGACCTTCACCGTTCGCAAGAACTCCTACGGAGTCGGCGTCGAGCGCGTTTTCCCGCTCCACTCGCCCCGCATCGACAGCGTCGAGGTTGTGCGCCCCGGTAAGGTTCGCCGCGCCAAGCTCTACTACATTCGCGAGAAGATCGGTAAGGACGCGAAGATCAAGACCCTCATCGTCAAGAAAGACGAAGTTCAGGGCTGATTTTACACTATCGGAAAATGGACCGTCTGGCGCTCGCGCCGGGCGGTCTTTTTTTTTGTATGGCGCGCTTCCCCGGTTTCGTCGTACTATGGCATCGTCATGAACGAGATTGGGCGCGGCGACGGATATAGGGTCACAGCCGGGAATAATGCCGGTACTGAGTCGGGGTCGACGTCCTCGTTGCGGGATGGCTCCACCGTAGAACTCGAGGTTTTGGGCCCCGCGAAGGATGGCGGCTCGACGATACGCGTAGGCGGGAAAAATCTTACCGCCGTCGGGATCGGAAACCTGCCAACCGGGGTCCGTATCCCCGCGCGCGTTTCCCTGGAGGGCGGCACGGTCTTTTTGCGGATCCTCGCCTCGCGATCCGAAATTGGCGCGCGCGCAACGCTCGCGGAACTGTCCTTGCCGGCGACGCCGCTTGCGTTGCGGCTCGTTGACTCCATGCGCCAATTACAGCTTCGCATGGACCCTTCTCGCATGCGATCCCTCATGCGCGCGGCCGCCCGGTTTCCCGGAAGGGAAGGCGAAGCCGCCGAAGCGGCGCTTATCCTCGTCGAGGCTGGGCTTGATCCCGATGAGGCAACGATCGACGAGCTCCTTTCAATGATCGCGGGGGAAGGTCGCCCCGGCGGTGAACGGCAGTCCCGGGACGAGCAGCGCCGCGGCGAGCAACGTTCCCCCGGCGAGCGGGATTCCCGCGGCGGTAAACGACGCGCTCTTGCCGAACGCTTAAATGTACCGAACGGTAAAGAAAGGCAGTGGATGGTCTATCCGTATAACCGGGACATCGCGGGAAAGCCCTGTACGGGTTCCGTGCGTTTTTTAGTCGACCGCTCTTCGCGGTCCACGGTCGAAACCCGTGTTTTTTTTGACGACGGAAGCCGGTCCCAACTTTTTTCACTGAAGGGGGCTTCTTGCGACTTTTACGCGTCTCCGTCTTTTTTACCTGCAAAGGCCGATGATTTTATTGTATATTTAGGCAAAGCGCTTATGAATTTTGGCACACGGAACGTGGAATATCGGAATCCTGACTCGGCGGACTGCGGTCCCGGGCGCGTGGATTTGGAGGCGTGATGGACCGAAAAAAAGCCGTTGCGCTGTCGTATGACCGCGAGGACTCCGCCCCTCGGGTAATCGCCCACGGTAAGGACGCGCTCGCCGAGCGTATACTCGAAATCGCTGGAGAAAATGGCATTTCCGTGGTACGAGACCCCGTTCTTGCCGATATTCTGGGTAACGCCGAAATCGGTTCCTACGTTCCCCCGGAAACTTGGGAAGCCGTAGCGGTCATTTTCGCCTTTCTTGCCAAAGGAACGGAAGAAAACTGGTTTACATAAAAAAAGAGACAAGACAGGAGTAGTCAATGCTGAAAAAAGTATTCAGGAACGAGCTGACCGAAGGGATGCGATTCTCCGCCCCGGTTTTTTTCGACGACGGGGAAAATATGCTCTTGAGCAAAGGCGTTCCGATGAAAAAGCGGGAGCTTGAGGCTTTGGATCGTTGGAAAATCGCCTTCGTCCTGACTGCCGGTTCCGTTTTGCCCGACGCTCCCGCCGGCGCCTCTCCCGAAGCCGATGACGAGCCAGAGGAACTCTCCGAACTGGAGGATATCCCGGAAGCCGAAGAGGAGCCGTCCCCCCTGTCGCCCTCCAAGCCGACCGCGGCTCAGGCGGAAACCGCCTCCATAGACGAGCTCGAATACTCCTCCGACCAAATACTCAAACTTCCCGAGGTTCTCGACGACCATGAGCTGTATACTTCCTATCGCGGGATGGTGGAGGAGCTTAACGCCGTCTTTAAGGACATTCGGGACCAAAAGCAGATAGCAAACCGCGCGATCGACCGCGTCGTCGGGGCGCTTTTCTCCGTACTCCAGGCGGACAAGGCTGGGATAACGGGCTTCATCCTCGGCGGGGACATAGCCGACATGGATCTCGCGAAAAGCTCGATCAACACCGCCATTCTTTCGATTATCGTCGGTGAGCATCTTGGCCTACCGAGGCACCGCTTGCTCCAGGTCGCGACCGGCGCCGTCCTTCATGACGTCGGCATGCTGAAAGTTCCCGACGCGATCGTTAAGAAAACCGACAAACTGGACGACGCCGAAACCCAGCAGATGCGCTCGCATACCTTCTACGGCTATAAGATCATCGTGAACGACCTGATGTACGCCGACGAGGTTGGCCGAACCGCCGCACAGCATCACGAACGCTGGGACGGCGAGGGGTACCCCGCGCGCCTAGCCGGGCAGAATATCGACGTTGCCGCCAGGATCATTTCGGCGGCGGACGCCTTTGAGGCGATGGTTTCCCCGCGCGCCTGGCGCGATTCCATGGTCGGTTACCAAGCGATGAAAGCCCTCCTTTCGGACAATGCGCGGCGGTTTGACCCGGACATCATCAAGGCGATGATCCAGAGCGTTGGCATCTACCCCGTCGGCTCGATCGTCCTAATGAATAATTCAACCATCGCCCGCGTTCTCGAGACGAACAAGGACGCCCCCTTGCGCCCGAAAATCCGGGTGCTCATCGATGAGTTCGCCAAGCCCTATACGAATAACGAGGGCGACGTGATAAACCTCTCCGAGAACCGGAATCTCTTCATTTCGCGCGCGATCGACCCCTCGGAATACAAGAAGGTTCAATGAGCCAAGCGACGCGCTCGACGGGAAAAGCCGGCGAGGAATCCGTCGCTCGCGCCCTCGAGTCTTCCGGTTGGGCCATAGTGGCCCGGAACTGGAGGACAAGACGGGGCGAAATTGATATAATAGGTCTCGACGGCGAAAGTATCGCGTTCGTCGAGGTAAAAACCTGGCCCCACGGCCAAGAAGCCGACCTCGAGTTCGTGATCGGCGCCGTTAAACGACAACGCATGGTGGAAACGGCTAAATGTTTCCTGAACACGCATCGACAATATAATGGTATGTATGTCCGGTTCGATGTAATCCTAGTCCGGTCTGATCCCCTGGTGGGAGACGGCCTGCGGATGCATCACCTAAAAGATGCCTTTTCGGAGCGTGTATGATTACCAAGACTAAAGCCGCAGTGAGCCCCCGCATTCT
>JACCEE012793510.1_pt1 | contig 10995 bp, 10 predicted proteins | sample 7449931 | NCBI WGS metagenome assembly JACCEE01 (sample SAMN15323457, study PRJNA562643) | freshwater metagenome | isolation source: river surface water | place: USA:Blue River Watershed | collected 2017-08-19 | reverse complement strand
TTAGTTTAACCATTATAAAATAATAAATAAAAAAAATTTAAAAAAAATAAAATAAAAATAATAATTTATAATTAATTAACAAATTATAAATTATTTAATTGTAAGAGATAAAGTTAAACATATTCTTAATTAAATAAATTTTAAAAAATAATTTTTTAATTCTTCAATAATAAATAATTCTTGACCTGTTCTTAAATTATCATCATAATATTTTAATTTAGTTTTGATATCATCAATATTTAAATTTATTAATGGTGATATAATTTCATAAAATTTTATATCTTTATTTTTATCATATTGATCTTTATATTTTTTATTTTCTCTTCTTTTATCATATGTATCGTGTCTTGTTTGATCAATTAAATCAAACAAATGTCCAATAGAATTCATATGATGTGATTCTAATTTAAAAAATATATAATTTTTATAATTATAACTAAATCGATAATATAATAATACTGATTTTATAGATTCATTATTTTTATCTTTAGTATCAGTTTTTTGATCACATAAATAATATATAGGACTTTTAAAAATAATTTGTAATTTATTATTTTTAGAAAATTTTAAACATTCATCAGGTTTTACATCTTTTTTTGTAAAAACATCATTATGTGTTGTTGTATAATGTATTATTTTATTATTATTATTTAAACATGGTTCTGTACTATCTTCATAATATGTTAATATATTAAATAATCTATTATTTTCATCTTCAAATATTAATGTTCCTGATAAAAAACACATATTATATTCTTTTAAAAAAGTAAAAATTTTTTGAATAAAGTCATTATATTTATCAGTTTCATTATCTGTATAATGTCTAATTAAACCTATTAATCCTATTAATGATAAAGTTATACTACCACTTAATAATACAAGTGGAAAACTTCCGCCTTCTTGTATTTGTAATAATTGTTGATTTTTTAATTCTAAATATTTAATTTTATATTTTAAATATTTATTATAATACATGCATATATTATAATAAATATTTTTTTTTTTTTAAAAAAATATTTATTATCATATATTATAATAAATATTTTTTTAAAAATTATATTTAAAAACTGATATAATATTAAATTTATTATGCCGGGAGGTGCTATACAATTAGTTTTAACTGGGTTTCAAGATTCATTTATAGTATCAAAACCACAAATAACATATTATAAACAAGTTTATAAAAGACATACAAATTTTGCAGTTGAAGCAATACCACAATATTTTAATGTAAAACCTGATTTTGGTTCAAGAGTAACATGTACAATTTCTAAAATTGCAGATTTGATAGGAAAAATTTATTTGGTTGTAAATTTACCACCAATAGGTAAATTTTTAGATTATCCAGGTGAAGAAGGTGAAGGAAATAGTAAAATAGCTTCTTGTGCTTGGACAAAAAAAATAGGTTGGAATTTAATAAAGCAAGTTGAATTAGAAATAGGAGGTAATATTATAGAAAGACAATATGGTGATTGGTTAAATATATGGTCTGAATTAACAATACCAGAATCACAACGCAGAGGGCTTGATAAAATGATAGGAAATTTACCAGAATTATATGAAAATACAAATGGTAAAAAAGGATATTTATTATATATTCCTTTAATGTTTTGGTTTTGTAGAAATATTAATATGGCTTTACCAATAATAGCTTTAAATAATGTAGATATTAAAATTAATGTAGAATTTAATCAATTAGATGATTGTTTAATTTTATCACCATCACATTATATATATATTGAAGAAGATTTAGTTAATTTTAAACAAAATGAAATTATTAAACAAGAATATCAAAATACAATTTATTATGCAAAATATAATTTTTATGATATAATAACAAAAAAATTATATTATACTAAAATTACACCTGAAGAATTTATCCCTAATATTTTAATATCAGGTTTACAAACAAATTTTATTGTAACACCAATTGATAATGAAAAATTATATTTAGATAAAAATAGATATTTTTCACATATTATTAATTTATCATTAAATTCAGCTTATTTATTAATTGATTATATTTATTTAGATATTATAGAAAGAATTAATTTTGTTAAAAATGATCATACTTATTTAATTGATTATGTTCAATTTGATAATGATAAATTATTTTTTCATAGTAATAATAAAATTAAATTAGGATATAAAAATTCAGTAAAAGAAATTATTATTACTGGACATTATGAATATTTATTTAAAGAATCTTTTAATTATACTAATTTACCTTTAGAACTTAATGGTGATAATATTATTAAAAGAAGTTCTATTTTATTAAATGGTCAAGAAAGAGTTAAAGAAAAAAATTTTGAATATTTTGAATTTATACAAACTTTTCAAAATCATATTGTTTATAATACAACCGGAATTAATGTTTATAGTTTTGCTTTAAAACCATATGATATTACACCAACAGGAACATGTAATTTTAGTAAAATGGATGATATAGTTATAAATTTAACTTGTGATAAAGGAGTATCATATAATAGACCTATAAAAATAAAAATATATGCTTTAACATATAATATTTTAAATATAAATAATGGTTTAGCTAAATTATTATTTTAACTTACGTTTTTTTATATTAATTTATATTGTATTATTAATAATAATGGAAAATTTTCAAGAAATTTTAGATAAATATAATACAAAAAAAAATTCTAAATTTAATAATTTTGGTAAATATTATGAAAAACATATGAATTTATTTCGTGATAAAAATATAAATTATTTAGAAATTGGTTCTTCAAGAGGCGAAAGTTTATATGCAATTAAAGAATATTTTACAAATGCAAAATATATTGTTGGTATTGATATGAATCCATTTAGTATTACTTTTGAAAATAGAGATAAAAATATTTTTATAGAAATTGGTAATCAAAAAAATGAATTATTTTTAAATAAAATTAATCAAAAATATGGTCCTTTTGATATTATTATTGATGATGGAAGTAATTTAATTGATGATAAAATTACTTCTTTTAATATATTATTTCCTTTATTAAATAATAATGGTTTATATATTATTGAAAATACAATTAATATTAAAGATAATTTTGATTTTTTCAATAAATTAATAGAATTTAAAAATAAAATAAATGATAATAATATTGTTAATCCTGAAAAAATAGAATTAAAAACTTCTAATATTATTGAATATTCAATTGGTGATATTATTTTTACAAATGCATCTATAATTATATTTAAAGATATTAAATATAATTGGATTAACAGCAATTTATAATTCAAAAAATATTATAATATATATATTATATATATTATAATGTACAATTATAAAGAATATAATTTTGATGAAAATAAATATAAATTAATTGAAAATTTTTCAGATAATATATCAATACCACCTTCAGAATGTTTACCTAATTACTCAAAATTATTTGTTACAGCAAAAAATAAATATTATTGTAGAAATCCTGCTAATGATAAATATTCTTTACCTACTGAATGTAGTGAAGGATATATTAAAGATTCTAATATGTGTAAACCTATTACACCAGTACAAGCACAACCAGTACAAGTACAAGCGCAACCAGTACAAGTACAAGCGCAACCAGTACAAGTACAAGTACAACCAGTACAAACACAACCAGTACAAGTACAAGTACAACCAGTACAAACACAACCAGTACAAGTACAAGCGCAACCAGTACAAGCGCAACCAGTACAAGCGCAACCAGTACAAGTACAAGCGCAACCAGTACAAGTACAAGCGCAACCAGTACAAGCGCAACCAGTACAAGTACAAGCGCAACCAGTACAAGTACAAGCGCAACCAGTACAAGTACAAGCGCAACCAGTATCAAGTGTACAATTAATAGAACCATCTGAATGTTTACCTAATCAACAAAAAGTATTCCTAGAAAATAAAAATAGATATTATTGTTTATTTAATAAACAATATACACTACCGACAGAATGTAGCGAAGAATATGTAAAAGAATCTAATATGTGTAAAATGATAAAACCATTAAATAATTATTTAACAAATATGTATTTACCAACAGAATGTTCAATAGGTTTACAAAAAAATGGAAGCAGTTGTTATAATATAAATACAAATAAAAATAGTTTACCTACTGAATGTAGTGAAGAATATGTAAAAATTGGTAATTATTGTAAAAAAATTAATTCAATAATTAAATTAGAAACAAATAATATTATAACAAAACAAAATACATTATTAACAACACCAAACATTTTAAGTAATATTAAAACAAGTGATTATTATGGTATTTATAATATGCCTAAATCATATATTGAACCATTATATGATTATCCATTATATTATTGGGAAGGTTTATCAGAAATTGATAATAATTTAGATATTATCAATAGATTATCAATAACAAATGATGTTATAATTGATACATCTAAATATATAAATCAATTTAATAAAAGATATTTAATAATAATTAATAATACATTATTATCAAATGATTTACCAAATAATAATTATTTAATAATAAAAATACCAATTGATCCAAATACTCATAATACAATATTTCTTCAAACAATAACAAGAGCTAAATGGAATAATATTAATATGTGTATATGTGATCCTAATACAAAAAAACCTATAAAAAAAGTAATTACAAGATGTAATACAAATAATAATGTAAAAAATATTGGTAATTCGTCATTTTTAGGTCCATATAATAATAATTCTATTCAAGGATTTTATGAATGGTTATCTTTTGGTGTTTCAAAAGATTTAATTAATAATTATAAAACTTCAACTAATGAAATATATATATCATTAAATTGTGGTGTTAATAGTTTTCCAAGTATAATATTATCTGGTGTTGCTGTTTGTTCTAATCCTTATGGAGTTACTACAATACCAGCAATAAATTTATTTTGGGGAAATAATGGAGTATATAAAAATATTAATAATAAATGGATTACAAATGGTATAAAATATAATAATATTTCTGATGACGAAGCATCAGTAGAAATATTAACAAATGAAATATTTAAAATAAATGTTCCAATATTATCAACAAATAAAGGATTAATTATAGGATTTATTTTAAATAATAATTCATGGTATGATGGTAATATTCAAATTTATTTATTTAATAATAAATATTATGAATTATCACCATTAATAATTGGTAGATATGGTGTATCTAATTTATCAAGAGGTGTTTATCGTTATCCAAAAGGTTTTTTTATACATGATGTTAGTAGTTTTATTAAATATGATAATAATGGAATGATGTATATAGAAATTATTATTGATAATTCTAAAGATATATATTCAACAAATATTAGAGGTATTTATACTGAATTAGTAGAACCAGAATAATTATAATACATATAATAATATTCCTATTATAACTGATAAAATAAAATAATATCTTTTTTTATTTCTAAGCGTGAATACACCAAATAATATTAATATTAAAATAAAATAAAAGTAATTAACATTCCTAATCCTATTAATTGTTGTTGTGATTTCTCATTATTACAAATTTTATTATCAATTATATTAAAGAATTTTTTATTATGAGTAATAAACATTTGTATTATAATCTTTGATATTAAGTTTATTTCTATTATATAAACTAAGAATAAATAATTTTTTTTATCAGTATCTAATTTTGTATAAATTAATCTATTATTTAAATATAATAAAAAAGTATCATCTAAACTATATCCATATCTAAGATAATCAATATTTATATAGTTTAATTTATTATTACAAATAATATCATTTAGTTCACCAGTAATATTAACTACTGATATATATATATATTATATTCTTCGCTTATTGGTATTTTTATCAATTTTAATATTAGTATTAGTATTATTTATATTAATATATTTAATATAATTATTAGTTTCCTTATTTATTAAAATCAATATAATAATATTTATTATCACTAAATAATATTACTAATATCAGACATATTAAATATATAAATTAAAATACTTTATTTAATAATAATATTCCTATGATAAATAAAATTGAAAAAAATGCAATTGATCCATATAAATAAATTTTTTCTAAGTTAAACTTTAAAATTATTTTTACTATTCCTATTCCTATTATTCCTATTATTCCTATGATAAGTAATACTATTCCACCTATCTTTTTACCATCTAAATTATTACATTCTGTATTATTATCAATAGATATAAAAAAATCTTTATAATTAATTAATTCTTTAATATTCTCTTTAATTATTTTAAAATCTTCTGAATCTTTTTTTAATCCTTCCATTTTATTTAATATTTTATTAGTAAGAATATTAATATATTTACTAATAAAATATTTTTTTTTATTATCATCATCTAAATTATTATAAAATTTTAATATATTTTCATCAGTTATAGTTTTTCCATAATTAACAATATCAATATTAATTTCTTTTAATTTATTATTACAAAAAATATTATTAGGTTCATCTGTAATATTTTTTACTGATAAATTAATATTATTTTCTTTACTTATTTGTGCAACTGTTGAATTAGTATCATTAAAATTAATATTTTTAATATATAATTTTTTTAAATAATCATTAGAATTACTGAGATTACCAGACATAATTTTTTGAATTTCTAATAAATTAATACAATAATATTGATTATTTTGAAATAATATTGGATTATTGTTATATATTAAATAATTATTATTATACATAACAATACTTGGTTCAGTAATAGAATCTGACATTATATATAATTAAGTATATATTTTATATATATTTAATTAAAGTATTTTATTTACAAATTTCAATCCATTCATTATATTTAATTTTACTATCAAACATAGGCGGAGGATGAATATTAATATATTTATTATTCCAATTATATAAATCTTTATTAGGTATATTTTGTAAATGTGGTAACCATTTTTTAATATATATACAATCAGGATCAAATTTTTTTATCATTTTATTAGAAATATCCATTGGTCTACCAGCTAAAGGAATATTTTTTGGTGCATATCTTCTACCTGCAAAATCTAATTCATCAATCCATCTATGATTCATTAAATTTTGAGATGGACCAATTGCATCAACTAATAATTTAGAAAAACCAACTTGACTACCATATTTAGGATGGAAAGGATTAATTAATAAATATTTAGTCCAAAAGTAACCTAAAATCATACGTAATCTATTATGTAAAAACCCACTTTGTTTTAATTCATTCATACCAGCATCAATTAATAAAAAACCAGTATTACTATTCCATAATTTTATAAAATCTTTTTTAGAATTTTTCCATTTTATTTTATCATATCTTTCATCCATATGTTTATAATGATTATTAGCATTAGGAGTATATTTAATTATTGTTAAGAAAAAATCTCGCCAATATAATTGTTTTAATAATTGATTATTTTTTCCTAATTTATTATATATTTCTTGATATGCTTCTCTAATACTAATACAACCAAAATTTAATGATGCTGAAATATTAGTTGTATTATAATCTAATCTATCTCTCATATTATTATAATTACTAAAATTATTTAATAATTTTAATTTATTAATTGCTTCATTTCTTCCACCATGTTGAGCTATAATAATATTTTTTTCATAAAATTCATCTAAACTTTTATTATATTGTTCAAGTAATTTAAATTTATCATTTACATAATTATTATTATTATTAATATTGACTTGTGTTACAGGATATTTTATAGCATTTTTATAAAAAGCACTATATTGTTTAAATGCTTCACCATTACTTTTAATTAAATTTTCAAATGGCATTAGTGTATAATCAGTATTAGTTTTTATTACTTCAATATCATATAATTTACAAATATCATCAATATTTTTATCTCTTTTTAAAGAATATGATGAAAAATCAGCATTATAACCAACAATTAATTTATGATTATTTATTTGTTTAATAATATTTTCTAATAATATATCAGGTTCGCCAAAAAAATAAAATAATTTAGAATTATATTTTTTTAATTGATTATTTAAATCAGATAAAGATTCACATAAAAATTGTACAACATTGTTAGAAAAATAATGTTCATTATGATTAGATTTAATAATTTGATACTTATCTAAAAAAAATACAGGAATAACTTTATCACATTTTTTCATTAAATTAATTAATCCATGATTATCATTTAATCTTAAATCACGTCTAAAAATAAAAATACCATAAATCATTTATAATATTCAATATATAAATATTTATTTAAGTCTTATAAACTATATTATTCCATTCAATATATTTAGATAAATATTTATCTAATATATTACTTATACCACTATTTTTTAATAATCTTAAATTATGTGTATTTCTAATATTTTTAACAAAAATAATTTCAAAAGGATTAACATCAATACCATCGTAATTATAAGGTATTTCAGGATCAGAAAAAAAATTATTATTAATATTAAATTTTTTATATTTATATAATAATGATTTAATATTATAACCATTTAATAATATTGAAGATGTTAATAATCTTTCTTTATTAAATATTAAATCATCATGTTTATTAACTTTATCAAATATTTTATATTTTTTTAATATATCTAAACCAATATTATCAGTTGCAAACATATATGAATGAATAAAAGGAACATCAAAATTATAATATTTATTTGTTTTATGGAAATTATTAAATGCTTTTATACCATTACCATCACCTGGATTTTCAATAATAGGCCCAACTAATTTAATATTAGAATTAAGTAAATTAGTAAAACATTTTACCCAATCATTACAATAATTTGGTAAAAAAGGACCAATGCAAGATGAATTAATAAAAAGAAAATATTTATAATTTTTAATATTTATTTTATTATAAGTAAAAATTTCATTATATGCTTCTAAATCATAACTATTTTCTTTTTTAATAACATAAATATTTTTAGGAATATCTAATGAACAAATATAATTATTAATAATTAATAAATATGTATAATCATTATTATTTTCAATACCATTATTTAAAAAATATTCTAAATTTTTTTTTGTTAAATCGTTTTCATAATAAACATATACTATTAATGTTTTATTATTTATTTTATAATAACATTTATATAATATTAGTAGTATTAGTATTAATAATAAAAAATATAATATTAATATATTATTCATAATATATTAATAATATAATATTATAAATTTAATATTGGAATATTATATAATTTAGGTTGATACAATTTAGCTTTTTCAATCCAAAAGAAAAAACAAACTAATCTTTCAATTATAAAAGGATGAAAAGTATAATATGGTCTACCACACATTTTAATTAATATTTCTGGATATTGTAATAATTTACCATTATATTTTGAATTATTATATAACATATAACGTATTTGATTATTATTTTCCATTATATCAATTACTTTTTTATAAAATTTTATATATTTATCTATCCATACTGGTTTAGCCATCCAATAATTATTATAATATGCAGGAATATTTGATGATAAAATATCATCAATATTATATCCAAGTGATAATAATATTTGTTCCCATATATTAATAAAATTTGGATGAGATTTTTCAGAAGTTATTAATAAAGAAGAATTATGATTATTAAAAGATATTACATCATAATTATAATATTTATTTGCTAAATATTCAATATCAAAAATTTTTATTTTTTTATAAGAATTGTAGGTTAAAAAACCTACAAATTTTTTATTAATCCATTCTTCTCTATTATTATCTAAATATAAAAATATAATACTTTCAAAATATTTAGTAGAATAAATTTTTCTTAATCGAGCCCATTTATATTTAATAAATGTCGATGCTAATTTAAATGATTCTTGATTATGATATAATATATATATTAATATATCACTATTATTATTGTTAATATAATTCATATATATATTATTAATATAAAAATCACATATATTAATTATTTTTTTAATAAATAATTTGAAATACTATTTATTTCATTTATACACATATTTCTATTTATTTTAATAAATATACTTTCATATGGATGAATAGTTCTATTAAAACATGCATTGTTAAAATTAGGATCACCATTTATAGATGATAAATTTATATCATTTTTTAATAATCTATAATCTATATTTTGATATTCTGGTATTATACATGAAATATTCCAATTATTTTTTAATACTAATTGTGACATTAATATTTCTTTAATTGCTATAAATTCTACATAATTATTATAATTATTATTTTCAAATAATTTTTTTTCTAATAAAAATTTTAAACATTCATTATCCATTAAAAATATTTGTGTTTGTACGTGTGTATATGGTTTTTCAAATTTAGTAATATTTTTAAATATTATTGATTCATTAGAATCAGTATTTAATATATTAATAGTAGTACCTACTAATTTAATATCATTACTTAATAAATTAATAAATGGTATATACCATTTTATATTATTATATGAAGGAATAAATGGACCTCTTATAGAAGTATTTAAAAAGAAAAAATATTTATAATCATCAATATTAATTTGTTTTAATGCATAATTATATGCTCCAAAATCATAATCTTTATTTTCTCTATAAAATATTTTTATATTTTTATTATTTGGTATATTAACAGATAATTTATCATTTATTATAAATATATAATCACATTCTTCATATATTCCTAATTTTAAAAATAATTCTAAATTATTTTTATATATTTCATTTTTTTCATAATAACAATATAATATTAAAATATTATTATTCATTATTAATTAATAATAATATTTTAATCTATAAATAATATTATTAATTTGATTTTAATAAATACACATCTAATAAATAATATAAAATAACATAAGAAATTAAATGTATAGATGATAATATTGATAAATAATTTTTTGTATCGTTTTCAATATTAGTTGATATATGATTGTTTATAGAATATACTATATATAGTTATTTTTATAAAAATTAAATTATTTTTATAAAAATTAAATTATTAAAATAATATTAATTTATTTAATAAAGTTTAAATTAAAAAAAATAATTTATTATCTATACTTGTAATATTTCA
>JACCEE011565746.1_pt1 | contig 10997 bp, 6 predicted proteins | sample 7449931 | NCBI WGS metagenome assembly JACCEE01 (sample SAMN15323457, study PRJNA562643) | freshwater metagenome | isolation source: river surface water | place: USA:Blue River Watershed | collected 2017-08-19 | reverse complement strand
CTCTCAAAGAACCGGTTAAATTTCATGCAAAAGTTAAAACAGGTTTTTCAGCATCTTCTTTAGAGAGTTTGATCCCAAGTTCCTCTCCTTCAGAACGTCCCGAATTACACACCCATTTCATGAGTTTGGCGGGAGCAAATGCACCGCTTCCTTTAGTGTATGCTGAACTCATTATTGAACGCGCATTTCGGGGCGATAAAGCCATTCAACATTTCTTTGATATTTTTAATCATCGTTTGATTTCATTGCTTTACCGTTCTTCACGCATTAATCGTTTAGGTTATGACAGCGCAGTTGCTCCAAATCAAACTCACTTTGCGCATTTGTTATTTGCTCTATTTGGAATGGAAACAAATGGTTTGCAACATCGAATGCAAGTCCCTGATTCTGCGTTATTAATGTATACGGGTTTATTTATTCACGAATCACGTTCCTTTGCTGCATTAAAACATTTATTAGAAGACTACTTTCAAATACCTGTAGAAATCGTTTCTTTTCAAGGAAAATGGCAATATTTACCAACCGATGAATGGACTAAATTAGGTTTAAATGGGCAATGTCAGAAACTCGGACAAACTGCAACAATTGGACAAAAAATTTGGGATCAACAAAGCGAGTTTCTTATTAAATTAGGGGCACTAGATTTAAAGACTTTTATGGATTTTCTTCCGATTGGAAAAGCATTACAACGCTTAAATGACTTAACTCGTTTTTTTGTTGGATTAGAATTAGATTTTAAGGTTCAACTTATTTTAGATAAGAAATGTATTCCAGATTGTGTTGTTCAACAAAATCAACCAATGTATTTAGGCTGGAATAGTTGGTTAAAAAGTAAGCCCGCTCAACAACATGGACAAATCACTTTAAATATAACAAGAGAAATGCAAAATGTGTGAATTATGCGAAACAACTGGCGGGATTTTGTTATGGGAAGATGATTTCTTAAGAATTGTTCGCGCTGAAATGCTTGGATATGAAGGATTTTGTCGAGTTATTCTTCAACATCATATTTCTGAGATGACTGATCTTTCTCTAAATGATAGAAATCGTTTGATGAACGCGGTATATGCCGTTGAAATGATGCTTAGAAAGCTCTACAAACCTATCAAAATTAATCTTGCTAGTTTAGGAAACGTTGTTCCCCATTTGCATTGGCATATTATTCCGCGTTTCTCTGATGATCCGCATTTTCCTCAACCCATTTGGAGTCATGCGTTAAGAGAGCAAGTTCATCGCCCATTTATTGATGATAAAACGTTAAGAAATGAACTCTTGAAATATTTATAGTTTCTCTTCTGGCGTGCGAATCCAGAAACTCGCTAACAAACGCCTTCCATCTGCCAAAATAAGCCGCTGTGCTAATGCCGATGCATTAAATTTTGATCCATCTCGACGTTGTTCTGAGGTATTTCTAATTAAACGAGGTTCTTCATTACTTACCAATTGCGCAAAATAATCACGAATTGCTTCATCGTGACGTTTCTGCGGTAAAACAGTTGTAAAGGGCTTATCAATCAATTCATTCACTTGATAACCATATAATTCTGCATACGCACGATTTATTTTTACAAACCGTCCTCGATCATCAATCAAACAAATTCCAATATGGGTATTTTCAAAGATAAAATTAATCATGTCGAGATTTGTTTTCTCACCTTGAGCGCTGGTACTTTCTATAATTTGTCCCATTTGCCAAGCGTGCCAACTTGAAACAGGATATTGAGAAGCTACATTAAACCAGCGAATCGTTTTTTGAGAACCATCTTTACAAACCAATTGACCTTCCCAATTACGTTCTCCTTCACGACTGGTCAAACGTGCTAATTGCGTTGTATTTGGATAAATTTTATGCACAATATCTGGGTTACTTAATACTTCACGCGCCGTGTAACCTGTTGATTGTTCTGTAAATTTATTCCAAACTAACAAATGACCGCTCTCATCAACAACATTTAAAACAAAAGGAAGTTGCTCTAAAATTCGGCGGATTTTATCATCGCTATCATTAAGCAATATTCCTTGCGGACGACATTCCGTTAAATCTAATGCAAACATAATCAAACCATCAATTTGATCATCGTCATTTCGTGAAGGAACTCGTCCAATATGAAAATGGTGTTCGACATTTTGTTTTCTCAATAAAATATTTTGCATTTCAAATCGTGGTTCACCCACTTCAAGCACTCGACGATTTGGAGAAAATAAGGGGGTATTTTCATCAAAAGTAATATTTTCAGTTGCTCGACGATTTGAATAAATTAACCGTTGGGTTTTATCCCAATGCCACAAATACAATGGTAAGGTATCAAATAACAATTGAGATTCTTCCCATTGATTACGCAGTTTCTCCCATAAACGTTTGCGATCACTAATATCGTGCATTAATTCAAATTTAAACAAAATATGACCTTTTTCATCTCGCACAGCATCAGCACGCTGCCAAACTGGAAAATGATGACCTTCGGCATTAGCAACTTCTAATTCACCTGTCCAACTTTTTCCTTTGTGTAAAGCGGGTTGAATTTCACGATCGATGATTTCACAAGAAACCGATAAATAAGGCGCTCGAGGATTAAGTTGTAAGGTTTCTGGCGGATATTTGAATAATTGCGAATACATTGGATTAGTATAAATCAATTTTCCATTTGCATCACTAATGGTAATGGCTTCATCTGAGGCTTCAATAATGGTTTTAAACAATTGCAAATCTGCAAGGGTTTTATCTCGATCGGTCAAATCAATTCCAACCCCGAAGACATAATCTAATGTTCCATCAGGTTGCACTATTGCTCGACTGTGCCATTCTACTGATCTACAAGCGTTATTTTTAGTTTTAATTCGATAAACCAATGTAGTTGGACGCATGACTTGCGTTAATTGTTTCCACTGTGTATTTAAAGATTCTTGATCGGCTTCAAATACTAAAGTTTGAATGAAGTTCTTCCCCTCAAGTTCCTCTAAATTAAACCCAGTTGTTTCTAACAGGGCTTTATTCACCATTCGAATGATTCCGTTTGGATTGATTGCAATGAAAAACGCGGGTGATGCTTGCACTAATGTATTTACAAAATCTCGTTCTGATCTTAATGCTTCTTCGGCGGCTTTTCTTTCGCTCATATCTCGGATCATTGCACACACTAACGAACGCCCTTGAAATAAATAACTGCTACCTGTTGTGATTTCTACGGGAATATGAGCGCCGTCTTTTTTCTTATGCCAACGTAGAGGAATTATTTGACGATGTTTTGCGGGTGCAAGCATAGAACGGGATTTCACGGGTTCTGCGGACATATCCATTGTGGTTAAATGCGTCCACTCTTCTTTGCTATAGCCGTACATTTCTATGGCGGTGTTATTTACATCAAAGATTTGCTGCGTATTTGCATCAAAAATAACGATCGCACTTGATGCTGCTTCAAACAGTTGTCGATATTTGGTTTGGCTTTCCCATAAAGCGGTTTCAACTTGTGAGCGTTCAGAAATATCTGTCACAATAATTAATTGCATATCGTGACCATGTAATGTAAAGGGGTTGACTGTCATTTCTACGGGGAAGACGCTATTGTCTTTTCGTTTATGATGACGACGACGGGTATATTTACCTGTACGCTGTTGTTTTAATTGAGATTTTTCTAACTGTGCGGACAAATCAGAGCGTTTCAAATTGAGTAATTCTTGGCGAGAATAACCATAGATTTGAACGGCTGAGCGATTGATTTCTATAATGCGTTCACTGTCGGTTTCAACGAGAAATACTGCACTATTTTCTGCGTCGAGCAACTGTTGGTATTTGGCATCGCAGGCTAAACGTTTGTCTTCGGCTTGTTGTTGTTCGGTAATATCGATGTGCATTCCAATCAAATGCGCGGGTTTGCCACTGTTATCTCGAACCACCGTGCCCCGACATTTCACCCATCGATAACTTCCATCGCGATGTTGTAATCGATGCACGTTTTCAAAGTGGGGTGTTGCACCTTCTAAATGGCTTTGAATATCGGCGGTCACTCGTTTGTAATCTAAAGGATGAATCCGTCGATACCAAGTATCAATATGATTTAGTAATTCCTCTGTGCGATACCCTAACATTTGTTTCCATCGCGGAGGAAATGAAATGGTGTTGTTCTCCAAGTTCCAATCCCAAAAATCGTATTCATTTTTATCCTCATTTGAATTATCGTTCATTAAGGTTGGCGCACCGTGATGGGATTTCAACGCGATTTCAGTTTCTTTGTATTGGGTAATGTCGGCGAAAGAAATCACCACCGCATACGGAGTCATTTCATCGCGCCACAGCGGATAGGCATTAATTCTTAACCAAATCAACGTTCCATCTGATTTTTCAACACCCATGATGGAATTTGTATAGGGTTTGCCAGTTCTCAATGTACAAATGGCGGGGTGTGCTTCGGTGGGGAACGGCGAGCCATCTTCGCGAATCGCGTTCCAATCGGGGTCGATGAGTGTCCAGCCGATCATTTGCTCGGCGGTCAATCCCAAAATGCGTTCCGCACTGCGATTGCATGCGCCGATCGTTCCGTTTGCGTATTGCAACACGATGCCTTCGTCCAAAACGCTGACAATTTCATCGGCAATCGACGGCTGATTGCGCTCGGTGTAATCCATTGCCACCACATAAAACGCATCTTCCTGCGAAGCCGCCGCTGTCACTTCCCACAACAATTGATGATAGCTGCCGTTGTTATGGCGAAACCGACAAGAAAAATCAACCGAAACAGAGCCTTGGCGTAATTGATCAAAGAAATAACCCACCGCGCTCCGATCGTCTGGGTGAATGAAATCAAGCAAAAGTTTCGAGAGCAACTGAGAGGTCGTTAAGCCGAGTATTTTATCCCACGCGGCATTAACTTCTTTAAAGCGCCCTTCGTTGTCCAAAAACGCGAACATCGCCGACGAACGCCAAAAAAAACGTGAGTGATTAGGGTTATGATTGGGCATACAAGTATCCTGCGCTTCCAACGGGACGGCAAATGGCTATCCTACACTAAAGCAGCCTCAAGCAACCACAGTGCCATCTATAATTTTTAGATTATTTTTGCAGGTCTTCTTTGAGCTTTAGAGCATCTAAATGTTGAGGATTGAGTTGTAATGCTTGCTCTAATAAAGATCGAGCTTCTAATAAGTCTTTTTTCTCGACATAAATTAAGGCTATATTAAAATAAGTATCCGCTTTTACTTTCACCGACGTATCACCAAGCGCGAGAACAACTTGAAACTCTTTTAAAGCCTCATCAAAACGCCTTAAACGAAAATAAGCGCCTCCTAATTCATAATGTGCCATCGCAACCCTTCCTCCCGTCAAAAATACCGAAAATTCAAAGTGCTTCGAAGCCCGCTCATCATCGCCCATTTCCGTGTACATTGCTCCCAATAATCCCTGCGCTAATGCACTGTCTGGATCAGAACGCACTACATAATCCCAGAAAGTTAATTCATTACGCCATATTTTAATTTGTTCATGGGTTAAACTTATCAGCAAAATAGACATCATTATAATAAATAACACACTGATTAATTTAGAGTATTTCTGATAAAAAGTAACTATTCCAATCCCTAATAACAAATAAAATGGCAAGGTCGTCAAATACGCATAACGATCCGCCATTCCTTGTGAACCCACTTGAATCAATCCTAATACTGGCAATAACGTGATCAAATAAAATAACCAACTAATTAACCAAACCTTTTGTGATTTTGTCCAGAAATAAATTGCAATCACAGTTATTCCCAAAATCGCTAAAATATTAACTAAGTTATTTTGAATACTCTGAAACTTAGCAAGTTGTAATTGATAAAAAGGCGACAAATGCAATGGCAACAACCATTTTTCAAAATATCCAATTAAACTATGAATGGCGTTTAATACTCGAGCATTTAACCCAACTTCTTGTACCGATGCCACCGCACCTACATTGGATTGCGCTAATAACGTGAAAATTCCTACCATTAATGCAATTATAAAAAACGGAATTTTATTTAAAAACCACTGTTTGTAATTAATTGTTTGTAAATCTATTTTCTTCAAAGGATAAACATCAAATAAAATGAGCAAAATAGGTAAAGTAACCGCCATTGGTTTTGAGAGCAATGACAGTACAAAACAAACTAAACTTAAAATATACCAATGTGTAGTATTTGTTTGAGTATAAATCGCATAACTCAATAACGCAGGTATAAAGAAAAAAAAGAACAAAACATCTTTACGTTCTGCAATCCATGCCACCGATTCAACGTGTTGAGGATGAATCGCAAATAAAACCGCCGTTAATAAAGCAACGGCAAATCGTTTTTGATTAAAAATAGCATCAAATTCAAATCTTTCTGAAGGCAACTTTTCTACTATATAAATTAAAACAAGGCTTAGAAGAAAAACCCACGCACTATTTAGAGCATGAAAGATAACACTGGTTAAATGATGTCCCCAAGGATTATTACCGTACATTGCATAATCTATCGCATGAGAAAGCCACGTTAATGGATGCCAATTTGCTGCATGAAAAGCTGTGAACATCCACCAAAGATTGTCTAAATTAAGTTTATGAATATGCTGGTTTTTTAACACATAAGCCCCATCATCCCAATTTGAAATAAATCCATTTGAAAGTGATGAATAATACGTTAAGAAACTAATGGCTAAAATAAAAAGAATTGCACTCAAATAATAAAGACGTTGATTCACGATTGTATCCTATTGTTTTCGTAGTTTTAAGGCTTCAAGATGATTGGGTATTATCTTTAAGGTTTGTTCTAATGCGGTTTGGGCTTGCTGTTTCTCTCCACGCGACAAATAAAGTAATGCTATATCGTAGTGAATATTTGCTTTAACATTCGGTGCTAAATCGCTTTCAAGCGCAATGTGATACTCCCTTAATGCCTCATCAAAACGTCCTAATCCAAAATAAGCCTTACCTAAATCATAGTGAGCAGCAGAGTATATTCCGTTAGATAAACCAAGTGAAAATTCAAGATGTTTAGAAGCTAATTCGTAATGACCTAATTTCAAATGTACAGTACCTAATGATCTTTGTGCTAAATAGCTATCTGGATCAGAACGCACTACATAATCCCAAAAAGAGAGAGGATTTCTCCAAATACTGATTTGTGTATGGGTTAAATTTATGAATAAAATAGAAATCGTTATAATTAATAACACACTGAATAATTTAGAATATTTTTGATAAAAAACAACTAATCCAATACTTAATAATAAATAAAAAGGCAAGGTCGGCAAATAAGCATAACGATCCGCCATTCCTTGAGAACCCACTTGAATTAAACCTAAAACGGGTAGTAATGTAATAACGTAAAACAACCAACCAATTAACCAAGCCTTTTGTGATTTGAACCAGAAATAAATTACAATCACAGTTGTTGCTAAAATAGTTACAAGATTAACTAAGTTGTTTTGAATACTTTGAAACCGCTCTATATGTAATTGATAAAAAGGCGACAAATGCAATGGCAATAACCATTTTTCAAAATACACCAATAAGCTATGAGCTGCATTTAACAATCGGATTTTTAATTCAATGGCTTCCACCGACACAACGCCCCCCGCTTTGGATTGCGCTAATAAGGTAAAAATACCTGCGGCTAATGCTATGATTAAAAAAGGAATTTTATTGATTATCCATTTTCTATAATCTATTTTATTCAAATCAATTTGTTTGAGTGGATAAACATCAAATAAAATGAGCAAAATAGGTAATGTAATTGCCATCGGTTTTGATAACAATGATAAAGCAAATAAAACCAAACTTGCTATGTGCCAGCTTTTCTTTTGAACTTGCGTATAAATAGAATAACTCAGCAATGACGGAATAAAAAAGAAAAAGAATAAAACATCTTTACGTTCTGCAATCCATGCCACTGATTCAACGTGTTGAGGATGAATCGCAAATAAAATCGCTGTTAATAAAGCAACTACAACTCTTTTGGGATTAAAAATAGCATTAAATTTGAATGTTTCAAAAGATGATTTTTCTACTATATAAATTAAAACAAGACTTAAAAGAAAAACCCATAGGCTATTTAAAGCATGAAATATTACACTGGTTAAATGATGCCCCCAAGCAACATCCCCATAAATCGCATAATCAATCGCGTGAGAAAGCCATGTTAAAGGATGCCAATTTGCAGCATAAAAAGCCGTGAACATCCACCAAAGATTATCCAAAGAAAGGCTTTGAATATGCTCGTTTTGTATAACATAGATACCATCATCCCAATTTAAAATAAATCCGTTTGAGAGAGCGGGATAATAAGTAAGAAAAGTAATGGCTAAAATGAAAAGAATTGCACTCAAATAATAAAGACGCTGATTCATGTTTTTTTATTATCTCTAAAAGAATCTAAAGGACTGAAAAGACTGGATTTTCTAAGATGATGGCGATGTAAAAAACCAGAAATTGAAACAGATAAAACTCCAAACCCATATTGAACTGATCGAGAAAAATTAATGGAAGAAGCGTCTTCAAAATAAAGCGTGGGACAAGTAATCTCAGCAATATCAAAACCCGCATAAATTATTTGAGCTAACATTTGATTATCAAATACGAAATCGTTGGAATTATTTTCAAGAGGAAGTGTTTGCAAGATTTCTTTAGAAAATGCTCGATAACCTGTGTGATATTCGGATAATTTATAATCTAATAAAAGGTTTTCAACTAACGTGAGAAAACGATTTGCTATATATTTGTACAGAGGCATTCCCCCTTTTAATGCACCCACCCCCAAAATGCGTGACCCCAAAACACAATCAAACAAACCTTCTGCAATTAAAGAAGTCATTGCTGTAATTAATTTAGGTGTATATTGATAATCAGGGTGCAACATGATAACAATATCAGCCCCTTTTTCTAAAGCAACTTTATAACAAGTCTTTTGATTAGCACCATAACCTAGATTACGATCATGAGCGATAGTTAAAATACCCAATTCTTGAGCAACTTCAATCGTTTCATCAGAACTTTTATCATCGACTAAAATCACTTCATCAACAATGTTGAGTGGAATTTCACTATAAGTTTTTCTCACCGTTTTCGCCGCATTATACGCGGGCATTACGACAATAATTTTTTTATTATGATACATAGAAACTCAAATGATTATATTTAAGAACTTCATGATTATCGACAATTTTTAAGAAAAAGTATAGAATGCTTAGAAATTGTCAACCGCACTACTTCAAATGTCAGAAATTATACTACAATTAGAAAAAGTAATACAATGTCCAATTTGTAAATCAACACAAAGAGAAACCCTTTATGATGATTTAATTGATACTTATTTAGGCGTTGCTCCCAACAAATGGCATTTGTATCGTTGTAGCAATTGTGAAACGGCGTATCTTGATCCGCGTCCTACTCGAGAAACAATTAGTGCAATTTATGCTCATGATTATTACACGCATTCTATTACACCTATTCCTCAAAAAGGATTGAAAGCGGTATTTCTAGCGCTTCGTAATGGTTGGCTTAATCGGCGAATTGGTTATCGTTTCTTCCCTGCATGGTCAATGGGTTATTATTTGTTTAATTTATTTCCCAAAGCATTTCTAACACATTGGATTCATCATGCTCGATGTTTAACGCCCCCGATTTCTAATTCAAATCCGCCCGTTTGGTTGGATGTGGGTTGTGGAAATGGTGAGTTTCTCTCCCGTATTCAAACAGCGGGTTGGCTAGTCGAGGGTATTGAACCCGATCAACAAGCCGCACAAATTGCAAAACAACATGGCTTAAAAATTTATAACAAAACGTTAGAAACGATGCAATTAATTTCTAATTATTATGATGTGATTTCTTTAAATCATGTAATAGAACATTTGCACGATCCTATCGCTGCTTTACAAATGTGTTTTGACGCATTAAAACCTAATGGGCGTTTGTGGTTATCAACCCCTAATTTGAAATCACTAGGACATCATCTTTATCAACGTTATTGGTTGTCTTTTGAAACTCCTCGCCATTTGATTTTATTCCATCAAAAATCATTAGAAATGAGTTTAGAAAAAATTGGCTTTACCAACATAGAATATTTACCCAGAGGATTTCATGTTGCATTAGTCTATGCTCAAAGTGAAGCAACTCAATTAGGTAATATTCCAACCGTTAATGTTTCTCCAACTTTCTTTCAACGTTTAAAATGGCTTCCTCAAGAAATGCGTCACGGCGTTGTTCAGCCAGATGCTGAGGAATTAGTTATTAATGCCTATAAACCAATGATTTAATTATGAAAATTGCTGCAATTATTTTAAACTACTTTGGCGAACAAAAAACTCATAACTGTTTGATTTCTTTACAAAAACAAGGATTGACGACAATTTTAGTTTTAGATAATTCTGCCGATTCCAATGCTTTTAAATCATTAGAAGAAATAACCGCCGATCTGATAGAAAAAAGTGATTTTAAATTAATCTTACAATCTAATCATACAAATGTTGGATTTGGGAAAGGAATGAATCAAGCATTGCAATGGTTTGAAGCACATTCTCCGCATGATTTTTATTTATTAATTAATAACGATGCAGAAGCTGATTTTCAAATGGTAAATCATTTGATCAATTGGCTGGACACACATCCAAAAACAGTGATGGTTTCTCCACAGATTTTAGATAAAAATCAGAATATTACAGCAAGTTGGTATCATGGACATTTGGGTTTATTATTAAAACATCAAATTATAGGTAGTTTCTTTTATCTTTCTGGATGTTGTTTATTAATTCGTAAAGAACTTGCTCAACAACCTTTATTTGATGAAGATTTCTTTATGTATGGTGAAGATACTGAATTATCGTGGCGTTTGCAGAAACAAGGAAGAGTAATTGAAACTGTAGAAAATGCTAAACTTTATCATGAAGGCGTGGGTTCTAGTTCTCGAGGCGGTGAATTTTATGAATTTCATATGGCATTTGCTCATTTATTATTAGCGCGTAAAATCACCCATAGTTATGTGAATTATTTAATTTTTTTAGGGTT
>JACCEE010595067.1_pt1 | contig 11001 bp, 9 predicted proteins | sample 7449931 | NCBI WGS metagenome assembly JACCEE01 (sample SAMN15323457, study PRJNA562643) | freshwater metagenome | isolation source: river surface water | place: USA:Blue River Watershed | collected 2017-08-19 | reverse complement strand
TTTGGAGTGAAATCGCCATACAGAGTATCCAGCGGCACATTGCCATAGAAGTCCATCAGCATGTAAAACGAAATAGCCCGCATCATGCGCAATTCAGCCAAAGTTGTTTTTTTGTTTGTTCCTTCCGGCATTACGTTATTCAGCAGATAATAGGCCTGATTGGTTACACCGATCGTTTTTTCAAGTGATCCCCAAATCGAGTTGGTTGCCCCGTGGTCTTTATCCCAGGTGTGGTAGTGCATTTTTAAATAGCCACCATTGTCGTACCAGTTGCCACCACGTGCGGGAAGAATACCTTCGTCGCTACTGATTGTGCTCATGAAGAAAATGGAGTGTGCATATTCGCCCCTGAAAACAGAATAAACAGCTCCCGCAGTTTGTGCGTATTGCGCGTCGTTTTGCGGGAAAACATCGGGCGTCATCTGTGTTGTAATTGGTACATCGATTTCGTTGCAGGACACAATCAAACCCGCAAGAGCTGGAATAATGATGTATTTTATTAGTTTTTTCATTGTAATCAATTTTAATAGTTTTTAGAAAGTTGCTTTTACACCAAACAGCACGGTGCGTGTTTTTGGATAAAAGTTGTTTGAATCAACACCCGGTGCAATACCACCTTGTTCAACTTCAGGATCGATACCGGTATATTTGGTAATGATAAACAAGTTACTACCTGATACATACAGGCGTAAGTTCTTTACCGATTTACCCAAGCCTTTAAAATTGTAACCCAGAGTTGCATTGTCCAAACGAACATAGCTACCACTTTCGATAAAACGTGAAGAGTATTTGTAAACATTCAGGTCGGTTGGAGACTCATCACCGGCATCCACCAGAATGTTTGAAGTATTGGCAGTGCTTGGCCTGAACAAATCAGCACGGGTTGCATTAAAAATCTTGTTACCGAATACACCACGAATAAAGATGTTCAGGTCGAAGTTTTTGTATTTGAAATCGTTGGTCCAACCTAAAAGAACCTTTGGCTGTGGCGATCCCAAATAGTGGTAATCGGTTCCAATTCCAGGATTTGTAGTCAGGCTGCCATCTTTAGCCACATATTGAGATACCCCAGCTGAGTTTTTTCCGGCATATTGCAACGAGAAGAACTGGCCAATTGGTTTTCCTTCCTTCAAAATCTGAAGTGTACTTCCTGTCTGACCTCCACCGTCGGGTTGAGTAATACGTACTGAGTCGCCACCAACAAACATGCTGCTTTTCAGTTTCTCAATCATGTTTTTGTTATGCGACAGGTTCAGATTTGTAGTCCAGCTAAAATCTTTCGATTTAACAGGAGTTGCGGTTAAACTAAGCTCAATACCTTTGTTCGACATTTCGCCACCATTTGCAGTGATTGAACCTGCCGGAACCATTACTGGATTGACAGCATAAGAATAGATCATCCCGGTGGTCTTCTTGTTATAAACTTCGACATAACCACTTACTTTACCATTCAATAAAGTGAAATCTAAACCCACGTTTGATGTGGCTGTTTTTTCCCATTCCAAATCAGGATTAGCAGCTTTGTTTGGACCATACGCATAGATTTGTTTTCCCTGGTAATAGTAAGTTCCAAGCGGACCAACAATGAACTGTGCGGTATAAGCATCGAAACCTGTTGAGTTACCGGTTACCCCGTAGCTGGCGCGAAGTTTCAAATCTTTGAATACATTTTGTGATTGCATAAAGCCTTCCTGATCGATTCTCCATGCAATACTTCCTGATGGGAAATAACCCCATTGTTTGTTGGCGCCGAATACTGAACTACCATCACGACGAATAGAGGCCTGCAACAAATATTTTCCGCCGAAATCATAGTTTAAACGGGCAAAATCAGAGATCAGTCGTGTTTTCTGGTAAGCGTATGCATCACCAAAATTCACAATAAAGCCATTTACTGAAGTATAGTTACCCAAAGCAAGGTTTCTGTAACTCACATCGTCAACCGGGAAATTGGTGTTTGAAGCGGTGAAACCATCGCCGTTTTCGTTTTGTTGCCACGAATAACCTAAAACAGCGTTGATATTGTGTTTTCCTACTGACTTATTCCAGGTAACAAAGTTTTCGAGAATAGTGTTGGCGCTCTGGTAAGTGCTGCGTGTGGCCAGTCCGTTTTGTCCAAAGTTTAAAATCCAGTGATTTGCTGGTGGATCAGGATTGTTATAAAACTGGGCACTGTTATAGTTTGCAGCATAATAACTGTTGTAGTATTCACCATTCAGTGAGGTATTCTTTTGATAAGACAAATTCAGGTTGTATTTTAACCCGAAAGGAAGGGTTACTTCAGTGGTAAAACTACCCAACAAAGTATTCACTTTCGAATCATCGTCAGCCTGTTCGATCACTGCCAGCGGGTTGAAATATCCGGAGTGGTTGAAGTTTTCAAAATAAGTTCCATCATCATTTTTGGGTTTGCTAACCGGCAAATATTTGGCAGCCTGCAATAAAGCGGTATTTCGTTGTGGAACTTTAGTGTTCTTCACATTTGAGTTGGTTACATTCAGGCCAAATTTTACTTTATCGTTGAAAGCTTTTTGCTCAATGGCCATACGGGCAACAAGACGATTTTGACCACTACTGATCAAAATTCCCTGTTTATCGATGTAAGTTATGCTGGCGATATAGCTGCTACGGTTGGTACCACCACTGTATGAAATATTGTGGCTCTGCGAAATAGCAGCCGAACGCTGAATGGTTTTTTGCCAGTTGGTATTGGCACCCTGATCGTCTTTCGGATCAAACGACATATTGTTTTTAGCAAGAAATGAACGCAGTTGACTGGCATTCATTACGTCCAACTGATTGGATACTGATTCAACACCGAAATAGCCGTTATAGGCAATCTGTTCATTGTCTTTATTACCTTTTTTGGTAGTAATCATGATTACACCGTTGGTAGCACGGTTACCGTAGATTGAAGTTGCAGCGGCGTCTTTCAAAACGTCAACCGAAACGATATCGTCGGGTGCAACAAGAGAAACATCAGCACCAGGAACACCGTCGATTACATAAAACGGGCTCTGCGAACTGTTAATGGTTGAAGCACCACGCATAATGATGGTGGTTCCACGGGTTGGGTCACCACTTGATGAAATATTCAAACCCGATACTTTACCTTGCAAAAGCTGACCAACATCGCTGATCGCTCCTTTATTCAATTCTTCAGATTTAACTGAAGTAACAGCACTCGATAGGTTTTTGCGAGAGTTTTTACCGTATCCCACAGCAACAACTTCTTCAATACCAACAGTTTCTTCTTCCAAAACTACATTCAACGATGCCTGTCCGACAAAAACAATTTCCTGAGATTTCATCCCAACAAATGAGAAAATCAACGATTTGGCATCACCGGGAAGAGTAATTTTAAACTTTCCATCGATATCGGTAAGTGTACCAATCGAAGTTCCTTTTACTACAATTGACACCCCCGGAATTGGAGCTCCCGATGCATCGCGAACTGTTCCGGTTGCATCTTTCTTTTGCTGACTATTAATGGTATCTTCGGCTTTACGAATTACAACCTGTCTTTCGTAAACGTCGTAAGTTACATTTTCGCCGCGCAAAGCTTCATCCAGAATCTGGTTGATTGTTGCACCTTTAAGACTTACTGCAACTTTCTTGTTGACATTAAAATCTTCGTTTTTATATAGAAAAACGAATTCCGAATTTTCCTCGATATATCCAAAAAGTTCGCGGATAGAAGTGTTGGACTTATTGATGTCCAGCTTAGTTTTCTGTGCGTAGCTGTTGGCCGAAACCGTAACGATAAATCCAAACAGCAATAGGATAGTTAATCGCATAATTTGCAAGAGTTTTTTAAGGCTATCCTCGAAAGGATGCCCGGTTAACCACTTTTTTTTCATAGATTTGAAGTGTTAGTAATAATAAATACTGAACTAGTAACTCGTATTTGTTTAACCGGGAAATGTTCCAGCATTTTCCGGTTTTTATTTATTCACCAGGTATTGATTTTCATTAAGTTTCTTAATACTTGTTGAGGACACTTTTTCAAGGTATTCCAGTACCTCTTCACGCGTCCCTTTCAAGTCGAGTTTACCACTTATTCGCATCGTTCGAAGTGATGTTTCAGTGAAATCGACTGAGATGTTATAATAGCGTTCAACTTTCTTCAGAATTTTATCGAAATCAACCTCATCAAAACTCAGTAAGCCTTTGGTCCATAGAGTGTAGTAATTCGCGTCAACCGACGATACCGACGTTTCCTTGTTTGTTTTTACAAACGATACCATTTGATTTGGTATCATTACGATTGGCTTATCAAAAAAGCCGGCATCATTGCTAATAAATTCCACACTACCCTCTTTCAAAACCGTCTGAATCACTTTATCTTCAGCATAGGCCGACACATTAAATTGTGTTCCAAGTACTTTAATCTGAACGTCAGAAGTTTTTACAATGAAAGGTTTTTCCGGATTTTTTGCCACTTCGAAATAGGCTTCTCCAAACAATAAAACTTCACGGGTTTTACCTTTGAAAGCGGTAGGATAAACCAGACGGCTACCGGCATTTAACCAAACAACAGTATTATCAGCCAAAGTAAGTTTCGATTGGTTTCCATAAGGAATAATCAACTGATTCATTGCTTTCGAATCGTCAACGACAGTTTGCAGAACTGAATCGTTATTTAGAACAACCTTACCGGTTTTAGTGTAATCAACACTCGAATTTGTTTTTTTGAGATTCAGGTTATCGCCCGAGGCAGTAATCAAAACCGGACCTTTACCTTCGGCAGGAATCCGAACAATCTGTTCGGCCATTTGCTTGTAAACTGATTCGTTGTCCGATTTCAGGTAAACAACCAACCCTCCAATTACCGTAAAAACAATTGCTACAGCAGCATATTTCAAAAGCGACATAACGATTGAACGTCGTTTTTGATGCTCGTTGTCAAGTTCGACGCGATCGACCACATGCTCTGCTATTTCGATTTTTTCGGTGGGAGTTAATGATTCGTTTGAATATTTTAATTCAATAAGCCGCGATTTCAATTCCAGAATCTGGGATTCTTCTTCCGGATGTTCCAGCAAATATTTCTCCCAATACCTGATACTTTCATTATCAGGACGAAATACCCATTCGGTGAACAAAGGATTTTCAATGTATTTCTGATCGTAAAAAGCCATTTTTTCGATGTTTATATTCCTAAGAGTATCAACATCAGAAAAAGGGACATTTTCCCGAAAAAAAATTCAGTATCCAGTTAAAAATTGGAGATTCTTCGCTTCGCTCAGATTGACAGCTAATTATGCTGCTAATATTCTTTTTAGCGACAAATGTTCCGTTCCTATGGAACTATTTGAGATTTAATTCATTCATTTCCCCTGATTAAAATCCAGGGCTACAAAATAAAACATCCCTTGGGGATTTGTACCTAAGAGCCATAGGCTCGACTTATTTTGTAGGGATGGAATTTATTCCGTCCATTAAGAAAAGTCAACACCCCATTCAGAGCCATAGGCTCGAAGCATTTATTTCTGTGGGTATACGGTAACCGGTTTGCTGGCGTACTGGGAATCTAAAAAAATAACGGCAATATTAAAAAACTAACTTTTGACTAAAATAGTAAGCAGTGCCATAAGTTTTTCACCAAACCGATCGCGTAAATCATCCAGAGTGCGGTAAACCTGTTTCTTCACTGCGTCGGCTTTCATACCCACAATTTCGCCAATTTCAGCATAATTAAGGCCTGTACTGAATTTCAGGAAAAGCATTTCCCGCTTTTGCGGACTGATTGTTTGCAGTATTTTCTGAAGCGCTTCGATGCGTAATTCATCCGATTCGTGCTCGTGATTTTCCTGTTCGGCCAGGAATTTCAAATCGAACAAAACTACATTTTCATCCGTCAGGCTTGCCTGGTGATTCTTATTTTTAACTTTCCTGATCAAATCATTTTTTAAGGATCGGAAAAGATAAAATTCAAGATATTCGGGTTGTTGAAGTTTGATATTATAACGGTAAATATTGTAGAAAAGGTCTTGAATACAATCCTTTACCAATTCACGGTCGCTGGTAATTTTAATCCCGTAAGCAAATAAAACATCGGCGAATTCCTCATAAATTTCGCTGAATGCAAAACGATCACCAAGTCTGAATCGTCTCCAAATATCTGCCCATTGATCTCGGTTTTTCGCCACAGGTTACCGTAATTCAGAAAACATATCAATTTCTTACGGCAAGTATACGAAAATTAAAAAGAGAAGCGTGAGTCTAGTGTAATTTTGACGTTTAATTAGCTGTTCTGTATTTTTCTTTTAATGAGCTTAAACTCTCAACAAAAGCCTTTATCGGCTGAAGTTTTGGATCGTTTCGGCTAAACCGGATGGTATGTGATTCGACTCCGTTTTTAATGGTAATCCAGTCATCGCAGCCATCCACGCAAACATTACAACTATTCATATCCAGTTTCTTGAATTCCGCAAAATCGAGCGATGCTTTCAACTGATTCAACGATTCCTGATCAATTTCCCCGGTTTTTTTTACCGAAGGATTCGTGGTGTTGCATTGAATAAAATTCACATACCGTATTTTACTGCCATCAATGGTCAGGGTATCATTTTGCGCGCACCAGCCGCAAACGGTTCCGGCTTTTATCACAAAATCTGATTCATTCGAATCTTCAATTATACTTTTTGCGCATGCACCAAGCACTAACACGATGAATGCAAAACCAAGATATCGTCTCATTGTATTAATTTATTTCTGTAATAGATGCTCTGCTCCGGTAAAAAGTTGTCCGAACGCCAACATTTTTTTTGCTTTGCAGCGAAATTACTTATTGTTACTGATATGATTGAATTACTACGAACCAGAAGAAGCATCAGGAAATTTACGGAACAAGCCATTGAACCAGAAAAAATTGAACTTATTAAAGAAGCTGTACTTCGCGCCCCAAGCTCGAAAAATTCGAATGCCGGCGAATATATTTTTGTAGATGATCAGGAACTTATTCAGAAACTGTCTCAATGCAAACCACATGGAGCCGCTCCACTACAAACCGCACCACTGGCTGTTGTTGTTTTAGTTGATGAAAGCAAAACAGTGGCCTGGATCGAAGATTCGTCAATCGCATCGTTCGTTACCCATCTGGCAGCACATTCACTAGGTTTGGGCAGCTGCTGGATTCAAATCCGCGGACGTGAATATTCTGAAGAAAAAATGAGCGAAGAATATATCCGCGAGCTTCTAAATATTCCGGAAAGCCTGCGCATATTGAGTATCGTGGCTATTGGATATGCACAACGTCTGCACGAAGGTCATCCTGCAACCGATTTAAAATTCGAAAAAATTCACTTCAACAAATTCTAATCCTATTTCAGGTAAGGGCCTTTTTCGTTCCAGCCAACTTCAAGTTTCGACAAGTACCAGCTTCTGCCGTTATCGTTATTCTCCTGAAAGAACAGGTAAGGCCGGTCATTGGTATTTTAAGCTGATTCTTTGTACTGTTTTGTATGGCAATTATTGGCAAGAAATTGAAAATGAGCAGTCCAATTCACGAAATTTTACAGGTGCCAGAAATATCACTATCAAACAAAATACTGTAAATAAACTACTTGAAAACAATGGATATTGAAGTGTCAAAGAACTGATTTATCAATCACAACTCACCGAGGTGAGTTGTGATTGATAAAGTTATAATCTTCCGGACGATTAACATTAAGAAACAAGCCGGGATATTTTTCAATTAAATTGTTGCAATCTACGTATTGTGTTTTCAATTTGGACAACAGGTTATTTAACTTGTAATCTCCAGCTTTTATTGACTCTTCGATAATTGAGAGGCTGTTACGGTGATAAAATGCAACCAATGGTTCAACTCCCAGCTGATGTGAGGGGACAATACAATCAGCATTTCCCAAATTTGACACCAATAAATGGATTAGTTCATTCTCCAACAATGGAGTATCAACACCTGTAATAATATTCCAGTCCGTATCCGAATAACTTAATGCAGTAAACAAGCCACTCAACGGTCCATAATTTGCAAACTGATCGGGAATAACCTTCACATTAAATGGGGCAAATTCAGAATTATTTCCGCTGATAATAACCTCCTTGCAGAATGGGGTCAAGAAATCGAGCATATGTTGCAGCATTGGTTTATCACGAAAAACCAGAAATGCTTTATCAGTTCCCATGCGTTTACTTTTGCCACCCGCCAATACAAAGCCATTAAAAACAGTTTTGCCCATAGTTCGATTCATTACCAAAAATAAACTTAACAAAATTCGGATAAAAAAAGACCGGGAAAACATTTAAATAGTTTACCCGGTCTTTCAATTAATATTTTATAGCCTAAATCTTAATAGTGACTAACGCTTTACGAGGCAATGCACGAAGAATAGCTTTTGCCTCATTTTCAGGAATACTAATCAAAATTTCAGGAGTATAATCTGGTTTCGAAAATTTCAGGATATGCTGAAATGAATTGGCAATATTTTTCAGATTACGTTCAAACTCAAAGCCTTTGCCAAACTCATATTTCTTTTGCGCTTCGGCAATTGAGTCAATCCCCTGAATATCCAGGTCAAAATTGCGATCGAGTTTTACTGTCCAAAAAACATTCTCGTTTTTCAACGCATCTTTCTGTTTCTTAGCTTCCTCATCAGCAGCAGCCTGCGCTGCAATCGTATCTTTGGGTGCCTGAACTATTTTAAATGCATTTTTAGGAATAGAAGACTTAAATTGTTGGATTGTCAATGGAGTTCCAAACATTGAGAAATATGCATTTCCATCCATTTTTTTGAAAAATCCGGAAATCTGGCAATCGCGAATTTTGGAAGACATTACAACAACGCCCTTTAATTCAAGTTGAATATTACGCTGTTCCAGATCAATTGCCAATGCAATTGAGTCGCCGTCAGCCATTTTCAGGCGCGACTCCAGCCATGCCTTTTCTTTAAGCTGTGTAAACAGTGACGAGTTAATCTGTGGGGTTCCCTGGGCCTGATCCTGAACCATCTTCATCCGGTCGCGGACAGCACCAATTGATAAATATGCATAAACAGAAGTTAATCCAAGTACTGCTAAAATAATGATGAGTATAATATATTTTCTTCCGTTGCTTTTTTCTTCAAACAAGCTTTCGAAATCTTCTGTACTTTCTTTCATATTAATAAATGTAAACTTTTGAACCTACTTCCATTGTTTTGTATACTGTTTCCAGATCTTCATCCAATAACCGTATACATCCGTGAGTAACACTCATCCCCATTCGTCGTTTGTAAATGGTACCATGAATCATATATCCATCGCCAATTTCAAGTTTATAGGCCCCTAAAGTACCTTCTTCCCAACGCGAAGGGTGATTTGGTCCAGGAATTGGTAATCCCTCCTCAATAAAAGCCCAGTCAGGTTTCTTCCAAACAGGATTAGGTGATTTTCTCAAAATCTTCCGGACTCCAAATGGGGTATAAAATACATGCTCATACTTTCTTTCCTCAGAAACCAGTTTCTCGTTTTTCCCGGTCGAACAAACTCCATGACGGATCAGTTGTTTCCCCTTATACAAGTAATAGTGATTATCTGATGTATTTACCACCAAATAAGCATTTTTTGGTGTACATGCATCGAGTTGCTTTCGAAGTTTCACTAGTTCAGCTTCGATTGTTGATCGGTCAGTATTTTCATCTCCCGATCCGGACGAACTGGATGACAAACCAATCAAGGCTACTGGTGATTCCTGAAAGGCAGGTATCACAAAAAGTACCATTCCCGCAAAGAAAGCGATGCTCAGGAAAATAACTGCCAGATAAATTAAGAAATTACGAATCATAAACTTTGGATTATAATACCAGCTTTACAAATCTATATTAATAACACAACTTATTATATTGCAAAAAGTTTCAAAAGTTTCAAAAATCTGTACCTCCGGTAACTGTTGTCAATGGCTCGATTGATCCAACAATTGTAACACGGGTTCCGGGACCAACCAATCGATATAAATCATCGACATCACGGTCTCTCATTCCAACACATCCACTTGTCCAGTCAAATCCCCGTCCTCCATTTCCATGAATTTCAATCAGATTTCCAATACCCGTTCTGCGCGATATAAGCCCCTGTTTCTTTTTTTGTGCAAATCGGGCCCGGTCTTCAGCATTCGGATAATCCAGCAACATAGCCTTATAATATGTTGTACTTCCGCCAGCTTTTTTACTCGTTATTCGATAATTACCCTCAGGTGTAGCTTTATCACCAGCTCGCTCCTTGTGTGCCATCCAGTTCGGTCCAAATTCTACATCATAACTACGTAACACTTTCCCAGACTGATACACGTACAAAACATGAGCCATTTTATCGACAAGAATTACCTTATTTCCTCCCCGGGAAGCCGCAATAGCATCGTTTGCCAGACTTTTCCACCGGGGATAATCAACAAAATAGCTACGCAACATTTTAGCAGCCGCTGTATTGGCATGATTAATATAAATTTCTGCTTTTTTGAATAATACTTCCGCTTCTTTTAATTTGCCATTTGCTTGAGCAATTTTTGATTCGCTAAAAAACATTTTCGATTTGTTGAACGCATCAAAAACTGATTTTGGAATGGGTAAATTCTTAAAAAGCTTATTATATAATTCAATTTTCTTACCTAAACTTATAAAAGCAGCTTCAACGTTTTTGCTTAAATTATCAGCTTTCTGAATTGATTCTTCTTTGGCTTCGTCAGCAACTTTTTTGGCTTTCTGTGCTAAAGTTATAACCCGTGTATAGTCCCTGAAAAGAATAAATCTTTCATTTTCCCTCGACCAATTAACCATTGCCATTTCATAGGTACGAACCGATTCTTTATATTTTATATCTGAATAAACATCGGCTTCAGCTTCCTTGGCTTCTGATAAAGCTTCACGAGCGAATCTCAGATCTTCGTTAGGCTGTTTCTTCTGAGATACAATGATTACACAAACCGTAATTACAAGGAATACGACTGATAAAAAAATTGCACTGACCCATTTAACTTTCTTCTTATTCAAGCCCATTACA
>JACCEE011166560.1_pt1 | contig 11002 bp, 8 predicted proteins | sample 7449931 | NCBI WGS metagenome assembly JACCEE01 (sample SAMN15323457, study PRJNA562643) | freshwater metagenome | isolation source: river surface water | place: USA:Blue River Watershed | collected 2017-08-19 | reverse complement strand
CTAAATTTGGCGTTAAAATTGGGTTGCAGTGGAGTAAATAATCTATAAAGCAGAAGAATTGTAATAAAGGTAGGCCATCCTACCGTTATTTCTTTATAGCAACTACAAGTGTTATATTTACAACCCAAAAAAAATCAGTAACCAGCTACCACAATGAGAGTTTACCACAACTTCATAAGAATTATTCTATTCAACAGCATCATTGTCACAGCTCTACGGCTATTAGAAATTCTGCTTATCTATAAAAACTTTGAATCACAAGGCAATTGGCTTTTTAGTGAAACAATTGGAATAGGTCTTGACCTTTGCTTAACAAACACATTGCTAATCGCAAGTTTTCCTCTATACTGGATACTGCACAAACTTAGTGAGCAATTAGCAAACAGAACGTATACATTCCTAATTACAATCTTGGGAATAGTCCATCTAATAATCATAAAATACTTTCTTTATCAACTTACCCCACTGGACAATTTTCTATACCAATACCCACTAAAAGAAATAATACTTACAGTTACAACAACTGATACCAGCTATAATTCACTTATATTAAGCATCATAACACTAACTATAACATCATGGATTTCGACGATTCTTTTGAAGAGGTATGATTTTTCAAAGAAAACAGCAGTATATATTTATAGCTTTATTGCAGTAGCAGTCATTATCACAATTGGCTTAGCTGCCACCGGGCTACTTTTTTCAAATAAGTTTATTCAGAACAAACCTATTTACTTCTATGCTCGTTCTGTAAATTATTTTATAAAAAGTACCAATGACGATAAATACAGTAAGGAGAATACAATACAGTACCAAGAAACTTTTAGAAAGGAAGAATACACTAGCAAAGAATTCCCTCTACTCCATACATTCGACAGTACCGATGTAGTTGGGCGTTATTTCAAAAAAGCGAGTAAAGCACCCAACATAGTCATTCTAATCGTAGAAGGATTAAACGACGATTTCGTTCACACCTACCATGGCGTGAACATTATGCCATTCCTCACAAAATTAAAAGAGAATAGTCTTTACTGGAACAGCTGTTTTACCTTAGGAGAACGTTCTTTTGCAGTAGTACCCTCTATTTTAGGTGGACTCCCATACGGAGAAACAGGTTTTTTGCTAGAAAAAAACTTACCATATCACCTTTCGCTTGCTTCAATTCTTAAAGCAAACAACTACTATATCTCCTTTTTCTACGGACAAGGTAGTTGGTTCCATCAAAAAGCGAGATTTTTTGAATACAACCATGCCGACTTGGTCTTCGACGACAGCCGATTTGAGCCTAAATACAAAAAGATCATTGTTGGTAAGGACAAGTTCTTCTGGGGCTATCACGACAAACCACTCTTCAACCAATCGCTTGATGTTATAGACACACTGCCGAAGAAATCAAGGTTAGACGTCTATTTCACAGGAACGAGCCATGGTGCTTACAATGAAAAAGAATCGGTTTACAGCGGTAAGTTGGCTCGCTACACGCAAAAAACTAACAACCCGGAATTTTTTAAAACTTACGGAAGCTACCTTAAATCACTCTTCTATGTAGATGATGCTTTAGAAGAATTCTTCCACAACTATCAAAAAAGGGCCGATTACAGAAATACTATATTCATAATTACAGGAGACCACCCTATCACCCAAATGCCAAGGTCCAACTCGCTAAAGCGCTACCACGTTCCTCTAATTATTTACTCTCCACTACTCAATAAGGCCGAGGAGTTCTCGAACATTGTAAGTCATCTGGATGTCTATGAAACCCTACTGGCATTCCTTCATACAAACTATAAAGTAATCATCCCAAAATACAGCACATCACTGGGAGACAAACTCATACCTAACAAAAAAACTACAAAAAAAATAGCCTTCATGGACGATAACCGAGAGATTATCGACTACTATTCAGAAGGCTATTACATTGCAGGAAACAACACCCTTTTTAAAGTTGGAAAAGGTTTTTCACTCACACCAATTGAACATCCGGAAATTCTTAGCACGATGCAAAAAGAGTTAAGTATATTTAAAAAGACAAGCCTTTTTGTATGCTCTCATGATTCCATTATATCTCCAAAACTTTTTGCTGATGCACTATTGATAAAGCCCATCCTGCTCATCGACAAAAAAGATGAAATCACTGTCAATTCTGAGTTCTATGATTTAACAGATGCCATACCAATTCACAACAAGGCGTTAACGCTACACGCCTCGCTCTACTATTCAAAATCACTGCCAAAAAACTCCATTCTTGTCTACCAGCTAACAGACAAAAAAGACAGCACTATACTTTGGCAAAGCAGCCAGATACCTGAAGGTGATCAAATGCTCTCGATTCGAGTAACAATACCGGCTCAACAAGTCGATGATTCAACGCTTAGATTTAAGGCCTATCTGTGGAATCAAAAAAAGAATGCATATAAGTTTTCAAATCTTAAATTACTACTCTATTACTGATTATAAAAAAAATGAACAAGAGAAAACTAAAAAAGGCATTAAAACGCCTTAAGCACCTACCAAAGAACAAATACCTAATATTATATTTCCTTAATAAAGTTAAACACTTCTGGTTTAAGGCTATAAAATCAACATCAGTGGCCTATCCTTCGACTGTTATGATTGAACTCACCAATCACTGCAACCTTCACTGCACAACCTGTCCAAGGGAATATGATTATGGAAAACAAATGGATAAGGGTAATATGCAACCCGTTCAGGCTAAAAGAATCATTGACGAACTTTGGCCATACCTTGATTCTGTGGGGTTAACCGGAATGGGCGAAACATTCATCTACAAAGAACTAGAAGAGACAGTAGACTACATTCGTCAGAAAAACAAGGGGATAATAATATCGCTATCCACCAATGCAATGCTTCCCAACTTCATTGAAAAAGTGAAGCCATTAGTAGGAAAAGTAGACACTATACAAGTTTCAATAGATGGACTAAATGAAATCTATGAAAGCATTCGCATTGATGCCAAATTTGAAGTGCTTGATAACAATTTAAATCAATTAGTAGGCCTTTGCAGCGATTCTAACACAAACATCACGTTGAATATGGTAGTAACAAAGGAAAACTACCACCAGATGTATTCAATACTGGAATACACCCATAGCATTGGCATAAATAGCATATGTTTCACTCTGTTTAATTTAGCTTCAGCAACAAATATTGAGTCTGAATACTACGAATTTTACCACAGCAAACCATTTATTGCAGAGCACAACCGAATTGAAAAGGCAAGAACCAACTACAACGATATTGAGATAACAACTTGGGATTTATCCAAAAAAAGATCATTCCAGAATTGCCCATTCCCTTGGACACACTTCTATATATGTTGGAATGGTTTTGTAGCCCCTTGCTGTGGGAAGCCCTTTCCTAAAGAACTTCATTTTGGAAATATTTTTAAAACAAACGTAATCAACGTTCTTAACAGTGAATCATACAAAGAATTCAGAAGACAATGGTTTCAAAACAGCGCACCATCATTTTGTAAAAAATGCCACAACATAGACTTATAATAGCGATGTAACCAAATGCACTAAAATATTTACATCGTAATATTCCAGAAAATGAACTCACTACCGGCAGGAGTATCAACCGGAGCAAGGAAAGTAGAATTTTTAAGAACAAAATATTTGGAACCTTAGAAAAAGCAGCTATCTTTGCACCCACAAAACACGGTGGTTGTAGCTCAGTTGGTTAGAGCGTCAGATTGTGGTTCTGAAAGTCGTGGGTTCGAAACCCATCTTCCACCCTAAAACTTCGTCGGTTACCGGCGAAGTTTTTTTATGCCTATACCTTAAGTAAGCACAAACAAAAAGGCCATATCGCTTGTCGACATGGCCTCTCTATATCAAAATAGCATAGTTACTTCCCACTCTTAATAAAATCGAGCGAAAGCGAATTAACGCAGTGCCGTGTATTTTTCTTAGTAAAGCCTTCGCCCGAAAAAACATGGCCCAAATGGCCTCCACACTTTGCACAGGTTATCTCTGTCCGCTTTCCATCCTTATCGATTGTTCGTTTCACTGCACCCGGAATCTCGCTATCAAACGAAGGCCACCCACATCCTGAGTCAAACTTATCTTCAGATCGAAAAAGTGGTGTATTACAGTGGCGGCAAACATACAATCCTTTCTCGGAATGCTTATAGAACTTTCCGGTAAACGGAGGTTCGGTTCCTTTCTTTAGTATAACATACTCCTCCTCCGGAGTTAACTTATTTAGAGCTACACTATCCATCACCTTTGCCTTTTTTAAACTATTTGTCTGACCAACAGCGACTACACCAACAAAAACCAGAAAAATTAAAAGAGTATACCTCATTATGTTGACCATTTATAGCAGAAACACTCCTACAAAGCAATTGTTTCTTTATATAAAATCACACATCCCAATTTTAGAATTCGCAATTACAACCCACAAAGTTAAAGAAGTGCAACCTCGTCATCGCAAAACACACGTTAATCCAAACCTGTGAATAACCATATAATTATATATCAACAAAGACATCTACTTTGCTAAATCGTAATTAACTGACATTGTTCATATAACAACCAACCACCGATCTAAACGAAATAAATAATTCACAAAAATTAGCCAAAACGAACTGCTTAAAAAAATGACCAGTATGACCAATTGCAAACCCCACCTTACTGCATTATTTTTGTTTTAAGGTTTACAAATAGGTTTTTGGCTAAGAGAGTAAGGTTTTGCTTGCGGCGTAACTCCTTACAATCAATGTAAACAAAAAGAGAAAGCCCCCGAGAAATCGGGGGCTTTTAATATTGTAACTGGAAATCCTCAATTCGACAGGTCCGACACCTTTTGTGCTGCAACGCGCTTTGTAACAAAAACAACAAGCTTCTGCCCTGCACGGATATTCGATCCACGGATACGATTCCATTGGCGAAGGTCTGCTACACGAACATCAAATCGTTCGGCAATTGCACCTAAATTATCCCCACTTTTAACGCGATAAGTAACTTTCTTCCTGCCCGGTATATTATCAATATCCCTATCAAAGTTTCCGGGAACCGAAAGCACTTTGGGGTTAAAGAAAATACTATCCTTATAGGAATATATCTCACTCTCCCTGTCCACAAATCTTGAAACTAAGGTTTGAGGTATTGTAAGGGTGTAGGATTTATTCTTTGCAGGAATAATTCCTCTCCTATACTGTGGATTAAGCTGCTCAAGCGTTTCTACAGGAACATTCAGCATCTCAGACACCTGCTGAAAGTGTAGCATTTTGTTTACTTGAATGGTATCTACAGCAAACGGCATATCGATAATCTGTGGCGTCAACCGATGCTCCTTGTAGTAGGTATACGCGTATGTTGCTGCAATAAAGGCAGGAACATAACCTCTAGTTTCTCTTGGCAAATGGTAGTAAATAGCCCAGTAGTCACGTTTTCCACCTGAACGGCGAATGGCCTTATTTACATTTCCCGGGCCACAGTTGTATGCAGCAATCGCTAAGGTCCAATCACCATATATCTTATGCAAATCCCTTAAGAAACGGCATGCAGCATGAGTTGCAGCTATGGGATCTTTACGTGCATCGACAAATGAGTTTACCTCCAACTTATACATGCGACCTGTGCCATACATAAACTGCCACAAACCGGTAGCTCCTACCCGCGAAACTGCATTAGGATTAAGAGCCGATTCAATTACTGCAAGCATACGGAGTTCAACCGGCATGTTGTAGGAATCAAGAATTTCCTCGAAAATTGGGAAATAGTAATCAGAGAGGCCCAAAATCTCCTCCATTTTATCTTTCCGTCGTTCGGTATAAACCTTAATGTAACTCTTCACAACACCGTTGAAACTAAGTTCAATAGGAGAAACAATGTTTTGTAACCGCCTAATGTATATAGAATCTGGTAGTTCAAGATGAAGTGAATCACCCTCATTAACGAAGTCGGTAACCATATTTGTGGTATCTACCTGTTGTTGGAGGTAGTATAGAGATAGAAGACTGTCTAAGTTTTTATCTTCAGCAATTGGGGCCACTAGGGGTTTCATGTCTGAGGTAGCCATAGCAACCATCCTTGACCCAACCGACTGTGCATCAGCGCTAAAAATCACGCACGTTGATACTATAGTAACTGCAAAGAAATACTTAACGATTCCCATTTAGGCTAATATTTGTTAATTACTGACATCCAAATATATAAAAAAAATATTAAAACCTAATTGCACAATTAAAACCTGCTATCGGAGTAATCGCAGCATTTGGTCCGGAGCCATAAGCGAAATTTGTCATTGGTTCCACCTTCAGCGCAAGGTTGTCGCCTATATCAAAATCGTAGAAATGAGCATCTACGTTGGCATCTATAATATTAAGAGCATAAATGCCCATCATCACAATCACTGAAAGATCACGGTTTCGTCGGTATGCATCCCTGTAATTCTTTAGCGCTTCCTTCGATTGATCTACCTCAGGAACTGTAGAATCATTGCCATCGGAAGCGTAGTTGTAAGCCTTTCGGAACCTATTGTACTGTCTGTTATTAAACTCAAGCGAATATGCTGCAGTAGCCAAACCTCCGTAAATAACAGGAACCTTCCAATACCTTTGATTATATATCTGCCCTAATCCCGGCAGCATTGTAGAAAAAATAGTTGCTTTAGCAGGAGAGTGACCCGGCTTAGGATGTCCCGACACAGCATCGAGCACCGAAGCAAGATAAACCATACTTGCGCCAAAGTAGTAGAGATTTCGCTGATCGCGATAATCGACATAATTCTGTTTCATCTCTTTAATAGCCAACTCGGTCATTCCGGTTTGGTCTATTTTCTTATAATCACGAAGAGCTTTTTGGTAGTTCAAGTTGCTTTGATAGCCAAAATAGGTAAGCACGGCCGCCCCACCATAAAAAACGGGAACCTTATAGTAGTCCTTGTTGTAAATTTGTCCGTAACCGGGAAGTATAACAGACCTAACCCACAGGGTGGAAACTTCAATTGTATCGCGCCCCTTTTTCGCCAACGTGTCAGAGTTCTGAGCAAGAAGGCTGCTATTAAAAAGAAAGGCTGTAATCACCATCAGGGAAACAGCCTGTACGCGTATGCGACAACTATTAATCAAAACTTCTGATAATTAGTAAAGGTTTAGCAACTCCATTTTTTCAGCCAACGCCTCCACTTCCTTTTCATTTCGGAAGGAAATGATGATTTTACCTGTTCCACGGGGACCTTGCTTAACATCGATCTTCGTTTTAAAATACTTCTCTAGGTGAGTGCGAAGCTTATGGTAACTCTCAGAATATGCCTCTTCCGATTTCGAAGATGTCTCGTCAACGTTACCATCAGAAGGTCTACCTTCGTGAATTTCCTTAACGATTGCCTCAACCTGGCGAACGGATAAGTCTTCAGTTACGATCCGCTTAAAAATTTCAAGCTGGAGGGCAGCATCGTCAATGCTAATTATAGCACGAGCATGACCCATGGAGAGGTAACGATCGCGAATACCCGCCTGTATTTCCACCGGAAGTTTAAGCAAGCGAAGGTAGTTTGTAACTGTTGTACGCTTCTTACCTACACGTTCACCCAAATTTTCTTGAGTAAGGCTACATTCGTCAATTAATCGTTGGTAGCTAATTGCTATTTCGATAGCATCTAGGTCTTGGCGTTGAATATTCTCAACAAGAGCCATTTCCAACATGCCTTGATCGTCGGCAGTGCGAACGTAAGCAGGAATAGTAGTTAGTCCTGCAATTTTTGATGCACGGAAACGACGCTCACCGGTAATAAGTTGGTAACGCTCGTCAACCTTACGAACGGTGATTGGCTGAATAATACCCAACTTCTTAATCGATTCGGCTAACTCGTTGAGTGCCTCCTCGTCAAAGTGGGTTCTAGGTTGAAAAGGGTTTACGTCGATTTTAGAGAGTTCAATCTCGTTAACCAACTCAGAGGCAGCGGCCCTACGTTCTTGCTGTGTAATTGAAGCATCGGCATTCTCCTCAATTAAGGCACCCAAACCTCTTCCCAAAACCATCTTCTTACTCATAGTAACTTTATAATTCTTCTGATAATTTATGCTTTACGCTCTCCGTTTAACTTTGTATCTTCGTTACGTTGAAGTACTTCTCGAGCAAGATTTATGTAGTTGAGAGAACCGGTTGAAGCTGCATCGTATAGGATTACAGGTTTACCGTAGCTAGGTGCTTCGCTCAGCTTAATATTGCGTTGAATAATGGTATCGAACACCATCGACTGGAAGTGCTTCTTAACCTCATCCACCACTTGGTTCGAAAGCCTTAAACGTGCATCGTACATGGTAAGTAAGAAGCCTTCGATTTGAAGATCCGGATTGAGCCTTGCTTGAATGATCTTAATGGTATTAAGCAACTTTCCAAGACCCTCAAGAGCGAAATATTCGCACTGAACCGGAATCATAACAGAGTCGGCAGCAGTAAGCGCGTTTACGGTTATTAGACCAAGAGAAGGAGAACAGTCAATCAGGATATAGTCGTAGTCGCCACGAATCTTTTCGATAACATTCTTAAGCATCTTTTCCCGGTTGGGCAGGTTGAGCATCTCAATCTCAGCACCAACAAGGTCGATATGCGATGGAATAAGATCGAGGTTTGGAATCTCCTCATTCTTAAGGATCACATCCTTGGGGTTCACGTCGTCAACCAAGCATTCATAAATGCTAGTCTTAACGTTTCTGAGGTCGAAACCGGTACCTGAGGTGGCGTTTGCCTGTGGATCGGCATCAATAAGCAGCACCTTCTTCTCCAACACTGCTAAGCTAGCAGCAAGGTTAATGGCAGAGGTAGTCTTTCCTACTCCGCCTTTTTGATTAGCTAAAGCAATTACTTTTGCCATTAGAGTGCATTTTTTTTCGTTTTGCAATGTTAGCAATAAAACTCTAATTAACCTAACGTCAAAAAAAGTCAACTAAACACTACATGCTATTTGTCAGACTGTTGTGATTTAAACTATATATTGTAAAGAAATAAAAAAAACAGGTGTCCCCCTAATATTGTTCCAATTATTTATTGGTAAACTAATTGGATAATTACTAAAAACGGTGACGAGCGAGATATAATATCTTAATGCGATAATTTGCCATTATGTTAAGAAGAATTAACAGTTCGCTGCAAACATTAAATGTTTTTTCTGCAGTGTTAAGCAGCGAACGTATGAAAAAGCTATTTTTGCTTGAATTATAAACACACTCCATTGAAAGAAAATCGCTGGAAAGTCATCATAAACCCCAAGGCAGGTAGCGGAAGAGGCAGCAAAGATTGGCCTATTATCAAAGCAACTCTTGAGAGCAAGGGGCTCGACTATGATTTTGAGTTTACCAAAAAGCGTTACCATGCGGTGGAGTTAACGGTAACGGCCATCAACAATGGGTATCGAAATATAATAGCCGTTGGTGGTGACGGAACCGTGAACGAGATTGTAAATGGAATCTTTATCCAGCAAGCAGCGCCTACAACCGACATTCTTCTTGGTGCAATAGCCGTAGGAACAGGCAACGACTGGGCTAGAACATACAAAGTTCCGTGGGACTACACGCTGGCAGTGGAGGCTTTAATCGAAAAACACGACTTTCTTCAGGATGTTGGTTTAGCAAGTTTCTATGAAACTAGGGTGCAGCATACCCGTTACTTTGCCAACGCCGTTGGAATTGGCTTCGACGGTGCAGTTGGGTTTCGCTTCAACAGGTTAAAGGAGCTGGGACGACGCGGCAAGTGGCTATACATGATTGCGCTTGTTCATGCGCTCATCAAATACAGGGCGACTCGCGTTTACGCGAGAATCGACGAGCGAAGCATAAAGAGCGATATTTTCAGCGCAACCTTAGGTATCGGAAAATTCAACGGTGGAGGTATGCTTCAAGTTCCGGACGCTGTGTCGGACGACGGACTGTTCGACATGACTGTAATTCGAAAACTTAGCAAGTGGAACGTTCTTCGAAACCTACCTATCCTCTACAACGGCAAAATTTACGAGCACCCAAAGATTAGCGTAGTACGGGCCAAGGATATTACAATTCACTCCTTACCTCCTATGCCAATGGAACTCGATGGTGAAGCGGTTGGACATTCGCCATTCACGTTTAAAATTATTCCAAGGGCAATTCGGGTTGTAGTTGGAGCAACCTTCCGCGAGCAAGCCGAAATGGTTAAGCTTTGAGACACTCCTCCAGCAACAGCTGCTTATTAATAGGAACCACACCAACCTTTTCGCACACAAGGCCTCCTGCCATGTTGGCAATAGTAGCAGTCTCTTCCGGTGAAAGGCCTGCTGCTAAGCAAAGACTTGCAGTGCTGATAACGGTATCCCCGGCACCGGAAACATCAGCAATTTCGCGCATGTGGGCAGGTATAGCATCATAGGAATTCCCGTTACTAATAAACACGCCCAACTCCGAAAGAGTTATAAATACTAACCCCACATCCATTTGGCGGTGAATATATTTAGCGGCATTAAAAATACCTTCAAAATCATTCTTCTTAACATCGAGCTTCAACCCCTCAACCAACTCTTTATAGTTTGGCTTGAAAAGGGTAACCCCATTGTATGCGGTAAAGTTTCGCTTTTTAGGATCAACTAGGGTTGGAATACCCTTTGCTCTTGCCTTCTCAACCACCCTACGAATAAGATCAACGGTGATAGCCCCCTTATCGTAATCCTCAAAAACGATAGCATCAACCTTGTGCCTCTCAATGATTGACAGAATATGGTTTGTAAAAGCAACCTCAACCTCAGGCGAAAGGTTATCGGTCTTCTCCCAATCGATACGAAGGAGATGCTGATTATCACTGATAATTCGTGATTTCACGGTAGTTGGCCGCGAAGGATCAACAAATATACCTTCATCAGTTAAATTCTCGGCGTGTAGCAGTTCACGAATAATAACGCCCTTGGAATCGTCACCCACAACTGAACAAAGAATTGGAGTTGCCCCAAGCGCCTGAATGTTAAGAGCAACGTTTGCGGCTCCACCTAGTCGATTCTCCTGATTTGT
>JACCEE010092958.1_pt1 | contig 11004 bp, 12 predicted proteins | sample 7449931 | NCBI WGS metagenome assembly JACCEE01 (sample SAMN15323457, study PRJNA562643) | freshwater metagenome | isolation source: river surface water | place: USA:Blue River Watershed | collected 2017-08-19 | reverse complement strand
CCGCGAATCACTTCCCGAATGGGGGTAATTCCGGCGCGGCGAATGGCGGCTTCGGCATGGGCAACAATGGAAGGATGTTGTTCAACGATTTTTCGCATGTTGCGGTATTGTTCTTTGCGGATGAACGAGACGGAGGCCTGAGGATGACGATCCACTACTTTTTTCGCGAGGTCCATCAACTTTTCTCCATGAGCCGCCAACAAATCATCGTCGAAATCTCGAACGATGAATTCGACAAAGGCACGTTCGGCAATGCCTCCCATCGTGATCGGGTGTACAAACCCTTGGCGGCCTTCGGTAGTTTCTGGTGACCATTCATTTTTTGGCAATTCTGCCAAGATTTCACCTACAATTTTTAAGGCATTCACCAAGGTGTTTTTCGCATACCCCGGGTGAGCAATAACTCCATCCACCACGATTTTTAAATGATCGGCACTGAAGGTCTCGTCTTCCAACGATCCCAACTCGCCACCATCCAAGGTATATCCGAAATCGGCGCCTAATTTTTTCAAATCCAACTTTTCCGTACCTCGGCCCACCTCTTCGTCGGGCGTAAACAAAATTTTAATGGTACCATGTTTCACCTCGGGATGCGCTATCAGGAAATGTGCCAAATCCATGATCTCTGCCACCCCGCTTTTATCGTCACCGCCCAAAAGGGTGGTTCCACTTGCGGTGATGACTTCATGGCCGATGTGCTCCAGCAAATACGGATACTTTTCGGGGGTGATGATTTGAGCAGCATCATCGGGCAAAGCGATGGAGCCGCCCTGATACGCATGCAGCAGGGGTTTCACCCCGGTTCCCGAACAATCTGGGGCGGTATCGACGTGGGAACAAAAACAAATAACCGGCACTTGTTTGGTGGTATTGGACGGAATGGTCGCGTAAACATATCCATGCTCGTCCATGTGCGCATCTTCCACACCCATGGCACGAAGTTCCTCGGCAAGGAGGGAAGAAAGATTTTTCTGTTTTTCGGTACTGGGAAAGCTGGATGAATTGGGATCGGCTTGGGTATCGATTTGAACGTACCGAAGAAATCGTTCCACCACGGTAAAAGAATAGCTCGAAAATAGGCTAGAAATCATGTTCAATATTTTTTGTAAAGGTACTTGAAAATGCCATCAATCTACAAAAAGAACGGGGTAGAGTTTGTGGGTTTTCTCGTAGTAGGAACTGTGGGAATACACCCACCATAACGCTCCAGAACCGTCTTTCACCCATTCCGGGTGCTTCAATTTTTCGGCTTCAAATTCGGATTTTAAACTCGGATGTTCTTTCAACCATGCCACGGCTAAATCTTCGAAAACGTAATCGGAAAAATATTCCTTTTGCTGAAGAATGGGATCGAAGAAACCCCAGGCGAAGTAACTGTCGTTGGCTCGAGGGTGCAAGGTTTCCATCAAAAGGCGGGCGGTAGAAGCCGTGCATTGGATAAAACAGTCGCCCGCCCGAACCGATTGTGTTTGAGTGATCCATTGAACCGACATTTTGGAATGAAGGTAATGCCCCTCGTAAGGCGATTTCCCCGTTTGGAAGTCCACGATTCTGGCCATTTTACCCAACATCACCGAATCTTTTTGAATCCATTTTACCGAAGAAGAATCCAAGGCCTGGGCCAGCGGAACGATTCGTTCCAACACTTCATTCCACGCCACAGGAATCACAAAACCCGAAGGGACCAAGTCGGAGTCGGTGGCGTGGGCGTAGGCATAATTCGGTATTTTCCGGGTCCACGTTTTGGATCGATTGTACCTCAATCGGGGTGCGCCGGAAAGTTCACTGGGGATCATTTCTGCTTCGTATCCGGTAAATTTCAATTCTTCCTTTTTGCGGTAGTCCACGGTCCAATTGAATAAAAAGTATTGCTTCGGACAACGTTGATGGGGTGAAGGAATGGAATCGCGCTGATCCAACAGGGCCTGAATCCCAGCTTCCAAAAAGGCATACGTTGCATTCACTCGATCTTCGAACGGCTTCAGCATGTGCGTTTCGATGGTGTAACCGGGAATATCGAGCACGGAAGTGAACCCCGTGGCGAACCGCGGACCTTCCACAAAACAGGTGATGCCCGAATCGGGTGTTTCTTGCAAGGTATTCACGTAGGGAACGGTTCCGTATTTGGATGGGATTTTTTGAAGAATAGCTGGAGTGAGCGATTCGTGCATCCATGTCCCCCTATGGCTATTCATTTTATTCCATTGGGTTTCGATGTAAGTGAGGGTTGCCGGATAATCGGCACCGTTGGAGGTATGCGTATCAAAGAACAGCTGAGGTTGGAAATAAGCGATGAAACGGGTTAGGCTTTGGGCTTCCCGAGAATCTTGCTTGATGAAATCGCGGTTCAAATCCAGGTTTTTCGAATTCCCTCGGAAGCCGTACTCGGCGGGTCCGTTTTGGTTGGCCCTTGAATGGGCACTTCGGTTCAAACTCCCGCCGATGTTGTACACGGGAACGATGGCCAACGTAAACCGCTCTCCATGCTTCCATTTCAATCGGCCGCTCAATACATTTTGGGCCAATCGCATGGAGGCATTGATGCCCTCGGGTTCGCCGGGATGAATGCCGTTATTAATCAAAACCCGAATCGGGGCAAGATTCGAAAGCTCTTTTCCCAAAGGCTCTTGAAGCGGAGGAACGATAAGAAAAACACGAAGAGGGAATCCAGCATCGGAAGGGCCAAGGGTTTCCCACCGGGTAATGTTGGGATATTGCTGATGGAGTTTCTCGTAAAAGCCTACGATTTGGGCGTAACTTGGAGTCGTATTTCCAGCGGAAAACGGATCGAAAGGTTGGGCCTTTAGGCCAAAGGAAAGCAGTAGAAAAAGAAAAAAGCCGATTATTTGGCTTTGATGGGGATGCGCACTTGCGTCATGTCCCACATCATGGAAAGGGTGTAATTTTTCCCGTCGGGATCGATTTTGATGGTAAAGGGTTCCCATTCTACATCTGTTTTTTGGGTTTTCACATCAAATCTACATAAATCTTGTTCGGAATCGTAATCGAAAGATCCCCATAATCCCAATTGCTTGGAAACGATGATGGTCCAGGAATTGGAATGCGGAATGGCAAATAGCGAGTAAGTACCTGATGGGATTTTCTTTCCGCCCATGGTGATGGGTTTGGTAACGTGCAATTCGGTAGCCTCATTGGCACCCAAACGCCAAACTTTTTCGAAAGGAACCAACTCTCCAAAAATGGAACGTTCGTTTTTGTGCTGCTGGGAATAAACCACCTTGATGTAGGTGGTTCCGGCATTAACTTTTGCGATGGTTACCGGAGATTTTCGAGGAGCAACGGGACCTTGAGCCATCGAAAAAACTCCAATCAAAAGAAAAAGAAATCCAAATACAAAACGCATCTTTCAAAAATTTAGTGACTCCGGAGGGACTCGAACCCCCAACCCTCAGAACCGGAATCTGATATTCTATCCATTGAACTACGGAGCCAAATTGTGCCGCAAATATACGGCTTCTTGTCCAAAATTTTGATCGAACTCTTCTATTTTAGGAGTTTTCGATCCATGTAAAAGGTGCCAAATGGAATGAAACTAGAAACGAGCAGAAACCAAATTAAAGTCAAAAATTTCCATTGGTGTTTTCGAGCGTAGGTTACGCTGAGAACCAAAAAAGCAATGAAAAAGATGCCGTGAATTTGGCCGATCCATTTGACCAAAGTCGGGTCGTTCATGAAATATTTTACAGGTACGGCAATTCCCACCAATAGCAAGTAGGAAATTCCTTCGATGGCTGCCATGAACCGCAACCGTTGGCGATCGTTATTCAACATCCGTATGGATTAAGGGAATTTAGGGAATTTCTTAAAATCTGGCTTTCGTTTTTCGAGGAATGCCTTGCGACCTTCCTGAGATTCTTCGGTGAAGTAATACAACAAGGTTGCATTTCCTGCTAATTCTTGAATTCCAGCTTGGCCATCCAATTCGGCATTCAATCCCATTTTAATCATGCGCAGAGCCAACGGACTTTTTTCCATCATTTCATTGCACCATTGTACGGTTTCATCTTCCAATTGTTCAAAAGGAACAACGTGGTTCACCAATCCCATATCCAACGCTTGCTGAGCAGAATATTGGCGGCAGAGAAACCAAATTTCCCGTGCTTTTTTCTGACCAACAATTCGTGCCAAATAGGAAGAACCAAATCCGCCATCGAACGAGCCCACTTTCGGTCCGGTTTGCCCGAAGATGGCGTTTTCTGAGGCGATTGAAAGATCGCAAACCACTTGCAAAACATGTCCGCCACCAATAGCGAATCCATTTACCATCGCCACCACTGGCTTGGGAATGGAACGAATCAATCGTTGCAGATCCAAAACGTTGAGGCGAGGAACGCCGCTTTCGTCTTTGTATCCGCCAATGGTCTTGATGTTTTGATCTCCCCCTGAGCAGAAGGCTTTGTCGCCCGCTCCGGTGAGGATAACGGTGTAAATATCTTGACTTTCGCGGCAAATGACCATGGCATCACACATTTCCATCACCGTTTTGGGGGTGAAGGCGTTGCGGTAACGTGGTCGGTTAATGGTAATTTTTGCAATCCCTTCGTGGTATTCAAAAAGGATTTCGGAGTATTCCTTAATAGGTGTCCAAATTCGTGTTGTAGCCATCTTCTTCGTGATTTCGGTACGCAAAAGTACCATCCAAGACGGAATCTTCTTCACCTTTCGGGGAATAAGATTCGGAACGGTGACTTCGAGATGGAGAATGACTGCCCCTGCGATGGATGGATTTGATGTAATTGTTCAACCGAACCAAGTATTGCTCCATCTCTTCATGAAAAAAATCAAACGACTCTGTAGATAAAAATCCGCGGTTTAACGCTTTTTGAAGCAAGGTTTTTGACACCAATACTTGGCCTTTGCATTCGTGGATGTGTTTTAATTTTTCTGCACTTTGGTACTGTCCGTATCCCAAAGAAAGATTAATGGCCCACGCATCGAAAGATTGTCGGGTTTGATGGCGGAGCTCCGCAGCATCACCGTCCCAATTTTGAGTAAGTTTCCAAATCTCTTCCGCCAATTCCATGGCTTTCTGGTACACTTGTAGATCTTCTAAATTCATGAGGTTTATTTTTCCAAAAAAAAGATTCTTAGGAAATTGGCATTCCCGAGTCATCTACTTTTGGAAAGAAACCACCCAATGCCTCAAAGGTTTGAGGATGATGTAAAATTTTGAAATGTCCCAATTGATGGGTAATGTACAACTTGGAATTTTTCCATCCTTGATGAATAAATTCTGCATTCTTCAAAGAAACTTGGTCGTCGTTTTCATCGTGAATGATGAGTCCTTCGCACCAAATGGTTTGGGATAAACTTGCAGCAGATACACTTTCGAGGGTGGTGTTGAATTTGTTTTCGGTGTACTCCATGGTGGTGGCCAACAACTTCGAGTTCCACCCAAACTTTTTCCCAAAATGAGTCATGGCATCCGCTACGGAAGATGGGGCGGCGATGGTGGCCAATTGGAAAAATCGTTGCCCCATGGACTGAGATAGAATGAGCGAAGCTCCTCCCAAACTATGGCCGATGGCCATCACCATGTGAAATTCTTCCTGAAGGAAATTGATCGTTTCTGAAAACGCCAGCAAGGAACAGGTATTTCCTGTACTTTTTCCGTGGCCTGGCGCATCGAAACTGATGGGGTGATAGCCCCGATCGCGCAACCATAGCGCCAAACTTCCCATTTGAGTCCCTCTTCCACTCCATCCATGCACCAATAAAATTTTCGGACCATTTCCTCCCCAATCGTACACCGCGATACGGTGATTCCGATGCTCTAAAAACAACTTTTTTGCTTGTTTCATCTGCTCTTTTTCCTTGGGATGCTGTTTCATGCTGAAAGGCGTAAGGAACAATCGCAAGGCAAGAGGAGCAAGCGCTTTGGGGAAAATTCGACCGAATATCTTCACCAATAAGGCAGAAAACAAAAAAAGGATGGAAGGAGGATTCATGAACGGTAGCAAAAGTACCCATTCCGCCTTGGCTTTGAATGCCGTTGGAAGTGCCCTTAACAAACGGTGGAATTCTTTAACGATTCTTTGAAAGCACAAATTCCCAACTCGGGGGGAGATTCATTTTTTTATCCCGCCCTTGGTTTGTAATTTCGAGCCATGGAAACAGTTGTGAGTGGGATTCGCTCCACCGGGCGATTGCATTTAGGAAATTACTTCGGAGCTTTAAAAAACTTCATCACCATGCAGCAAGAAAATCGCTGCTACTTCTTTATTGCCGATTATCACGCCCTCACCACCCACCCCGATCCCAAAGCCTTGTCGGCCAGCGTACGGTCGGTCCTCGCCGAATACTTGGCCTGCGGAATCGATCCCAACACCGCAACCATCTATCGCCAAAGCGACCTGGTTGAAACCTTCGAATTGTACCTGGCCCTCAACATGCAAGCCTACCTAGGCGAGCTGATGAAGACCACCTCGTTCAAAGACAAAGCGCGAAAACAACCCGAAAATGTGAATGCCGGCTTACTCACTTATCCCGTTCTCATGGCGGCCGACATCCTCATCCACAAAGCCCACAAAGTGCCTGTTGGCAAAGACCAAGAGCAACATTTGGAAATGACCAGAACCTTTGCACGACGATTCAATCACTTCCATGGAATGGATGTTTTCCCCGAACCCGTGGCCTACAACTTTGGCAAACAACTGGTGAAAGTTCCCGGACTTGACGGAAGTGGAAAAATGGGGAAAAGCGAAGGGGAAAACAACGCCATTTATTTGGCCGATGCCCCCGAAGTGACCCGCAAAAAAATCATGCGGGCATTAACCGACCAAGGGCCAACGGAACCGAATTCCAAGCCGCCCGTTTTCATCCAAAATTTGTTCACCCTTTTGGGCTTGGTTTCCACCCCCGATGTGGTGAAACACTACAAAAAAACCTATGCCGATTGCTCCATCCGTTACGGAGATCTCAAAAAACAATTGGCCGAAGATACCCTCGCGTTCATTGCCCCCATCCGGGAACGCATCGTTGACATTGAAAACGATACAGCATTGATTAACCGCGTATTGAAAGACGGAGCTGAAAAAGCCCGCGAATCATCCTCTAAAACCCTGCAAGAAGTACGCGATCTGTGGGGATTCAAACCATTTTAATCAACGAAAACCATGCACGTAGCCATCGCAGGAAACATCGGAGCCGGGAAAACAACCCTCACCCGTTTGCTCGCCAAACATTACCAGTGGGAAACCCAATTCGAAACGGTTGACGATAACCCGTACTTGAACGATTTTTACAACGACATGCAGCGTTGGAGCTTCAACTTACAGATCTTCTTCCTCCACAACCGATTCCAACAAATCGTTGATATCCAAAAATCGGAAAAAAGCGTGATCCAAGATCGCACCATTTATGAAGATGCTTTCATCTTCGCTCCCAACCTCCACAGCATGGGGTTAATGAGCACCCGCGATTTTACCAATTACAAGAACTTGTTCGACACCATGAGCGAGTTAATCTCCCCGCCCGATTTGATGATCTACCTCCGCGCATCCGTTCCCGCCTTGGTGAACAACATTCAAAAGCGCGGACGAGAATACGAAGACGGCATTCGACTCGATTACCTTAAACGATTGAACGAACGCTATGAGGCGTGGATTTCTACTTACGATAAAGGAAAAGTTTTAATCATCCCCATCGATGAGTTGGATTACGAACGAAACGAGGAACACTTGGGATCAATCATCTCTAAGATCGATGCCGAACTAAACGGATTGTTCTAATGCCGATGAACTTCGAAGCTAGTCGGGCATTCGCCCAACAGTTGGATCGGGAAGATCCACTTTCCAGCTACCGCGATCGCTTCCACATTCCCAAATTGCATGGTAAACCCTGCATTTACCTCACCGGAAATTCCTTAGGCGCCATGCCAAAATCGGCCCGGGAATACATTGAAACCGAATTGAACGATTGGGCCGAAATGGGTGTAGAAGGTCACTTCGAAGCCGTTCGCCCGTGGAAACCCTACCACCATTTCCTCAAAGAAAAAGCCGCTCGTGTCGTTGGCGCCCTTCCCTCTGAAGTGGTGGTGATGAATAACCTCACCTCCAATCTTCATTTCATGATGGTGAGTTTCTTCCGCCCCCAAGGAAAACGAACTAAAATCGTTTGTGAAGGCGGTGCTTTTCCGTCCGATCAATACGCTCTCGAAAGTCAACTCAAGTTCCACGGACTCGATCCCAACGAACACCTCATTGAGTTGAACCCCAGAGCCGGCGAGCATACCCTTCGTTTAGAAGATGTTTTGAATACCCTCGAATCCCACCGCGATGAGATCGCCTTGGTCATGATGGGGGGAGTGAATTACTACACCGGTCAATTTTTTGATCTGAAGTCCATCACCGAAAAGGCCCACAAAATTGGAGCCGTTGCCGGATTCGATCTGGCCCACGCAGCCGGAAATTTGCCCTTGCAATTGCACGATTGGAATGTGGATTTTGCCGTTTGGTGTTCGTACAAATATTTAAACTCCGGCCCTGGAGGCACCTCGGGATGTTTTGTTCACCAACGCCACGAGAACAACCCCGAGCTCCCTCGTTTTGCAGGGTGGTGGGGACACAAGGAAGACGAGCGGTTTTTGATGAAAAAAGGATTTATTCCGATGGTGGGCGCCGACGGTTGGCAGTTGAGCAACGCTCAAATTCTGCCGATGGCCGCCCATTTGGCTTCCTTGGAAATTTTCGACGAAGTGGGCATGAACCGTTTGCGAGAAAAATCGCTAAAGCTTTCGGGCTTTGCGCATTTCTTGTTGAATCGCGTAGCCACCGAATTCCCCAATGCGCAAATTGAAGTCATTACCCCCGCCAACGAACATGAACGCGGATGCCAAGTAAGTCTTTTGGCGGGTCCTCGAGGCAAAGAATTGTTCAATGCCCTACATGCCAAAGGCGTCCTAACCGATTGGCGGGAACCGAATGTGATTCGTTTCGCACCGGTGCCTTTGTACAACCGCTTCGAAGAAGTATTCGAGGTGTACGAAGTGATGCATGGGATTTTAGCAGAAGGATAAAAAAAGGGGGCATTAGCCCCCTTTTTTCTTAAAACTTAATCACCGCCGAATGGGGCCTGCCGTGCACCAACACGAACTCCTCCGCAGCTTTCAAATTCAAAGCACCGTCTTGAAACAGCTGGGCTTTGACAATCATTCGAGCGACCTTTTCGGTTTTGATGCCGGCAAAATCTACCTCGCAAATCTCACGGGTGGGAAGGAAAATGACTTCGTAATACACCACCCGCCCTTGAGGATTCGATTTCGAAATTTGCATCACCGAGTTGTAATCCCGCAAATTGATGCGCATCACCTTGTTGCCGGAAAGATCCCACACATCGTAATGACAATCCACAGCACTAAATCCGCAATCAAACTTTTCAATTTTAAAGGCATCCATGCCGTTCACGGTAACGAAATGGGATTCTTCGTCCCATGCCACCTCGGTTTTTTGAGCGGATGCTACGGAAACAAATAGTACGAAAAGGATAGAAAAGATGGTCTTCATAATTTTTGAGCTTTGAGCAGCACATCCGTGCCGAAAAACAATTGGGTAGATTTCTTAAAACTTTCGGTTAAATCGGAAACGAAAAACTCATGGGGTTCGGTCTGGGACGTGGCCAACAAATCGAGCTCGGTGAGGGTGTTTTTCACGTGCTCTGCCACGATTTGGGCCGTATCCAACACCGAAACCTCTCCGCCGAAATAATTGCGCACTTCGGAAGCAATGAGGGGATAATGCGTACAAGCCAGTGCAATGGCTTCAATTCCCCGCAAAATGGGATCGCTGAGATAGCTTTTCAAAACACCTCGGCTAACGTCGGTACCGGCAAAGCCTTCTTCAATCATGGCTGCGAGAAGGGGCGTACTTTTGGGATGAACTTCTAGGCCGGCGGTGGATTTCAATTTCTCCTGAAAAATGCCCGAAGAAATGGTGGCTTTGGTGCCAATGATGCCCACATGTTTAAACTTCTTTTGTTGAATATAATCCACCACGGGATCAATCACATTGGTCACGGCAACACCATGGGTGGCACACAGGGCCCTCACCGATTCATACGCTGCGGCCGAGGCCGAATTGCAAGCTATCACCAAATGCTTGATTCCCTTATCCAAGAGAAACAAGGTGATTTGAACGCTGTATTCGGTAATGAGGGACTTGGATTTTTCCCCATAAGGCAAATGAGCGGTATCCCCAAAATAGAGGAACCGCTCATTCGGCAAGGCCTTCGCTAGCGCACTGGCCACGGTCAATCCGCCAATTCCCGAATCGAAAATTCCGATGGGTTGCTGCGGCTGAACCATTTTATTTCTTACCTCCTTTGGCGGGAGCTGGTTTATCGGTGGCTGGTTTAGGATCGGTTGCGATTTTCAATTTCACCTTTACCTTATCGGAAATATCTTCCGAATCTTTGGCGTAAAGTAAAACGCCTACAGAACTATCAAAAACATAGGTATAACCGCCTTCTTTGGCCACTTCTTCAATGGCAGCATTGATTTTATCTACCAATGGTTTCAACAATTCTTGCTTTTTATTCTGAATATCTTCGTTGGCCAACGATTCAAATTCTTGCATGCGCATCTGAAGACCTTCCACGTCTTTGCGTTTCAATTCCAACAAGGTTTTGGATGTTGCTGGGTTCTTGGACATGTTTTCGTATTCGCCCATTTTGCTTTCCAATTCGTTCAAAAGAACCTTGTAATCGTCGTTGATTTGCTTGTCGTAATTGATCAAAGAATCTTGCGCGAGTTTATATCCTGGAAGAACAGCAATTAAATCGGATGAATTCAAGTGGCCTAATTTTACTTGGGCGAAAGCACCGGTACTGAAAGCGATAAACGCGAGAATAATGAGTTTTTTCATGTTATGATTGAGTTATTTTTTACCTGCGATTCCCATCATTTCCAACACTTCATCGCTTTTATCGAATTTGGTATTGGAGTACAACATCAACAATTCTCCCGATTTATCGAACACGAAATCGTAT
>JACCEE010444059.1_pt1 | contig 11010 bp, 9 predicted proteins | sample 7449931 | NCBI WGS metagenome assembly JACCEE01 (sample SAMN15323457, study PRJNA562643) | freshwater metagenome | isolation source: river surface water | place: USA:Blue River Watershed | collected 2017-08-19 | reverse complement strand
GTAGGTTGTGTGATTGATTTGTTCGCATTGAAAAGCATTGTTAATCTTTTTACCTTCAATACTATAAATGCCAATGTTGTTTACATTCAAATTTGCAATTTCAATCATTATTGAATTAACTGCCGGATTTGGATATGTTTTTAATGCCGGCTGTGTTTGTGCTTTCGAGGTTGAAAATCGAACCGATAAAATAGGGGAATAAGTAAATTTACCGTCAAAATCAACTTGTTTCAAACGATAGTATGATAGCGTTTTAAGAGGTTTTGTGTCGATATAGTTATACTGTATTCTGAAAGTCGAATTACCGGCTCCATCAACGGTTGATATTGTTTCCCAATTAATTCCATTAGCGGAACGTTGTATTTCAAAGAAATCGTTATTTGTTTCTGAGGCTGTTTGCCAGTTTAGTCGCACTTTTTGACCATCAATAAGGGAAGAAAAATGGAGCAAACTGATTGGTAAAAATGTTCCATCCATCATGAAACTAAATGACTTAAGATCTTCATTTTCATAACCGTTCCACCATGTGTTTATTGTCCTAAGATTACCGTAGCCTCCGTCGGCTGTTGGGAAATTGTGTCCGTCATTATTAGCCGAAGCACCGGTTAAATTTACAGTTCCACCAAATTGTGAATCATCCCAATATACTGCAGCTCTCGATGCGTTGGGTGAAATACGATTAACAATAATTCCATTCGGATTATATTCATCATCGTAAATAGGGAAGTGGGTTACTCCGGTGGCATAGCGCGATGTTACACCGACTGTTACATTTTGAACGACAAACGTTCCTTTTGCATCTTTGCCATCCCAAATAAGAGTATCGCCTCCAGCATGTATGGCATCAACCAGTACAACATCTTTATTCCCTGCTTGATAACCGGCAACACCGTCAAGGTCGAGAAATATTTCAACCGTTCCACTTTTACTCATATTCAAATAAAATTTGACTGGAGAGCCTGTTGCCGGAGAACCGATAACACTTAAATCTTCTATCATGGTAGGAATAACAGCTGCTGTATAAACATTTGGATCGGGAGCATTTAGAAATACTTTATATTCGGGATAGGTATGATTTCCATCGACCGATTTTCTGTCGTTGGCTTCATTACCGGTGTTTTGTGTCCCTTTACTGTTACACGAAACAACAAATCCGAATGGTTGCATTCCATTAAAATAAATCGATGTTGTATATTTATCAGCAGTGTACACATACATCGTTGCATTGTATTGATTTGTTGAACCTTGTGTACTAAAATCCCAAGCATAGGACCAAAGTCTACCGTTTATTGGTTGATTTGAAGCATTAACTACCGTAATATCAAATAAATCGAAATGGTATGTGCCTGCAAGCGTTGTTGTAAATTCGATATAGAAATCGCCCGTTGTTGTTGGTGAATATGAAAGAGGATTATAGCCACCTGCTGGTGAACCTCCAATTTTGGGTCCGGCAACAGCTTCGTTGTAATTTTCAATATATCCGGCTCCGCTTGCTGTTGGAACATTAGTTTTGTTATAAACAACAACGCCGCTGGGGTTTTTTATACTGAAGGTTCCGTTTCCTTCTGTTTTATCTTGAGGTTGAAATCCGAAGTAAATCTTTTCAGAGGTATTTGCAATGTGAATATATAAACGATGAAGAGAATCATTGTTTGATTCGAGTGCAAACGGACGTCCTTGATCATTTATTTCTACATTTCCATAATCGGATGATGTAGGGCGTAGTTGTTTGGTTCCTTCTGCTACGAGACGAAACGTTATCAATGAAAACGATACTATGAAAATTATTCGTAACATAAGTGTTTACCCTTGCCTTCATATTTCTTTTTAACGATACTTAATCGATTTAAGTTGCTCGATTATTCCTTTATTTTAAACGTATTAATTATTATATATTAACATTTTAGCATTATTGTTTAACGAATAAATGAATGTCTCCGTTAATTTGTAAAAGATACATTCCTGCTACAAGTTTTTTTATGTCAATTTCTATAGTATTATTATCAATTGTATCGATTTTTAGATTTTGGATTTGATTTGTTCCATCGATAGAGAAAATTTGAAATTGAATAGAATTTATATTCGATTCTATGGTTATAGAGTTTATTGCAGGATTGGGATAAATAACTGAATGGTTTGCTTTTCTTGAATTGATATTGACTGAAATTGAGGGTGAAAAATCGGTTACATCATTAAAATCGACTTGTCTTAACCGATAATATGATACCCCCATCAAGGGATGTTTATCTTGATACAAATAGTGAGTGTTTATTGTGGTTGTTCCTGCTCCTTTGATTTTACTGCATATTTCCCAAATTGAATTATTGGGTGAACGTTGAATTTCAAAGTAATCATTATTGCTTTCCGATGCTGTTTCCCATTCTAATACAACATCTTTGCCGTTTATTAAACTTGAAAAATAAATTAAACTTACCGGAAGCGGAGTGTATGTTCCATCCATTGTAAAGCTAAATGATTTTAAATCATCATTTTCGTAACCATTCCACCATGTATTGATGGTTCTCACATTTCCATAACCATCTGTTGTATCGGGGAAATTATGACCGTCATTATTGCCAGATGCTCCGGTAAAATTTACGGTTCCTCCAAATTTCGTGTCATCCCAATAAACCGAGGCTCGTGATGAATTGGGCGTAATTCTGTTAACAATAAAACCATTAGGATGAAATTCTGCATCGTATATGGGAAGATGGGTTACACCTGTAGCAAAACGTGATGTTACTCCAACCGTTACGGCTTGTGCAACATAATTGCCTTGAGCATCTTTACCATCCCAAACAATTGTGTCGCCACCTGCTTTTATCGATTTTACCAATACAACATCAAGATTGCCTGCTTGATAACCGGCAATACCATCAAGATCGAGAAACAATTCCGTTGAACCACCTTTGTTCATATTCAAATAGAATTTTACCGAAGAACCGGTTATTGGAGAACCTATTACTTTTAAATCTTCAATCATCGTTGGAATTGTTGCCGGAACATAAACCGAAGTATCGGGAATATTCAAAAAAACTTTATATTCAGGATAGGTATGGTTTCCCGAAACTGATTTTCTGTCATTAAATTCATTTCCCGTGTTTTGAGTTCCTTTACTATTGCACGATACAACAAATCCATACGGTCTAATACCATTAAAATAGACCGATGTGATGTATCTGTCGCCAGTGTAAACATACATTGTTCCATTGAAAACGTTGTTTTGCCCTTGCGTGTTTAAATCCCAAGCATACGACCAAACTCTGCCTTTTATTGGTTGGTTTGATGCATTTACGACCGTAATATCAAATAAATCAAAATGATATGCGTCGGAACGTGTTGTTGTGAATTCAATGTAGTAATCGCCCGTTGTTGTCGGTGTTAATGAAAGAGGATTATAGCCACCTGTCGGCAAACCTCCAATTTTTGGACCAGCAACAGCTTCATCATAGCTGTTTATATATCCGGCTCCGGCAGATACAGGAACATTGGTCCGGTTATAAACAACAGTTCCAGCAGAATTTTTAATCCGAAAAGTACCATGTCCAGCTGTTTTATCTTTTGGCTGAAATCCGAAATAGATTTTTTCTGTTGTATTTTTAATGTGAATGTAAAGTCGATGAAGTGAATCTGTATTTGATTCTAAAGCAAATGGACGGTTAACATCGTTTACTTGAACATTCCCAAAATCAGACGATGAAGGTCGTAATTGAGCTGTACCTTCTGCTTTAGTGTCGGAATATACCCAACTTAAGATTAATATGAAAATCAATTTTTTCATATTCGATCGTTTTTGTGTTTGTACGTTGTAATATATTATATGTTAGATGTATATAGTGTGTAAATGTTTGGATTTATAAAATAATAGTTGCAATTAATGTAACAATTATTGATATATATAAAAGTTTTAAATGGCGGAATATACCCATGTTTGAAATGCTCGTATTATTTGCAATCAATATTGTTGATAATGGAATGATTTTTGGCTCATTCGATATTAAAAAAAAGACTAAGTTTGTTTTCCGTTTCGTTTTATGGAAAAAGATATTGAAATGCAGTCGACATCGTTCGATGATATTGTTTTTGAAGGTAGAAATAAAGACTATGGCGCATATAGCCTTCGACGGTCGTATACACGAAATGTACTAATCGGATTGTCTGTTTCACTGCTTATCATTTTCATCTTTTGTGGCTATTTTTATTACGATAATTTTGTGCGAGTTGAAGATATGAGCTTTAGTGCCGATATGCTCAAATATGCTGATTATAATATTGACGAAGAGTTGCTTAAAATGACAGAACTCGATCCGTTACCAAAACAAGAAGAAAAACCGGTATCGCAGGCAAAAGTTGAATTTAAAGCCGAGAAATCTTATTCCGACGTTATTATTGATACTTCGGAAAAAAAAAACATCGTTCAGCCGGTCGATAGTATTGCAATGAAAGACACGCTTAAGAATGAATTAAAGGATTCGGCAAAAGTTGAAGAAGTTGCTGAAACCGTTGATACGCTCCCAAAATTTATGGGTCATCCTGATGCATTTCGAAATTATTTAGTTACAAAAATTACATATCCCGATACTTCATATGTGAGGAAAATGGGCGGTCAATTACTCATTTCATTTATTGTCAACCAATCGGGCGAGGTTGAAAATATCATGCTCGATAAATTGGGTGATACCTATTGGGGAAAAACCATTATTCAAGCAGTAAAAATGTCGCCGAGGTGGCAACCTGCTTTTCGACATGGCAAACCGGTAAAAATGCAATACAATGTTCCGGTCATTTTTGCACGATAAAAGATGAGCAAACAGACTAATATTCCGGTATATAAACTAGAGAAGTTCCGTTCCGGAGTTGAAAAAAGCAATCAGTTTCAGGTTGAAGTTTTCGATGCCAATCGTCATTTTGGTGTACAATATCCGCATCGTCACGATTTTTACGAAATTCTATATTTGAATAAAGGTTCCGGTTTTCATATAATTGATGAAAATCAATATGAAATAAAACCACCATGTATCTTTTTTTTGTCGCCAGGACAAGCACATGCTTTATCCCTTTCGTCAGACATTGAAGGATATATTTTTTTATTTACCTCTGAGTTTTATTTGCTAAATCAAAAGAATAAAAGCCGTTTGTTGGAATTTCCTTTTTTTTATTCCACGAAACTGAATAATCCACCGTTATTGTTGAAAGAAGAAAATGACGATGTATTTATTCAAACCCTCTTTAAAAGAGCCTGCTCTGAGTTGCTTGCTTTGGGAGAAATGCATGAGGAGTTGATTTATTCGATACTCGACTTATTATTACTTACTTGCGAAAATTTGTATCCTCAGGCCGAGTCAATGTCGTTGAAAACAAAGAATAATATTCTTGTTAAAAATCTGTTGGTCTTAATCGAGGAAAATTATCAAAATAATTTGCGGATAAATGATTATGCCGCCATGCTTAACATAACACCCAATCATTTAACTCAGGTAGTAAAACTCATTACCGGAAAGACATCGATAGAGTTATTGCATGAAAAAATAGTTGTTGAAATAAAACGATTGCTCATTCATTCCAATTTAAGTTTAGCAGAAATTACCGAAACAATGCATTTCGATGATCAATCATACTTTACAAAATTCTTTAAAAAATATACCGGTACCAGTCCGTTACAATTTCGACGAGAAAACGTACAAAAAGCATGAAAAAAAAGTAATGCTAAAACAAAATCCATGAAAAGTACCAAAAAATGTTTTAAATATACATGAGAGTAAATGATAAATGTATTTAATTTGTATCGTGTGATTTATGACGAAAATACATACGTAAATATAGCTCGAAAAAAAGTATAAATAATTATAAATTAAAGTAAAATGGCAAATTATTTCAACTCACTACCACACCGATTAAAAGGACAAGAATTAGGAAAATGTGATTTTATGGATCGCACCGAGTTTGCTGACGGTGTAAAAAAACTTCTCGGAAAAAAAGTTGTTGTTCTTGGATGTGGAGCTCAAGGATTGAATCAAGGATTGAATATGCGTGATAGTGGATTAGACGTGTCGTATGCACTTCGTAAAGAAGCTATTGCAGAAAAACGTCAGTCTTATATCAATGCAACTGAAAATAAATTTAAAGTTGGAACATTTGAAGAATTAATCCCAACTGCCGATTTAGTATTAAACCTAACTCCCGATAAGCAACATTCACCAGTTATCAATCAAATCATGCCATTAATGAAAAAAGGAGCATGTTTGGCTTATTCACATGGTTTTAATATTGTGGAAGAAGGAATGCAAATTCGTAAAGATTTGACAGTAATCATGGTTGCTCCAAAATGTCCGGGAACTGAAGTGCGTGCAGAATATGTTCGTGGTTTTGGTGTTCCTACATTAATTGCCGTTCACCGCGATAACGACCCAAATGGTGATGGTTTTGAAATTGCAAAAGCATATTGTTGTGCAACCGGTGGCGATCGTGCCGGAGTACTTCATTCATCGTTTGTTGCTGAAGTAAAATCAGACCTTATGGGCGAGCAAACCATTCTTTGCGGTATGCTTCAAACAGGTTCGATCCTTTGTTTCGATAAAATGATTGAAAAAGGAATTGAAAAAGGATATGCTTCAAAATTAATACAATACGGATGGGAAACAATAACCGAAGCTTTGAAAATTGGCGGTATCACCAATATGATGGATCGTTTATCAAATCCTGCAAAAGTTGAAGCATTTAAAGTTGCTGAAGAATTAAAAGCTATCATGCGTCCTTTATTCATCAAACATATGGATGATATTCTTTCTGGAGAATTTTCAAAAACCATGATGGAAGATTGGGCTGCCGGCGATAAAAATCTTTTAACTTGGCGTGCTGCTACTGCAGAAACTGCTTTTGAAAAAACTCCTGCCGGCGATGTTAAGATTGCTGAACAAGAATATTTCGATAATGGCTTATTAATGGTTGCAATGGTAAAAGCTGGTGTTGAATTAGCTTATGAATCAATGACTCAATCGGGTATCAAAAACGAATCGGCTTATTACGAATCGCTTCACGAAACTCCATTGATTGCTAATACAATTGCTCGCAAAAAATTGTATGAAATGAATCGAGTTATTTCTGATACTGCTGAATATGGTTGTTATTTATTCGATCATGCTTGTAAACCATTATTAGCAGACTTCATGAAAAAAGTACAAACAAATATTATTGGTAAAAATTTCAACGAAGGTAAAGATGCACACGTTGATAATTTTGAATTAGTAAAAGTTAATGAAGCAATTCGTTCACATTCGGTTGAAGTTACCGGAGCGAAACTTCGTGCTGCTATGACTGCTATGAAAGCTATCGTATAATACATTGAAAATAAATAAAAAAGCGAGTATCATTTTTTTGATACTCGCTTTTTTTATTCCAATAAATCAGGTCGAAGCCTTTTTGTTTTTTCCAGAGCTTGTTCCATTTTCCATTTATCTATAAGTTTATCATTGCCCGAAAGTAATATTTCAGGAACAGTCCATCCGTTGTACACTTCGGGGCGTGAATATACCGGTGGAGCCAAGAGGTTGTCTTGGAAAGAGTCGGAGAGAGCCGATTGAATATCGGAAATAGCACCCGGAACCAAACGAACAATTGCATCGGTAACAACAGCTGCAGCCAATTCTCCTCCCGAAATAACATAATCTCCAATCGACAATTCTTTTGTAATAAGATAATCGCGAATTCGTTGATCTACACCTTTATAATGCCCACACAAAATAATAATATTCTGTTTTATTGACAAGGTATTTGCTTCTGCCTGAGTGAATTGTTCGCCATCGGGAGTCATATAAATAATTTCGTCGTACTGACGTTGACTTGTTAAACTTTCAATACAGCGATGAATTGGTTCAACCTGCATAACCATCCCAGCTTCACCACTAAAAGCATAATCGTCGACACGGCGGTGCTTGTTCGTCGAAAAATCGCGAATATTATGAATGTGAATTTCAACTATTTGTTTTGCAACAGCACGTTTAATGATAGAATGAGAAAACGGTCCGTCAAACATTTCGGGGAAAATAGTGAGTATATCTATTCGCATAAACTTTTTTTTGCAAAGATAGTTTTTTTGTTAATTGAGCCTCGTTTTTTTATAAACGGTACGATTTCTGTGTAACCCCAAAATGAGGCTTGCTCAATTCATGAATTGAAAATAGTTCAAGAAAGAAATACTTGCAGAAAAGCGTTTTTATTTTGTATATTGCAGGCTCGTTTTACAAAATGTTGTTTTAAAAAATACATTTGTCATATGAAAAAGGCATTATTGACATTTTCAGTTTTATTTATCGCTGTAATGAGTTATTGTCAAGCTCCAGTGCAAATTAGCGATTTGGAAAAGAAAAGTGACAAACTTTATTATCTTGATGGTAAACTTTTTACCGGTATGTGTTATGAAAAATTCGATAACGGAAAGATCGGTATCAAGGGACAAATGAAAAATGGCAAAAAAGATGGTCTTTGGACATGGTGGTATTCATCAGGTCAAAAAAAACGGGAAACACAATTTGTTGATGGTAAAAAAGACGGATTGACATTTTATTGGTATGAAAATGGTCAAAAACAAAAAGAACTCATGTTCAAACAAGATAAAAATATTGACCAAAAATTGTGGGATGAAGAAGGAAATCGTTTACCAAATCCTTCATTTGTTTCGACTACCGATTAATTAAAAATACAGTCTAATAATACAATATGCGCATAGCTGTTCTCGATTTAGGAACAAATACATTTAATCTTCTTATTGTTGACTGCCATGCTGATGGTAGTATATCTAAAGTCTTTAATGAAAAACTTGCGCCGAAAATAGGTTTAGGTGGCATTAATAACAAAATTATCACGTCCGATGCATTTCAACGTGGCATTGACAGTTTGATAATCCAAAAGCAAATTATTGATTCGTATAAACCCGACAAAGTTTATGTCTTTGGGACGTCGGCACTGCGTAATGCGCTGAATTCTGCAGATTTTATCAAAACGGTTTATGATAGAACACAATTAAAAATCGATGTTATTTCGGGTGAACGCGAAGCAGAACTCATTTTTTATGGTAACAGAAAAGCCGTTAACTTTGGAAATCATACAGTTTTGATTCTTGATATTGGTGGCGGTAGCAATGAATTTATCATAGCTAACAAAGAAACAATATTTTGGAAACAAAGTTTTGAAATAGGAGTGTCTCGCTTGTTGCAATTATTCTCACCGTCAGATCCATTCACCCTGCAAAATATAATAGAAATGGAACAATATATTGATTCAAAATTGTGCGATTTGTACGAAGCTTTGAAACAATATAACGTTGATTTTCTCATCGGTTCATCGGGAGCATTTGATACTTTTCGTGAAATGATTGTTGAAGAAAAAGGATGGCAACATACAACCGATAGTTCTTTTGAAATAGATATTCAAGACTTTTACAGATTAAAAACAAAATTGGTATCTTTGCCGCAAACAGATATTAAATGCATACCAGGCATGGATCCGATGAGGGTTGATATGATTGGAATCGCTGCAGTTTTTGTCAATTTTATTGTTAATAAATTAGAATTAAAACGAATGGTTCAATCGAGTTATTCGCTTAAAGAAGGAGTTATTGATTCTTTGAACCATTCCGATTAAAAGCATGCAAGATACATTTAAACACAAAGGTTTACGACAAATTCTGGTAGATGAAATCCGTAAAAAAGGAATAACCGATGAACGGGTTTTAGCTGCAATAGCAACGGTTCCCCGACATTGGTTTTTCATGTCGAAAGGAATTGAAAATTATGCGTATGTCGATAAAGCCTTTCCTATAAGTGCGGGACAAACCATTTCGCAACCCTACACCGTTGCATTTCAATCTCAATTGCTTGATGTCAAAAAAAACGAGAAAATTCTTGAAATAGGAACCGGCTCGGGATATCAGGCTGCAATATTATATGAATTGGGTGCAAAAGTATTTACTATCGAACGTCAAAAGGAATTGTATATTCATACAAGTCGATTGTTACCATCGCTGGGATATCATGTCAATACCTTTTTGGGCGACGGTTATAAAGGATTACCCAATTATGGACCATTCGACAAGATAATAATCACTGCAGCGCCTCCATCAGTTCCTGAAGCATTACTATTGCAATTGAAACTGGGTGGCAAATTGATTGCACCAGTTGGTCAAACCGATATTCAGGTGATGCGCGAAATGATTCGCATCGGTGAAACCGAATTTGAAACAAAAGATTATGGAACATTTTCCTTTGTCCCGATGTTGAAAGGACTCGGCGAAGGCAAATGATTATTTTATAAACATCAAAAACAAATAACGATGAACGTCAAAGCTTTTCAATTCAATCCTTTTATGCAAAACACTTATCTTGTTTATGATGAAACCGGCGAAGCTGTCGTTATCGATCCCGGATGTTATTTCCCCGAAGAACAAAAAGTCTTTTCAGAATATTTAAGCAAACATTCTTTGACATTAAAGAAGGTTTTGTACACTCACTGTCATCTTGATCATGCATTTGGTGCTCGTTACATTGCTAATACATATAAGACGGTAACATTTTATGCTCATAAAGACGAGCAAATGTTTATTGATGATGCTGTGCAACATGCTGCGATGTATGGTCTTAAAATGGAACAACCACCTATGCTCGATGGTTTTATTGCTGATGGAGAAAAAATTTCGTTTGGTAAAACATCTTTGACTGCAATTCATGTGGAAGGGCATTCGAAAGGCGGAATTTGTTTTTATGTTGAAGCCGATAAAACCTTATTTTCAGGCGATGTATTGTTTCATAGAAGTATTGGTCGTTCTGATTTTCCCGGAGGCAATCATGAGGCATTAATTAAAGGCATAAAATCGAAATTGTTGACTTTACCCGAGGATGTCGTTGTATGTCCCGGACATGGTGATTACAGTTTGATAGGAAATGAAAAAGCTCAAAACCCATTTTTACAATAAAAAGAAATCATGGCAATAATACTACATATCGAAACGGCAACACC
>JACCEE010135484.1_pt1 | contig 11010 bp, 7 predicted proteins | sample 7449931 | NCBI WGS metagenome assembly JACCEE01 (sample SAMN15323457, study PRJNA562643) | freshwater metagenome | isolation source: river surface water | place: USA:Blue River Watershed | collected 2017-08-19 | reverse complement strand
TGCTGCCAGCGCGCGGCAGGGTTGGTCATGGCGGCCCGTTCCAGCGCCCGCAGTGCCAGACACATCAGGCCCAAAGTCAGCAGCAGGAAATCCAGCGAAGGCGGATATTTGGTGAAATTAAGCAGGTCCATCATGGTCAGAAGCGCTGTGGGCTGAACCTGCCAGTCCAGCGTTTCGCCATACAGATTCAAACCGCGCAACAGCATCAGCGTAGCCAGTGCCAACCAGCCGGTTCGCGATAAAATCCGCTGCCGCTGTGCTGCTGATTGCTGATACCAGCAACCGGCCAGATAACCTAGCAGAATGACGCCCACCCAGGGCAACAACGGATAACTGATTTTGACGGCGATGGCCGCTTCTGAGGGTGCCAGCAAAAAGCCGCGGTCGTGCAGGATGGTCCAGAGCCAGTAGCCGGTTTCGCCTGGGGCAAACTGTATAGGCGTCAGCAGGTTATGCCCACCGACCAGCAACAGCCCAAGGACTGCCAGCACGGGTCTTGGCAAATGATGCAGCAGCGCCAGCAACAGCATGCAGAGGCCGATGACCCAAATCACCTGTAAATACAGCGTGTTGTAGCTGCCAAGCCAGGAGAAATTCACCAGCGTCATTTCCAGTAAAATCAGCACCCCGCCACGTTTTAGTAAAAATGGCGTCAGCGGCCGGCCCTTTTGCTGATACAAATAGGCCGACACTCCGGTCAGAAACACAAACACCGGCGCACACCAGTGCGCCAGCAAGCGGCTGAAAAACAGGCCGGGTTCAGTCTGGCTGATCTCCATCGGGTCACTGACTTGCAGATGCAGCAGCACCCGCTCCCGCACATGGTCCAGCAGCATCATCAGCATCACCAGACCGCGCATCATATCAATGCTATTGATACGACCGCGGGATGGCGATTTATTCAGTGATGTATGCAGTGCTACATTCGCTGTGGTCATGCTCAGAACTCGTAGCGCAGGCTCAGGCGCAGCGAGCGTGGTTCACCCGGATAGGTCCAGATCGCCGAGTACGAACTCTGGATCCAGGCTTTATCCAGCAGGTTTTCGACTACCGCTTCCGCCTGCCATTGTGGCGTCAGCCGCGTGGTGGCAAACAGGCTCCACAGCGTGTGCGATGGCAGCACATAAGCAGGCGTGACGGCATCGCCTAATCGTTTACTCTGATAACGCAGACGCACGCCGATCTCACTGTCATAACCCGCCAGCTGCAGGTTGTGCCGCAGCTGTGCACTCAACGTATGGCGCGGCACGTTGACCAGAGCACTGCCCTTGGGAATGAGCACACCCCAGTCAATGTTGATACTGTCTTTCAGAGTTTCGCTGTCGAGCCAGGTATAAGACACCGACAGATCGGTGTTGGCCGCCAGTGGCCCCGCCAGCTCCAGTTCAGCGCCGCGGCTTTGCGCTGCACCCAGCGTGGCCGAAAAGCCAACGTTGACCGGATCGGACACCAGAATGTTGGATTTTTCCGCATCAAACACCGACACCGTCGCCCGCCAGGAGACCAGCGCCAGCTTCATACCAAATTCGACAGATTCGCTCAGCTCAGGCTCGAACGCCTTACCGGCGTAATCAGTGCCCGACAGTGGCAAGAAGCCCTCGGCATAATTGGCGTAAAAGGTGATCTGGTCGTTCAGCAGATAATTCAGGCCAAGACGCGGGCTGATCTGCTGATCTTCGGTACGGGCGACGGTCTTTTTCACCAGCTCTTCAATGCGTTGCTGGTAGCTGTCGTAACGCACACCAAGCAACAACTGCCACTGCGGATCAAGTTGGATCAGGTCCTGCAGGTAAACCCCGACCGCTTGCTGCGATTCAACGTTTTCATACAAAGTGGCGATAGTACCGGGTTTAGCCACCCCATATTGTGGCGCCTGAATATTGATGGCATAGCTGCCTTTAGGACCACGATACCGGCCCAGCAGCGTGTACAGCTCATAATCGTAGGCGTCAGAACCGAGCAACAACTGATGCGTCATGCCGAGGATCTGCGGACTGCCACTCAGTTCCAGCCGGGCAGTGCTGTCTTCAGAATGATAATCGCGGTAACGGCGTTGGCGCGTCAGCGTTTTTCCGTCATCAGACACACCCTGGCGCGCCCGTGCCAGCTCTGCATCGGAAGAAAAACCCTGCAGACTGGAATCGCGATAACCGGCGCCCAGGTTCAGGTGCCAGCTGTTGCCTAAGTCGCGTTCGTAGCTCAGCTGATGACCAGTCGCTTCAATTTCAGTCGGTTTGTCACCCGGTTCGCCTAAATAGCGGCTGTGCGGCACGGTATTGAAGTTGTTATTCAGCACCACGATACCGCGGTCAAACAGCTGGTCCTGCCGCAGTACTTCAACTTCGTACAGCACGGAACTATCCGCATCGACCTGCCACAACACAGAAGGCGTCAGCACCTGCTTTTCACTGGTGACTTCATCGCGGAAACTGCCGTAGTCCTGCACAGCGCCATTGACGCGCAGCATCAGGCTGTCACTGTGCACATAGTTGTAGTCACCCTCTAACCGATATTGCTGCTCAGTCGCGGCGCTGGCTTTGAGATAGCCACCATTGGTCTGATTCGGTTTGCGCGTGATGATATTGATAGTGCCGCCGGGCTCAGAGCGACCATACAAGGCCGAACCCGGCCCTTTTAAAATCTCGACCATCTCGATATTCGACACGTCGCGGTGACCACTAAAACCGCGCCCGCCGTTAAAGCCGTTGATGAGGTAACCAGACGGCATGTTTTCGTTGCCGGGAAAACCACGCAGCGAGAAACTGTCCCACAGGCCGCCACCATTGTTCTGCCGCGCGATGCCGCTGGATAAATCCAGCACGTCCTGAAAGCGGCTCAGTGACCACTGCGCGAAATCATCCTGGCCAAGCACGGACACCGCCTGCGGCAGTTTCTCCACCGGCACCTGGCCGCGATAGCTTTGGTGGTGACGCACTTCAATATGTTCCAGACTTTGAGGCTCTTCGGCACCAGCCGGTGCAGCGCAGAGTAAAGCCAGAACAGACAGCGGAAATAATCGGTGGGGAATTGCCTTAGCAGCAGAGCGGCCCGCAGAAAATGACATAACAGCCTCAGGTAATGTGATGTTATCACATACTAACTTAAAGCATTCAGTCACGGGAAGCCCTGTGCCGGTCATTTCGGTTCAGCCGCCGGAAAACACTGTTGATTGGCGCCGGGGATCCGCGAGAGCAGCAATTGCCGCCTGCGTCGCTTGCCCTTACACTGTTGGCCTCACGCTGATTTCAGGAACTTAATGTGCTCAGAATGCCCCGCCCGGCACTGCTGCTGTGTTACCTGCTGTTGCTGTTATTGACAGCATCAGCCTGTCAGCACTGGATTTATCAGGATTTGCGTGCCGAAGCCGCCGGCCAGAGCAATAACCTGGCGGCATTTCTGCGGCATAGCATTGGTCGCCATGCCAATCTACCCGCCCAGTTGAGCCGCAGCCCGCTGTTGCAACAATGGCTAGCGCAGCAGAATATTCCGGCGCTGAACCGTTATCTGGCGGAGCTGCAGCAAAGCGCCGGCGTCGCCGATCTGTATCTGGTCAGTACCGCCGGGATTGTGCTGGCCAGCAGCAATAGTGCCGATGCGGCTTCTTATGTTGGCCGTGATTTTGGCTTTCGACCTTATGTGCAGGCTGCGCTGCAGCGCCAGCAAGGGTTTTATTATGCGCTCGGTCATACCAGCGGCATGCGCGGCGTCTATTACAGTGCGCCGATGCTGCAGGATGGCGCAGTGGCGGACAGTCCGGTGCTGGCCGTGCTGGTGGTCAAAGTGGATTTAGAGCCGCTGGAACTGCAGCAACAACAAATCGCCGGTCTGGCCGGCAGCCATTTTATAGTCACCGGCCAGAGCCAGGAGATTTTCCTGTCCGACGTGCCGGCCTGGCGTTTGACCAAGCTTGATAGTCAGCCGCTAAGCGCCACCGAACAACAACGTTATCTGACGAAAAACATCACCGCGCTGCAACAGAGCCAGCGCCGCGCCCTGCTGACGCCGTGGCAGCAGCTATGGCGGATGCCGCTGGCCGGCGATCAACGTAATTTCCTCGCGCAGTCGCAGGACCTGACAGAATTTGGCTGGCAGCTAACGGTGCTGACGCCCGCCACAGACGCCTATCAGCAACTGAGCGCCGCCTTGCTGCTGACAACCTTGTTGTTTGTCATTTTGTTGCTCGGTTGGCGCCTGCAGCGCGAACGGCAAAAACGGGCGGCACAGCTGGAACAACATGCCCGTCAGCTGGAGCAACGCGTCATCGCCCGCACCGCCGATCTGGCCGCCAGTAATCAACAACTGGTGGCGCAGATCCGCCAGCGTGAACAAACCGAAACCGCGCTGGCGCAAACCGAACAGGAACTGGTGCAGGCCGCGAAACTCGCCACCATCGGCAGTTTGTCTGCGTCGTTGAATCATGAGCTGAATCAGCCGCTGACTGCGCTGTCGAGCTACAGTCAGACCACCGCCAAAATGCTCGATAAAGCCATGTACAGCGAAGCACAGCAAAACCTGCAGGCAATGCAACAGCTGATCGCGAGGCTCAGTAACATCGTCGCGCAGTTTAAAGATTTCAGCCGCAAAAGCGCCGGCAAAAACCAGCCGGTGGATATCAACAAACTGGTGCTGGATGCAGTCGGTCTGGTGCACCATCAGTGCCAGCGCCAGGGCGTCAAAGTGCGGCTGCAATTACCGGAAGCGCCGCCGCAGGTACTGGGCGACCCGATCCAGCTGGAACAGGTACTGGTTAACTTACTGACCAATGCGCTGCAGGCGATGCAGCAACAAACGGATGCGGCGCTGGCTGTGGCGGTCAGAACACAGGAAACGCAGGTCCAGATCGTATTAAAAGATCAGGGCCCCGGCATTGAGCCGCATCACCTCGAACGGATTTTTGAAGCCTTTTTCACCTCCTGGCAACGCGGCGGCCTGGGGCTTGGTCTGTCGATTTCGCAGCGCATCATCCAGTCGTTTGCCGGAAAACTAGAGGTGCGCAATCACCCGCAGGGCGGCGCTGAATTTTGTGTCACTTTACCGCTATTACCGATGGAAACCTGCTGATGCCACTCTCTGTCACTGAATCTATGTCACAGATCCTGTTTATCGATGATGAAGCCGAGATCCGCACTGTGGTTGAGCAGCTGTTCCGCCTCGAAGCGCTGCGCTGCAGCAGCACGGCCAATCCAGGCGCGCTGCTAAAACAACTCAGCGCCGAAGGCTATGGTCAGGACTTTCCCGGAATCGTCATCACCGATATCCATATGCCGGCGATGCATGGGCTGGAATTGATGCAGGCAATTCACGCCATCGATGCCGAAATTCCGGTGGTGGTGCTGACCGGTTACGGCGCCGTGTCGCTCGCGGTCAAAGCGCTGCAGCAAGGCGCCTATGATTTTCTGGAAAAACCCTTTGATAACACCCATTTGCTCGAAGTAGCGCAGCGCGCCCTGGAAAAACGCGCGCTGGTGCTGGAAAACCGTCAGCTGAAAGCCTCAGTCGCTCGCGCGCAGCAACCGGGCATGCGGATTCTGGGGCAAAGTCCGGCCATGGTGCAGCTACGCAGCGTGCTGGATGCGGTGCTGGACGCGCCGGCCGATGTGCTGATTTTTGGCGAAACCGGCTGTGGCAAAGAGCTGGTTGCGCGTTATCTGCATGAACAAAGCAACAGGCGGGAGCATAACTTTGTTGCGATCAACTGCGGCGCCATTCCGGAACAGTTGATTGAAAGCGAACTGTTTGGCACCGACGCCGGGGCTTATACCGGCGCCGAGAAAAAACGCGCCGGCAAGTTTGAATTCGCCAATGGTGGCACGCTGTTTCTCGATGAAATTGAAAGTACGCCGCTGTCATTGCAGGTCAAACTACTGCGGGTGCTGGAAGAGCGCCGCGTCACCCGGCTTGGCTCGAATCAGCCGGTGGCGCTCGACCTGCGCATTATCGCCGCTACCAAAACCGACTTAAAACAACTGGCCGCCAGCGGAGCTTTTCGCGCCGATTTGTATTACCGTTTAAGTCTGGTCGAAGTCAGCCTGCCGCCATTACGCGAGCGACGCGACGACCTGATGTTGCTGTTCAGCCATTTTGCTTTGGTCGCAGCCGCCCGCTTTCACAAAGAATATCAACCACTGACACCGGCTCAGGTGCAGCAATTACAACAACATGACTGGCCCGGCAACGTGCGTGAACTGCGCAATATGGCCGAACGTTATGTGCTGCTCGGCCCTGCCGTCTGTTTTGGTAAAACCGACACAACAAACGACGGCATCAGCAGCCTGATGTCGCTGCAGCAACGGGTCGAAGCCTACGAAAAAAGCCTGATTGAAGAAGCGCTGAACCAGTATCACGGTTCCATCAAAGACGTGATGCAGGAACTCGGCCTCGCCCGCAAAACCCTGTACGACAAAATGGCCAAGTATCAGCTGACCCGAAGGGATTTTTTGGAGTAATTTCGATGCTGGATTCTGCTGGAATCATTTTTATCTTCACGGATAGACCGTCTAGCAAATATTTCACCTGACGGTGAGTTCCTTTCTTTTGTCTTGCCAAAAGAAAGGAACCAAAGAAAATGCGCTACCCGGTTCCGCTCGAAAGCCCGATGGAAATCGTTGGCCAAGGTTTTAAGAAAACGGGTGTCTGAGCACGGCGACGCTAGTCGTGTGACGCCCAACCGTGCGAGTTACGTTTTCGCCTTGGACGGCGACTTTTCAGACGGGCTTTCGAGCGGAACCGGGCGAGCGCTTTTGGGTTACTTTTTATCGCGATAAAAAGTAACTCGCCCAACGGGCGAAACGGCTGCCCGCAGGGTAATGAGCCAGTGTCAACACTCTCGACCGGCGGAAAAAGTGACAACCGCTAGATCAGACTGTGTGGAAATCCACACAAAACCAGACGCCACAATCACCATTAGAAAAATAACCAATTAATAAATAAAGATATTTCCACAGTTCCAGTTCTGGCCCAGCCTTTGCCTAAGTCAAAACGACAGGGAGATTTCCTCCGTAAACCAAAAAGAGAACAAGATGAAACAAGCAACAGGCCGGCTGTTTTCCAGCCTCTACTTTCAGGTGCTGCTCGCCATCACCATCGGTATTACACTCGGACATTTTTATCCGGAAACCGGCACGGCGATGCAGCCGCTCGGCACCGGGTTTATCAAACTGATTAAGATGATTATCGCGCCCATCATCTTCTGTACTGTGGTGATTGGTATCGCCGGCATGGAAGATATGAAACGGGTTGGTAAAACCGGCGGTTATGCCCTGCTGTACTTTGAGATTGTCTCGACTGTGGCGCTGGTGATTGGTCTGGTGGTAATTAATCTGGTGCAGCCAGGCGTTGGTATGCACATCGACCCGGCGAGTCTCGATCAGCAATCGATCAGTAAATACACAGCCCCCGGCCAGATGCAGACAGTCACCGATTTCCTGCTGAATATCATTCCAACCAGCGTGTTTGACGCCTTTGCCCGCGGTGACATGTTGCAGGTGCTGTTCTTCTCTATCCTGTTTGGTTTTGCGCTGCAGCGTCTCGGCGGCCGGCAGAACATCCTGTTCACTTATATCGAAAAAAGCTCTGAGCTGCTGTTTGCCATCGTGCATATGCTGATGAAAGTCGCGCCGATCGGTGCTTTTGGCGCCATGGCCTTTACCATCGGTAAATACGGCATCGGTACGTTGTGGTCGCTGGCCGGCCTGATGGCCACGTTCTATGCCACTTGCCTGCTGTTTATTTTTATCGTGTTGGGGGCTATTGCGCGCTACCACGGCTTTTCTATCACTAAATTTATCCGTTATATCCGCGAAGAACTGCTGATTGTGCTCGGCACTTCATCGAGCGAATCGGTGCTGCCACGGATGATGACCAAACTGGAAAAACTGGGCGCAGCCAAGTCGACAGTCGGCTTGGTGATCCCAACGGGCTATTCATTTAACTTGGACGGCACGGCGATTTACCTGACAATGGCGGCAGTATTTATTGCCCAGGCCACAGACACTCCGATGGATTTAACCCAACAATTGACGCTGCTGGCCGTGTTATTGGTCACGTCAAAAGGCGCCGCCGGTGTGACCGGTAGCGGTTTTATCGTGCTTGCGGCGACGCTGGCATCAGTCGGTTCAGTGCCGGTTGCCGGCATTGCCCTGATCCTTGGCATCGACCGCTTTATGTCAGAAGCACGCGCTCTGACTAACCTGATTGGCAATGGCGTCGCGACTTTGGTCGTCGCCAAATGGTGTGGCGAACTGAATACTGACACCCTCAACCGCGAGTTGGCGCAGGGACCAGCTGCCACGCCAGTGGCCATCAGTAACACGGAGACGCAACATGCATAAACCACTATTGCTGACTGTTGCCGGCTTGGTTGCAGGCGTGGCGTCACCGCTTCAGGCGAATGATTTTAATTGGGATTTTTACGGCAAACTCGACGTACAGGCGCTCTATGCCGACGCCAATCTGCTGCGTTACGCCGACGAAGGCTGGCAAATCGAAGCGCCGTTCAGCCGACTCGGATTCAAAGCGGATCAGGCCTTAACTGACGATTTGAAGCTGATTGCCGTCTACGAATGGCAGGTCAATGGTCTGGACGACAGCAATAAAGGCCATCGATTTGGCAGCCGCAATACCTATTTTGGTATCGCCAGCCAGACTTATGGCGAACTGACTTTTGGTAAAAACGATAGCAAGTTTAAAAAGTCAGAAGGCAAAATCGACTTATTTAACGAGACTTTAGCTGACATGGCGCAGCTGACGCCCGGGCAGGACCGGCTGGAAAACATCGTCAGTTATCAAAGCCCTAAACTGGGTTTATGGCAATGGAGCGCCACGTACCAGACCGGTGCCAGCGACGAAATGGCTGGTGGTTATGACTGGAGCCTCAGTTACGGTGACGCCGCTTTTAAGCAAGCGCCTTATTATCTGGCTTATGCCCGCGCCAATGAACTGAATAACATCAGTGCAGACCGCCTGCTGGCACATGCGCTGCTGCATGAATCGACGCTTGGCACTTTGTCCGGCGGCCTGATGTGGCAGCATAGTGAGCATCAGACTAAACCGCTAAAAGGCAATGCCTGGCTGGCAGAACTGCAGTTAAAACGCGATACCATCGCCTACAAACTGCAATTTATGCAGGACCACAGCCGTACCCGGCATGCGGAAGAGGGCTACAGCTGGTCGGTCGGTGCGGACTACAGCCTCAGTAAAGACCTGACTGCTTATCTGATTGGCACCCAACTGGAGCTTGAAACCCAGCACGACAGCGCCGCCGCTGTTGGCATCAAGTGGGTGTTTTAACAAATCTACCAGGCGCGGCAACCCTGCTGCGCCTGCTTTTTGCTGGTTGCACTTCTTGTGAATCGTCCCTTTTGTGACGCCGCTTTTGCAATCTGAGTTTTTCTTCAGGCTGGCACGAAAAAAACGCCGGGCGTTCAGCCCGGGTTTAAATTTCCAATGCTTAACTGCGGTCATCCTGTTACCATTTTGCAACTTTTACCGATAAAGGAAATTTACATGAACCCGACCTTGCACAAAATCGCACTGGTACTGCCGCTGATCGTATTAGCCGGTTGTACCGCTACTGAATCTGCCCGCACCATCGAAGCACCAAAAGTCAACGCCGCCTACCAGTCTTATCAGGGTCAAAAAAGCAAACTGGTGGTTGGTAAATTCCAAAACCGTTCTAACTTCCAAAATGGCATTTTTAATGCCGAAACTGACCAGCTCGGCTCACAAGCCAAAACCATTCTGATGACGCATTTACAACAAACCAATCGTTTTATCGTGATGGACCGCGCCAATATGGCCGAGCTGTCGCAGGAAGCACAATTTGCCGGTGCCAAGCAAAATGTGATCGGCGCGAAATATGTGGTGACGGGTGATGTCACCGAATTTGGCCGCAAACAAACCGGCGACAAACAACTGTTTGGTCTGCTCGGTAAAGGCAAAGAACAAATCGCTTACGCCAAAGTGGCGTTAAACATTGTCGATGTGGAAACCTCAGCAGTTGTTTACTCCGCGATGGGCGCCGGTGAGTACAGTCTGTCGAATCGTGAAGTGGTTGGGTTTGGCGGTACTGCCAGTTATGACGCGACGTTAAATGGCAAAGTGTTAGATCTGGCCTTACGTGAGGCGGTCAACAACCTCGTCAACGGCATCAATAACAATCAATGGCAACCGCAGTGAGACTTTCCGGCATGGGCGCACACAAACTGTTGCCTATCACAGGAGCGTCTAAGACTCTGTTGATCGTCACGATAACCATCGCGACCTTGGCAGGCTGCCAGTCGACAAAGCCGCTGTATCACTACGGTTCTTATCAAGATAATGTGTATGAACACTTCAAAAATGAAGATGCGGCCGTTACTGAACAAATCGAGGCGTTGGAAAAAACCATCCGCGATAGTAACCGCAACAAGTTACAGGTAGGCCCTGGCATTTATGCCCATCTCGGTTACCTGTATCTGCAAAGTGGCCAGCGTGATACCGGTCTTGGCTATCTGCAAAAAGAAAAGCAGCTCTACCCGGAGTCGGCGAAATTCATCGACTTTTTACTGAAAAATGCCAAAGCAGGTCAATCATGAGCATGCTCAAACCCTTGGTGACGCTGGCACTGTTATCGACGTTGGCCGGCTGCGCCTCGACCCAAGGCCCGATGGATTACAGCGCGTTTAAAAAGAGTAATCCAAAGTCGATTCTGGTATTGCCACCGACCAACCATACCACTGAAGTGATCGCGCCTTATGGTGTGCTGGCCACCGTTACGGTGCCGCTGGCGGAAGCCGGTTATTATGTGTTTCCGGTGGCGCTGGTCGATGAAACCTTTAAAAACAATGGCCTGACTGTTGCCGAAGATATTCACGCCGTCTCGCCAAAGAAGTTAAATGACATCTTTGGCGCCGATGCCGTGTTGTATCTCGATATTGAAGAATACGGCACTTCGTATGCCGTGCTGTCCAGCGATACCGTGGTGGTGGTCAAAGCGCGGTTAACTGACAGCAGAACCAATGAAATGCTCTG
>JACCEE010440808.1_pt1 | contig 11013 bp, 9 predicted proteins | sample 7449931 | NCBI WGS metagenome assembly JACCEE01 (sample SAMN15323457, study PRJNA562643) | freshwater metagenome | isolation source: river surface water | place: USA:Blue River Watershed | collected 2017-08-19 | reverse complement strand
GGGATTATATAGGTGCTCCATGGTCAAAAAATCAAAATGATAATTCTTTTAAAGTGGGTAATGGTGGTTTTAGTTTAAGAACAAAACAAACAATGATAGATATAATAAATAAAAAGAGTATAATAGATACAAAATATAATTCAAATACTATAAATTATATGATAAGAACAAATATGAAAGTTGGTCCAGAGGATGTTTATTTTACATTAAATATGATAAAATATAATATAGGGAAATTAGCGGATTGGAATAGTGCATATAATTTTTCAACAGAAACTCAAAAAAATATGAATAGTTATGGTGGTCATGCTTTTTGGCATAGTGATACAAATTGGAAATGGAGATTAATAAAAGATGTTTTATTGGATTAAATAATGAATAAAATATGAGTTTGTTTATTTTTTTGAATAAAAATTTTTATAAAATTAGAATTATAAAAATAATATGAAGAATAAAATAATAAATAATCAATTAAAAAAGAAAAAATATATATATTTAAATAAAAATGTACAAAAGCTTAAAAATAAACCAAAAAAAAATATAAACAAACAAAATGCACAAAAGCTTAAAAATAATCAAAATAATCAAAATAATAAAAATAACCAAACTGCGCAAAAGCTTATAAACAAACATCTAAAAAATAAAGTTAAAATAAATAGAAATATTTTAAAAAAAAATGAATCTCTAGAGTATCTTGAAGAATTGAATGAAGATTATTATGAAAAGTTTAAACATTTTTGTATAGAAAATTTACATTTTTTTGATAAATTTGATTTTAGTTATTTATTAGCACAGTGCTTAGATGATAATATAGTTTTAAAAAAGAAAAGCAGTATATTAATTTATTTTGATAAATCTGAACATATTGAATTTATTATAAAAAATAATATATCAAAATTAGGTAAAAAATATAATCATTATATTTTATGTTGTAAAGATAATTATGATTTTATGAATCAAATAATAAAAAAAATATCAAATAAAATAAAATTATTTGTATATGAAATATTAATAGATAATAACTTACCCACACATCTTTCTGTTCCTTTTGAAGTAAATAAAGATGACGTCTCTCTGACGACAAATCACGGATTTGTCATAGGTGCTTTAGCACCGACCCATCTTTACGCGCAAAGCGCCAGTAAAGATGATAATAGTAAAAATCAGAATTTATATAATTATAATAGTGTTATATTAAATGTAAAACTATGGGAACTGATTAATAGTGAAAAAGTATTAATATATAATGAATATTCATGTTTATTTAATTTTGATAATACAGAATATGAAAATTATAATATTTATTCAATATATAATTTAGATGAAATCATAAAATTTAATAATTTAGGTATGATTTATCTAGATGTAAATTATATAAAAAATATTTTGAATAATATTAATAAAGAAGATTTAAGTTTAGATATTTTTTTTGAAAAAATAAATGAAAATAAAAATAAAATTGGGAATAATTTAATGTTTGGTGAAAATTGTTATAAAAAAGAATTTAATTATAATTTTTTGATGGATAAAATATTTAAAAAATGTGCAATAACCACACCATATGGATTAAATTTAGGAGGTGGAGAAATAAATTTAATAAATTTTGCTAAATATTTTATTATAAAAAAACATTGTTTAATATATTTTTTTGTTAATGAAAGAGAAGAGATTCGTCAAAGAACATTAAAAATGATATTAGGTGATGATTTTATAAAATATTTTTATTTTTATAAATTAAATGAAAAAAATAATTTAAATTATAATTATAATTATCATTTAAATATGGAAAATGAAAAGATACCTTCTATAAAAGCTTTATCAAATAAAGTGAATATATATCATTGTCAATTTCCATTTGATACAAATAATAATATTAAAAGAGATAAAATTCAAAAAATAAATGAATATAATCATATATTTTTAAATTCTGATTTTACATATCAATATTATAAAAAATTTACAGATAAATATTTAACAAATAATCAAAATATAAATATTATATATCCATCTTCTTTAAAAAATATTGAATTAAATAATAAATATATAAAAAAAAGAAATTCATTTGTTATGATTGGTAGAATATTTGATTATAATAAAAGAGCTCATAATAAAAATTTTGATATAGCACTAAAGTATTTTGAAAAAATATCAGAATTAACAAATGATTTTGAAGTTCATATTATAGGAAAAGTTTATTCACAAAAAATGTTTACTTTACTAAAAGGTTATAAAATAAAAAATTTATATTTTCATATAAATTGTTCTAATCAAGAAAAAGAAGATGTTCTCAAAAATTCAGAATATATATTAAATATGACAGGATTAAACAGAAATTTATTAACAGAATGTTACGCATATGAACATTTTGGTATATCAATTATTGAAGGTATAAATTACGGATGTATTCCTATTTCAGTTAATGGTGGATATCCTTCGTATTATATAAAAAATAATGAGAATGGTTATAAATTTAAAAATGAAGAAGAATTTTATGATATAATAAAAAGTATTATTATAAAAAATAAAAAAATAAAATTTGAAAAAGAATATTATGATTTATTATTAAAAAAATATACAGAAGAATCATTTTTTAAGAGTATTGATAAAATATTAAATTAAGTTATAAAATTAAATTTGTTTTTATAAAAACCAATTATTTGGTAAAATATATTTTTTTCTTTCTTCATATTTAAAAATTGTTTTACAAATAATCTTGCATTTTTAGCTATTATTTTACATTTTTTATTATTATTTTTACACCAATGTAATTTTTCTTCAAAATCACTAAAATCATCATTTAATGGTACATAATGAACATATGGTTTAAGTAATCCTTCCATAAGCCAACTTTCAAATTTAGGAGGTCTCATTAAAATAACAGAATTTGATGCTAATTTCCAATTTAAACCAGAGTCTTTATCATTACCTTCAATTGATATTTGATATTTATATTTTGACATTTCTTGAATATTTAACATATTTTTATTTAGTTCATAAAAATTTGAATTGACAAGTCCTATATTAAATTTTTGATAATAAGATTTAACAAAATTTAATCTTGATTGTTCTTCAATACCAGTTAATGAACCTCTATAAACAACTTGATTTTTTTTATTTTTCCATAAATTATTTTTGTTTATAACTTTTTTTACAAATCCCCAATGACGAATATATTCATAAGGAACAATAATAGAATTTTTATTATATCCAATTTTTCTAACTTTTTGTAATGTTGGTAAACTATTATTCTCATATCCATCAGCACTAATAGTTAAACATTTATTTTTAACACTAAAACCATTATTTTCTCCCCACCACCATCCTTCTTTATAATTACCATAATGAAAAGGGAAATTTTCAGGAGGATTTGATAATGAACCATTATAAAAATATAATTTATTTTGTTCAAATTTATTTAATTCTTCAGGTATGATAACATCTTCTTTTTTGTGATCATTTATTAAATTATTAGTATAATATTTTAATCGAAATAATTTTGATAAAATCATTTTTATTCTATTTTTTTATTATATTATTTTTTCAATAATATAATATTTGTTAAATTAAAAAATAAATTAATTTTTTAACTCCAATATTTACCTTTATCTATATCTTTACATCGACTATCTAATTTCTCAACTACTCTTAACCAATTTTCTTTTTTTATGTCACAATCTCCTTCTGGTATTGGCATACCTTCTGAATAAATACCAAACATTGTATAACATGATGATCCTAAATAAATTAAATTTTTACTATTATTATATTTTTTATTTAATAAATTTATAATTGGTGGACCATATGCACCACAACCTAAAATTGCAGTATCAAAATCATTATATTTTTCTAAAATTTCATCTAGTATTTTTTCAACTGATTCTTTTATTGAATTATCAGGATATTCCATATTACTAGTTGTTTGTGGAGTTTGTAAATAATACATTGTAAATATTGGTATATCAAAATTCCAAGCATTTTGAACACCTCTCTCATATCCAGTTTTAATACTTTCAACTGCACTTCCAATATATAATATTTTTTTATTTTCAGAATTTTTTAATATAACCTTATGTAAATTTCCCCAATTATAATATATTCCTTTTAAATTTAATTTTGACCACAATAATAAATCAAAATTTAATACTGATAAACAACTAGTTATTATAGATTTATTAACAATTTCAATTGTATTATCTACCCACCAATCTAATACTTCTTTTTTATCATTAATATTTTTATAATATAATCCTGCATTTTTTTTCATATAATAATCACAATTTTCGAATCCTTCATCAATTATATCAAAATTATCATTTATATTTAAACCAAATTTATAACTACATATAAATCGACATTCTACACATCCTAAACGAGTAGTTATTAAATTATTATTTATATATTTTTCAGTTAAATCATAAATATTCTCATTTTCCTTTAAATCATTGTTTATTATATTTTTTTTTCTAATTTTTACTAAATTAATATTTTTAATATCATTATAGTTTTTTAAGTATTTATTGACAAAATCATTATTATTTAAACATTCTCTGCTATAAAATTCACGAACCTTTATCCAAAAATTATTATTATTATTTATAGTTTTATTTTTTGTTTTATTTTTTTTTATTAATTGTTGTTTTATTTTTTTTTGTTTTTGTTGTTGTTTTTTTAATTTTTGTTGGTTCACATTTTTTTTCCTAATATTATTCATTTTCTAATTTATAATTATATTATTCTAATAAAGAATATACATAATCGAAAATAATATTATAATAAAAGCCGGATTAAACATAATTTCAATAAAATATTGCATATCAATTTTAAATTCACAAAATTGAATATACATCTTGATATCACTTCTAAGATTTTTTGTCATCTTCATATTATTTTTTTCAAGAACTTTTATAAAGTTTTTACAATAAACTTTTGAACTATATGTCATTAAATGATTTACATTATAAGTAAAAGATTTTTTCATATTTTTATCACATAAATTAACAAGTATAGCTAAATTATAATTTTTGTTATCATTTTCATAAGATACTAAATATTTATATGATTTTTCAAAACATTTTTTAGCTTCTTCATATTCATTTATATAATAATAAATTATACCTGCTTTCATCCAACTATTATACATTTCAGAAAATCTACCAACATAACCAGTAGGAATTATAGAATCATCATCTCCACGTTGTTCTAATCTTTTTGCTGATTCTTTTAATTTATTTTTTTCGATATTATCAATATCAATTATTTCAATTGGATCCATTTTATTTTTTTTTATAAATATATAAATCTAATTAATTTAATAAATATTTCTTTAAGTTCATTTTTTTATAAAATAAAATATAATATTTTTTTTAGTTTAAAAAATATAAAAAATTATATTTAATTTAGAATAAGAATAAAAAAGAAGATGAAGTGTATTGAATGTGATAAAAAAGTAAATATAAGAAATATACAAAGATTATGTAGTGAAATGCATAATGAACATATTTATTGTAAAAATTGTTATGAAAATATAAAAAATGAATCTGATATTGTTTATTGTAAAGGAGAAAATTGTAATTCAATTATTTACAAAAAAGAAGATAAAAATAGTAATGACAAAGAGGAGAATATGAACAAATTTATTTTGTCAACATCTTTATTGATGAGTCATTTATTATTATTATCAAATGAAGTTAAATAAATATTATTATTTAATTCAATTTAAAAAAAAATGAATAATTACTATATAAAATTATATTGAATAATATAAAATTAAAATGATAAAAACTAATATTCATATATATAAATTAGTATTATTTATATGTTATTTATTATATATTAATGGAAAACAAATAGAAGATCCAGTAGCAAGACATGATGCAAATATGTGTGGTACATATTTATGTCCAGGTTTACCAGATTTAGCATCAAAATATATACAAAGTGGGTGTGAAAAAGAATTTAGAGAATTTTTAAATGAAGAGATTAAAAGTACTGGGAAAGAACAAATATTAGAATTAAATACAATAGAAACAGAAAATGATGGTTTGACAAAAATGGTATTAATCATAATGGCAATATTTTCTGGATTATTATCATCAACATGTGGATATTATGTAGGTATATGGGAAAGAAAAAATGTTAAAAAAGTTACAATTGGTATAGATGAATTTTGATAAATTTTTAAAAATACTTATTTTTTTATTTATGTATATAATATAGATATATTATATAATGATGAATATAAAAAAAGAAATTAAATATTTTATAATAATATTTTTAATAATAATTATGTTATTTTATTTGATAAATAATTTTTCGAGATATAACAATAAAATTAAAAATAATAATCATTCAGAATGGTTAAATTGTTATTATGCAGATCCAATTATATTTGCAGAAAGAATACCAAAATTAAAAATTGAACAAAATGAATCTAATATAACTTATATGCATTATACTCCAGAAAGATTTAAAGAAAAATTAAAAGAATATTTACATCATATTGAAAATAAATTTAATTCAAAAAATTTATATTTTGTTTTTTCACCTGGTGGAACAACTGCTGCTATATCAGCTTGTTATTATGCTATACAATACTTAGAAAAAAAGAAAATAACAATAAAATCATGTGTAAAACCTCCATATTATACATTACATAAAAAATTAGCAAATTATGAAAAAAATAGTGAATGGATTGATGATATAAATAGAAAAACAGATGTAGAAGTGGTTGTATCACCAAATAATCCTACTGGAGAAATATTAAAACCAACATTTACATCAAAATATATTTTATTAGATAGTGTATATGATAAACCATTGTTTTCAAATAAATATTATACATTAAATCCATGGAAATTAGAATTATATAAAAATCCATATTTTTGTGAAGTAAATTCATTTTCAAAATATGGATATGCAGGTGTTAGAGTAGGTTATTTAATAACATCTAACAAAGAAATAGCCGATTTAGTAACTAAATATTTTGAAATTAAGAATTTAGGTTTAAATTCTTGGGCAATGGCAAATTATGAAAAAAATATTCCTGTTATTTTTAACAAATCATTTGGAAAAGAAAATTATGAATTAGTACAAAAAAGACATAAAGAAATAAGAGAAATAATACCACAAAGATTTATATATAGTAATAATAATATACCATTAATATTATTAAAAATACCTGCAAATATATTTTATAAATATAAAATTAAAATTAGACCAGGTGAAGAATTTGCAACATCAAATGATTATTCCAGAATAAATTTGATGGTATCAGAAGATGTTTGGAAAAATATTTTAAAAAGAATTTCATCAGAAAACTTTCAAAATGATATCAAATTTTTAGAATAATAATATTTTTAAAATTTTGTTTTATTTTTAACATTACCATAAATATAAATAATACCATTTTCGATTTTGAATATTATATTCATTTTTAACTGTTCCATCTTCTTCATATTCAATTACATTTCCTTCTTTATTATCATTACGATAACTACATATTTCTTTTTTAGAATTATCAAAATTATCATAATAAAATTCAAATTTTCCATTTTTTAAATTATATATATAAGTTCCAAGTTCCATAACATTACCACTTTCATAAAATTTTTCAAAAGAACCATGATATACATTTTCACCATATTCTTTTTTAAATTTATATTTTATTTGTATTTTTTCATTTTTATAGTAAATAATACCGATTTCATTTTTATAATCGATCATTAATTTCATAGTACCATCATTATTAAAAATAACTTTTTTTTGTTCTTTATTATTTTTATATTCTTTTATTTTACCATCGTTAAAATATATAATATAATCACCTATTATTTTACCAGTTTCTAATAATAAATGTTTTGTTTTTAATTGTCCATTTTCATAATATTCAGAATATAAACCAGATGCTAAAAAACCATTATTCATATTAAATTCTGCTTTTAATTGTCCATTATTATAATATTCTTCAACTTTTCCATGAATTTCATTATGATTATAAGAACATCTTTTTCTTAGTCTTCCATTTTTATAATAAGACTCATATAAACCATGTTTATGATCGTTTTCAACAAAGAAAATTTCATTAATTCTTTTATTTTCATAATAATTTATCATTATATCATTTAAATCTAAATCTAAATCTTTAACATAATAGTATAAATATTCAGGATTATCAATATAATTTTCATTAGGTTCCTCATCATTTTGTGTATTTTGTGATTCAATATCATCTGAAAAAATTGAATTCATATCTTTTGTGTTATTATCAGTATTATTGTTAAATTCTTTACTCATTTTATAAATGTTATTTTTTATAATAGATTAATATATTATACTATAAATTATTCTTTAAGTCAAAAAATAAATTTTTATTTTTGAAAAAATTATTTTTGTATAATTGATTTTAATATACCATTTTCAAATACAAAAATTTTAAGATAAACACATATATTTGGATTTATTGATATAAAATCATCACCTAAATAATTTTCACAAATATGATATTTTAAAATATTATGATCCGATACAGAAAAATTAATATCATACATATTTAATTTTATATAATTATTTTCTATATATTCAAATAACAAATCATTATTTAAATTCAAAATATTTGGTGAAAATTCAAGTATTACATATGGTATATTATTTAAATTTGTAAATGAAAATATATTTAATAAATAATCATCAAAATCTTTAAATTCATTAAAATCATTATTCTTTTTTAAATAATCATATTTTTCATTATTATTTTCAATTTTTTTAAAATCATTATCATTTATTATCTGATAATAATTATCTATTTTTTTATATTTTTTTAATTCAACTAATTTATTTTCTTTTAATTCATGAATATGACTATTCATATATTCTTCATGATTTCCAGGACATCCAATACATTTATGACCTCGAATATAAAGTTTAGCTTGTATTTCATTTTTAGGTGTTTTGTGCATAAATTCTTGGTGTTCTCTAAGTTTTTTAACTTGTATATGTTCATGTACTAAATTAGCTTGATTATATAATTCTTCATTAAAATATCCTTTAATATTTTTAATTAAATTAAAAGATAATAAAGAGGGTATAATTTTTCGATTAAAATATTGATAGGCATGTGCTGTTGATAATACACAAATTAGAAAAAAAAGACAAAATCCAAAAAAACCATATATTTTTTGTGAGATTCTCATACTTTTTAAGTTATGATTATTATTATATATATATTCATTTGATATATATTGATTTCTTTTTATTTTCATAATAAAATTATTATTTTTAATTAATATTTATCTTTTTTTAAGTTAATATTTATTTTATAAAATAAATAAATAATAAAAAATATTTAATATTATTTTAATTAATAACTACACCTTTATTCATTAAAAATAACAATATTTTTTCAGAATTTTCATATAAATCTAAATTATTTTTAAGTTTTTGGTATTCATTATAATTTTTATTTTTTAAATCCAACAAAATATTTGTAAAAGTTTTTTTTTTTTCAATATTCATATTTATAGGTGCTGTAAATTTATTTTTCATCATATTATCTTTCAATATTTGTATACATCTTTTATCGAATTTAAATTTTTGTTCATAACCTAATTTAAATAAATATTCATATCCATATTTAGCACATGTTAGTAAAATAAATTCATCATGTGGACATTCAAATTTAATCATCAATTCAAATAATTCATAATCATTTGTTAATGTTACAAATTCAAATATATGAGTATTTAATTGAATTCCATTATTAATTAAAAAGCCTATAATTTTTTTTTTTTTATTATAATTATTACTTAAAAAATTTAATGGTTGATGGTCTAAATGTATTAGTGTTTTTAAGATTAGTTCAGAATTCCATTTATTTTTTTTATATCCATAATTATATAATACATCAATAATATCTTTTTTTTCTAAAAATAATGCATTGTAAAAATAAAAATCAATTAATTTAATTATTTTAAATTCTTTATTTAATTCTTCTTCTGTTCCTACATAAAAACTTTTAATTAAATTTAAATTCCATTCAAAATGATTATAATCATTATTATTATCTACTAATGGATAATTGTAAATGTCAATTTCATTTATTTCTTTCCAATGATTTTGACATAAATATTCCATAACTTTTGTATCTGTTATAATTTGATAAACAACATTTTTTTCCAAAAACCTATATTTTAAACCTTCATTATAATTGTATTTGGTTGAAAAAATAAATCCTAAATTTTTATTAAAAGGTTTAAATTTAGGTAAAGTTTTATTAAATATTTTATTAGATACATATAATATAGTTGAAAAAGATAAATTATTTTTATATATATTATTCCATAAATCTTGATATAATTTATTATCATAATTAATTAATTTTTTATTATATAATTCATCTAAAAATTGTTTTTTATTATCTCTGAATAAACTACCAAACAAATATACATTAATATTATTATTCTCTTCTATAAACTCAGTTTTATTGTCATTCATAATATTATTTTTTACCATAAAATCATAAAAACTAAATAAAAATTTATTAATAATACAATTATTAAAAGCAAAATCTGCACTTTCTGGAAAAAGTGATTTATTATACTTATGACATAATAATTTTTCAATAAAAAACTTTAAAATTATTTTATTTATTTTATTATTATAATTTGGATAATTTGTTTTTATAAAAATAACAATGTTTTGGATATTATCTATATTATTTTTTATAATATAATATTTTTGAATAAAATAATCATATAATTTAGAAAAATCATTATCAAAATAAAATTCAATATTATTTATCATGTTTTCTATTTTAACATATTCATTTTCATGATTTTTTGATAATAAATATTTTAATATTTGTAAATTAAATACTGTACTATCTAAAATATAATTATCTAAAATACTTATTTTTACATTATGCTTATTTTTTTTTTCAAATCTTTTCTCTATATATTTATAAAAATCCAAATGCATTATATTCATTAATTCTTTTGGTTCTTTATTTAAAAATTCTAT
>JACCEE010300725.1_pt1 | contig 11014 bp, 10 predicted proteins | sample 7449931 | NCBI WGS metagenome assembly JACCEE01 (sample SAMN15323457, study PRJNA562643) | freshwater metagenome | isolation source: river surface water | place: USA:Blue River Watershed | collected 2017-08-19 | reverse complement strand
CATAGATTTTTGAACCAGGGGTGAGTCCAAATTCCCCCACAATGAATAGGGAGATGTAGTCTTGTTGTTCTCTGAGCCAGTCTAAGGTGGCGAAGGCATCCTTGACCGTTTCCTTAGGATGATGGAGGAAAGTCATCCACGCCGTTGCAATCCCTGCCTCGTAGAAGTTTCTGTTCACCTCTGTGGCCGTTTCTCTGGTCATGCCCTTGTTGATGATGTGCTTAAGCATTTCATCAGAGCCGCTTTCTATGCCGAAGGCCACGGCCCTCAATCCCCCTTCATAAAGTGTGCGGCAACGTTCTGGGGTGTAGTAACGTTCTATTCGTAAATCTGTGGACCAATGAAGCTTTGCTTTTTTCTTTTTGAGTTCCTGGGCCAAATCTACGGCAAATTTTGGCGAGAGCACATCGCCACTGATATAGAAGTTTTTGACTTTATATTTTTTAGAAAGTTCGATCAGTTCTTTTGCCGCTTTCTCTGGTGATTTCTCTCTATAGCAGTGAGTACTCGCTTGTGAAAAACCATAGTAGCAGAAGGAGCACTTGTTCCAGTAGCAGCCCCTCGTTGGAGCATAGAGGAGGATAGGGGTTGGTGCTAAGTAAAGGCTTAGGTCTAGGTCAGAGTAATCTGGTGCAGGACTCTCTTTAAGTTCAAACATTTTAATTTCGGTTTGAACAATTCGTTCATCAATTTGTATAAGCAGATTGGGAACCTGTCCTAAAAGTTTTTTATCTTTTGTCTTTTTATATTCTGGAAGAATGCGATGAAGTTCGACTAAGGCTTCCTCTCCCTCATAAGTGCAGAGGGCGTCAGCATACTGGAAAAAGAATTTTTTTTCTTCTTCACGCATATGACTCGTGATTTGATGGAGGGCCGCTCCTCCCAGCACGATGAAGGCTTCAGGGCATTCTTCTTTGATGAGTTTGCAAATCGTGAAGCTTTCTGCCAGCTGGCTCACGAAGGTGAGCGAGAGCCCTATAAAGCCAATTTTATTTTTTGCAAGAGCTTTTATCTTTTTTTTATAAAAGGTCTCAAGAGGACTTCTATATTGAGCTAGGGCCTCTTGGTCCCAAGGGCTATAAAGGGGGGTGCATTTCTCCAATCCTAGTTCGTAGGGGTGGTGTAAAGCACTCAACATTTCCAAGTAGTTTTCGATGCTTTGGTGTGACTTTTGGTAACACTCCCAATCGTAAAAAGTGCTACTCTTGATGAGGTTTTTCCACGTAGGTGGAGTGGCTTTTTGTGTTTCATAGAGCTTTAAAAGTTCTAGTTTTTCCTTGAGTTTTTTTCTTTTTTTGCTCTGCAGCTCAATGAGTTTTTTTTGGTGTTTTTCTTTTGTTTGTTTGGCCTGGCCAAACAAATAATGCAATCCCTCTATATTCCAATCTTGCACCTCACAGGACACCGAATGTTGCTTTAAGTACGTCTTCATGGTGGGCAAAGATATATAGGGTTGAGTGGGATCTGCGTAGCCCGGATGGATGAGAATGTTCTTCATTTTAATTTTTGAATTCATATTTTTTTTCTCTGAAGGATTGTACTCGAGAGAGTATCCGATTCATTTTAGGGGGCAAAAATTATCCGGGAAAGAATTCACCCCGAATGTGGTATTTTAGATTGTAGAAATATATGGCGCAACCATTAAAAAAACACATTATGAACAACGAGAATTCCCAAAGCGGGATGCTCAATTTCAATATCCCCAAGCGAGATCGTTTGAGAGTTGTAACTCCCGAAGGTGATCAGAACACTCAGAATCTTTCAGATGAAGGGAAATTGAATCAAGCGATTGATGAAAGTGAAGAACTTGTTCGTCAGATGATGGCCGGCAAAGATTTTGAAGAAATGATCGAAGAAGATTCTTTTAGCGTCGCTGAAGCCTCTGCCGTCAGCCGTATCGAGAGGCAAGAAAGAAAAAAGACCGGAGAGACTAACCCTGGACTTTCCTATTTCAAAACTAAGAATCATCTCGAACTTTATAAGATGGGGACTCAGTATCAAATGGATTATGAGTCTGGTTATAAAAATTTCGCCTTTAACAGTATTGGTGAAGGAGCAGTGGCCCAAGCTACGATTATGGGATTGGCTTCCTTCTTTAGTTACCACCATGGAGTTTTTTCAACTATTGTGACCATGGATTATAAGAAGTCTTATTTTTCAAAAATTCTTCCTGATTTAAAGCTTCGTCATAAGGCCATCGAAGGTATTACCTATAAGGTGTATGAAGGAGCAGGGATTGAAGTGATCGAGTACGGGCAGCTTAGAAGTATTCTTGAAAACACCCGCGTAGATATTTATGAAAATTTCTTAAACACTTTTATCTATAATTGTGAAATGGTTCTTTGGGATTTCCCTCATCAGAAGGTGATGGATTCTCAGCGCGAGCTTTTTTTCCCTCTGATGAAGCGCTTAAGTAACATTAGTATTATTATGGAAAGAAGCCGCACCAAGGCCAATGATCTTAAGAATCTCATTGAGTATTATTCCCGATACAACGTCAATGTCAAAGGTGTAATGCTTGCTGCAGAATAGTCTTATAGCAATAAGAGAATTGACTTCTCCTGATCTTCATTATCAGTTAGAAAATTTTGAAGATATTTTTCGCACGGGAAGTCAGTTATGGGAACAGTATGAGGAGGGGATACGCTCCTTTGCTGTGCTTTCGACTGGCTATCAAACTTCTCAGCAAAAAGCGATCATGGGTCTTGCTTGTTATTTTGATTTGAAGAAAAGAAGTCAGGTACAAAAAATTGCTATTGTGACTAACCACTTGAAGCAAGGTCTCTTTTCTGAGTTTATTCCTCATTGTTCTTCCGAAGGGGCCATCCATAGTTTTCATCATCATTTTGATTTTATCGATTGGAGTGTTCTTCTTAAGAACAGTAAGCAAGAGTCTTTTAATGAGCAGGCCCTCGTTGAATATCTCAGTCCCTATGCCATTATCTTGTGGGATGTTCCTGAGTTCAGTTTGATTGAAAGAAATGCCAAAGCTTTTGAACCCTTTTTGAGGAGGATGGAGTCTCTCTGTATCCTTTCCGCCAAAGGTGGAGAAGAGGGAGAAGAGATCGAACAGATTGCCTCTTATTTTCAAGATTATGGTTTGAATTTTGGTTTTCTTCGCCCTCATGGAGTAAGTCGATCAAAGATGAGTACCTTTGGGCGTGGGTTTTGGGGATGTCTTAAAAGTTTTAATTTCTTTTCAAATTAATTGAGCACTTCACTATAGAAATAGCATAACGAACAGATAAGCATAAACGTACTAGCTGGGAATTATTCTAAGCAATGGTAAACTAGTGGGACGGAGTATTTTTTTAAGTGAAAAAGCTGAGTTATCTTTTAGACAGTACGACGATTATCAATTTCCCCTTTGTATGGAAATTGCTTCTTCGTTATTGGAAAAGTTCTGCCTTTATCACTATTTTGATTTTTTCTATCTCCGCTGTCTTTTATCTCTCTCAGTCCGAACTTTATACCACCACCGTAAAATTTTCTGACATGAATGCTAAAGCAGACCCTACGATGATGGCCATGGGAAGTTTGACAGGTGCAAAATCTTTAGGGGGAAATAATAGTGCTGATATTGTTGGTTTAAGACATTCTCGAGATTTTACTCAAACCATTGCCGAGCGACTTTTTAGAAATCCTTTTTTCTATTCCTTAAATTTTGGCAAAAGCCTGATTGATGTGAATAAGAAAAGTGGAGCTAGTATTTATAGAGGATGTCTAGGAAATCGAAATTGTGTTGTTGATACGGTAGCCAAAATCGTTCCTCAGTTTTATGTCATGATTGATAGCGAACGCACGAATACAAACTATGTTCTTCAAGTTCAAGCTGCTGATAAACGTACAGCTATGATTCTCCTCGAAGAAATCAAACAGGCCCTTCATGCAACTCGTGTGGCATTCTTGAAAGGAGCTCTCGAAGGGCAAAGAAAAGTGACAAGCGAGATGCTTGAGCAAAATAAAAAAAGTCTTCTTGATTTGAATTACGATAAAAAACTTGAAAATAAGGCCCTATTAGATAATCAGCTTTTGCAGCTTGAAAGTCAGATCGACTCTCAAAATAAAATTGTCATAGAACATCAAAATAATCTTTCGCGCATGGAAGCTAAAGTAAAAGGCACACGGGATGCCCTTAAGAAAGATATCGATTATTCAGATTTGAGTAGTGATAAAAAACGTCAAAGCTTGGAAGCTAAAATCGAGTCATTAACTAATGATATTCATGCTCTCGAAGCTGCTGAAGGTGGCACTACTGCTAAAGATGATGGAATTATAGCAAAGCTTCGTCAGGAACTTAAAGATGTTCAGCGTCAGTTGCAAAGTATCAAAAGGGATAGACATTCACTCGTAAGTACTGATCGCTTCATGAAGAATACTGAACAAAGCATGGATGTAAGTGAGTTTGATTATAAGGTGTATAAAAAACATTTGGAAAAAGCAAATGGTGTTTTAGATGAGATGATTTCTCAGAAAAAAGAACTCACCGAAGCTCAGTTGAAACTTCAAGAAGAAATGGAAAAAATTCGTCCTACCATTGAGTTTGTAAAGGCCCTCGAATCTAAACTTCTTCATGTGAAATTGATGGAAGAAACAGTGACGACTGATTTGCGTTTCGATACCTTTTCCACTCCTCCAGATAACTCTAAACGTCTTGGAAAAGTCTTATTATTCGCTTATACCATGATGCTTTGGTCTTTGGTTGTTATGGGGTATCTGGTTACTCGCTATCTTATAGATGATCGTATTTATGATGAAGATGATCTACGAAAGTTTGTCGGTGATGTTCCGATTATTGGAGAAACACCTAAGTTTGATGATTAGAGATTTTTGATAGTTTCTTTTGAAGACGCCTTACTCCCAAAAGCATTGTGGGGTAAGCACAAGTCACCACAATATCCTTCAGCGATTCTAATATCTGAGTTTTTCCTACGAGGAAAAAATCCATAAGTTCTTTGGAAAGCGCCAAAAGAACAACACTCACGAATACTTGCTTAAAACTAAAACGACATTTAAGCAGAAGGATAGTGATGGCCGTCCCACCAACAAAGTGCGCGACAATATCTAAGGGGAGCCAGCCCCATAGTGTTGTGGCATTAATAAAAATTTGTAGGTCGAGATACATATTGGCGATGTTATTCATAGGGAAAAGGCTTGCCTCTGGTTTTCAAGATGATAACATAGGCTTATGAAATATATATTTTTTAGGAAAACTTTACTCTTAGTCTGTGTCTTTACTCTTTTAAGTCCCGAGCTCTTGCTTGCCAAGGATTTCAAAGAAAAGGTACAACAATCAACTGTTAATGCAGAGAAGATTGATTTGAAAGATCTTGCTCTTCCTTCAGAGGTTGAAGGAATAAAAAAAGAAAGCGGAGCTATTTTTTATTCTCCTGCTTCAAAGGGAAAAGTTTTAATTCCCGTCAATTTTTGGGGTGAGATCAGTAAAAGTGGTTTGCATTATGTCCCTGTGGAAACTGATTTAGTAAAAGGTCTTTCTTTAGCTGGCGGCCCAAAATCATCCGGAAAATTAGAAAATATTAAACTGACTCGCAAAGATGGTGAAGAGCTGCACGAGTTTAAGTTTGATCTATCTGAAGGTGGGACTGCTGAAGCTTATGCCATGAAACTTGAGCCAGGCGACACCATTTATGTGGATAAATCTTATTTCTATGAGAACCGTGCTTACTACACCAGTCTTGTTGGTTTGGCCCTGACCATTGTTTCTACCATCTTCCTCACACGCGAAGTACGTAAGAAATAAGGCATGATTAGTCTCATCATCCCGACTCATAATCGCAGTCATACTCTAGTAAAAGTCCTCGATTCTTTTTTTGTTCAGAAGTATTTGACTGAGATTATTATCGTTGATGATGCTTCTACTGAAGACCTTCCAAGTCTTCTTAAGCCGTTTATTCAAAAATACCCTCAAATTCCTCTTCGTCTTCTTCGCAATGATGAAAAAAAAGGGGCAGCTTACTGTCGAAAGCGTGGACTTCAAATTGCTTACGGAGACTATATTCTCTTTGCTGATGATGATCTCTTTTTAGAAAACAATTATACCGAAGTCTGTCTAAGAAAAATTCGTTCTGGTGAAGCCCAGATTGTTTCAGGAAGACTTTGTTATCGTTTAGCTGATGAGAGTATTGAAAAGGCCATTTCTCGTTTTGGCAACGGTGATAACGATAGACCTCCTTTTGATCCTTATCTCTTTCGTTTGAATATCTCTTCACGTTTCCAAGGTGATCTTGTTTTGCCTTTTACTCATGCTGTTTATCTCTGCTCTAAAGAGCTTCTGCAAAGTATTAAAATTGATCCACACTATTCAAAGGGCAATGGTTTTCGCGAAGAAACCGATCCTCAGGTTGGACTTTTGGCACGCTGAGTGAAGATCATTATGACTAATGAAACTCACTGTGTGCATATGCATTTAAGTGAAGTTAAACGCGGTGGGCAAAGAGTAGGGAGACTTTCACGTTTTTACTGGAATTTATCCTATACCTTTTATTTCCTGCGTAAGCATTATGCTGTCTTAAAAAAACACTGTCGTTTAACCCTTCCTCTTGGAGGGGCCATGATGGTTTACGCTTCATTAGAATTTTATATGTTCTTTCTTCGACCTTTTGTCATTTTGCCTCAGTATCTTCTTCGTAAACTGAGGCCCGAGGCATGAAGGCTCTTATCGTCACCACTCATAGATCTTTTCCTGGGGGAGTCGAACAAGTTAATCGCACAATCGAAAGTATTTTGAAAGAATGGAACTATGAGGTGGATTATCTGACCGCTGATGGCCTTCATACTTATTTTGAAAACATTTTAAAAAAAATTCTATCTCCAGCTGGAGTCACATGGTGGCGTTGGATAAAAATGGAAAAGGGGGCGAAGGCTTCCTACGATTTAATTATTGCCAATGGTGAACATGCTCTAGGAATCAATCATCCCAGACTTTTAAATTATTTTCATGGATCATATCTTGGACTAAGAGGGGAACGCTCCCCTCTTAAAAAGTCTTATTGGACTTTAAGCTATTTGAATTTTTTGCAAGTCTTGGCGGCCCGTTCAAAAAAAGTTTTATCTGTTTCTTTATATTTGAATTCGATTTTAAAAAAACAAGGGATAGAAGTCTCTCAAGTCCTTTCTCCTCCTATTGATCTTGAACGTTTTCACCCCCTTTCTGAAGTTAGGCAGGGAACTTATCTCTTTGTGGGGAGTGGGGCTTTTATTAATAAGGGTTTTGATCTCTTAGAAGCCCTAGCATTAAAGGGCCAAGATATAACTTGCATCAGTAAGACTGCTTGTAGCCCCCATTTAAAGTTTTTAACAGATATCCCAAGTCTTGAAATGCCTCGCTACTATAATCGTTTTCGTTTTTTTCTTTTTCCCAGTCGCTTTGAATCGCTGGGCTTAGCCCCTTTGGAGGCCATGGCCTGCGGGTTACCAGTCATTATGTTTAATGTGGGTGTTGGCGAAGAATTACAGAAAATCATTCCTGAGTTTGTTTTAGATTTAAAAAATCAAAATACTGCTGAGCATTTTATAGAACGTATTGCTCTTATTGAAAAAGATTATGATTCTTATTCTTTGAAAGCCCGACGCTTTGTCGAAGAGCAATACTCCTTGGAAAGCTTTAAGAGTCGATTGAAAAGTATTCTTCAGGAGTTCAACCATGCTTAAATGGAAACTTGAAGATGGTTTGATACGTGAGCTGGCTCTGGATACAGGGGAAAATCTCATTCATCCTTGGGGAATAGAGACTGCTGACGAGTGGGCCTTTTTCTCCCTTGAACGCCCCGTCGGTTATCGTTATCAAAGAAGAAATGAAAAAATCGAAGCAACAGACAAGCATCATCATTGCGAGATGGATGTGGAGATGCGCCAAGGTGAGTTTCATTTAACGGTTGATGAAGAATTAAAAGATGAACATGTCTTGCGCCAAGTGAGTCTTGAAACTTTAAAAGAAACAAGGCTCATGGATTTTGTGATGCGTTTTCGTTTCAGCAAAGAGCACTTTCCTCTTGCTCAAATTTCCGGTCATAGCTTTGAACATAAAAATACAAATATCTATCATCAATTTGTTACTTCTGAGGCAAAGCTTTCTGGTCCTCTTGGTCAAATAAAAATTGAAGTTCTTGAGGCCCAAGTTCCTCAAACAATGACTCAGCATCTCTATGTTAGGGATAGGGGTGATGAATGGATTATTCATGTCAGAATGCTTCCTCATCGCTGGGACAGAGAAACGATTAAACTTTGCAATACTTTCTTCAAAACGAGCCCATTACCACAGTTTTTCAGTCGGCTAATTCTCTCTTTTGATTCCTTTCGAAGTGCTCTTTGGTATAGAGGAGAGCGCTCACCTTATACAGGAAAATTTCTTCGTTGGTTAAATCCTAATGCTTTTCCTATGTGCACCTTTCCTAAGGGAGAAAAACTCTCTTTCAAAGTGCAAATGAGCTGGAGCAAAAACTAGTCCTCGCTTAAAATAAGACTAGTACTTATGAAGGAAAAAATTGTTTCAAATATAGCCTATTCCCTCGTTGAAAAAGGGGGACTAATTTTGGCCTCGTTTTTAACGAGTATACTCCTTATCCGTTATCTTCCTCGCGAAGAGTACGGCATTATTGGAATTGTTGCCGGATATTTTACCTTTGCCCAGTTTTTTAATTTGGCCTTAGAAAATATTATTCTTCGAGATCATAAAGATTACGGAGAGAACCTTCCCAAGGTCATTTATAGTTTCAGCGTTTTTAATATGGCCAAGGGGCTTCTTCTTTTAATCTTCGCCCTTATCCTTTGTTTTTTCCTTCCAGGGTTTTATCACAATCCTCAATTTATCTTTGGGATTCTTTCAGCAACTTTAGTTTTAATGACTGATGCTCTTATTAGTCCACTCATCGTTTTAGCCTCAGCTCGTTTTGAACAAAAACTTGTGACGAAGTTAAATCTGATTCGCTTAGTCCTAGGGCTTTCCCTTCTTCTTGGTCTCGTTTTCTTCCCCAGTCTTAAGTTTGTTTTTTTTAAAGATCTTTTAGTGAGTCTTGTTACTTTGATGATTTGGTTTCGTTTAAGCAAACGCTATCTTGGAATGAGCCCAATGAATCTTTCATGGAAAGATCATTTTGATTATTCTCTGATTAAAGAAACATTCTGGGGGTATTCTCTTTGGGTTCATCTGGTTGGCGTCGTCACTAATTTTATGTATAAAGCCGATGCTTTTTTTCTTTCATTTTTTGTGAGCCTTGTTGCTGTTGGCGATTATACAATTGCTTTGACTAGTGCCAACGTGGCCAACATTCTCCCTTCTGTTTTGGGTTATCAAAACTCTGTCGCTCTTTCACACTTTAAAGAAAAACATGACAGAGAAAGAGTGACTCATTCTTTCCTTCGTTTCAATTTTTATATAGCCCTTGTTAGTCTTCTTGCGTTTATCCTTCTTGGGAAGTTCTATCTTTGGATCATGACTGGTCTTTGGGGACAAGATCATATTTATTTTTATCTCTGTTTTATTGTGGCCGGTCTCTTACTCGCGAAAACGGTCGTTTCTCCACTTGTTGCCTTTATTAATATCTGCGGTGATGTTCGTTCTTTGTTTTGGCGAGTGAATGTCCCTATCTTTTTCATCTCCGGCTTAAGTTATTTTTTCTCTTCATTATTTTGGGGAGCGAAGGGAGTGGCCATTAGCAATTTTAGTAATGCTCTTATTTGGTGCTTACTCGTGTTAATGGAACTTCGCCGTTATCAATTTTCTTACAAAGGTCTTCTTTCTTGGAAGGAAGACTTTATAAAACTTTATAGGATGATAAAGTGAAAAGTCGATTTTTAGAAAGATTGTTTATCCAAGAGGGACTATTCTATCCTTTGCTCAAGGCAGTCGATAGATTAAGTTTCCATATTTTTTATAAGTATTATTATAAAAAGATTTTTGCCTTCTATGGTGAAAATGTCCGCTGGGGAAAAAATTTTTGGAGACTCACCATTCCAAATTCTGTGCGCATTTCTTGCCCTGAAAAAATTTGGATAGAATCTCATTGTCAAATTGATGATGGAGTCTTTTTACAATGCCATGAAGAAGGTGATGGTATTGTTCTTCACGAGGGCGTGCGTATCAATTGTCATTCCCATCTTCTTTCCTTTGATAAAATTGAACTTCATAAAAAAGTCTTGATTGCTCCCTTTGTCCTTTTAACAAGTGGCAATCATGGAATCAAAAATGCGACAACTCCTATTATGGATCAACCTCATCAAGCTGCCGGCCCTATCTCTATCGGTGAAGGCTGTTGGCTTGGACAAAATAGTAAGGTGATGGGGGGAGTGCAATTAGGGAAATACTCTCTTGTCGCCGCTGGTGCAGTCGTCACCAAATCTTTTCCTGAGTTAAGTAAATTGGCCGGTGTTCCGGCTAAAGTTTTAGGGCAGGTAGGCTTATGATTGCTGAAAATATTTATGCCACAGGTCTTCGTATCGCTGAACAGTTGAAGACCGAATTAGAGTCCGGTATTGCTTTTAAAACTCGGTCTTTTTATGGCGAATCCTTTACTCTTGCTCTGCTCGCCCGTTATGAACTTTTGACAGATGGACTGAGACAAAAACTCTATGATTTGATTAAGGCTAAAGACAAGACGGATCCAGAATATCATTGGGAGTTTGTCAATTACGCCCTTTTAGATTATCGCAATCGTAGTCGAGATAAGTCTTTTGATGACTTGCTTTTCCCTCTGAAGTTCAAGGGTACTCCTTGCATGAATTGGAGTCTCTTGCGTCTAGCTTCCAAAGCAAAAGTTAAAGATATCAAAGCTGAAGATATTCTTGAAGTTAAGAAAAAACTAAAAGTCTTTCAGCAACCCTCTGGCTTGATACTAGATGATCGCGGAGTTCGCTCTTTTCAATATCATGCTTTCTCTACTTGCCTGCTTTTTGAGCTTTCAAAAAGTTGTAGAGATGAAGATTTTGCTAAGGCCTTTAAAAAGAGCGTGGAGTTCATTAGGCATTTTATTTTCCCCAATGGAGAAACTTTGCACAT
>JACCEE010465448.1_pt1 | contig 11017 bp, 5 predicted proteins | sample 7449931 | NCBI WGS metagenome assembly JACCEE01 (sample SAMN15323457, study PRJNA562643) | freshwater metagenome | isolation source: river surface water | place: USA:Blue River Watershed | collected 2017-08-19 | reverse complement strand
CTGTTTTGGTTGCAGCCAGTTTGTTGTCTGCTTGTTCCCGCCAGGAGCCTGTGCAAGAGCCGGTGCGTGCCGTCAAGTTGGTCACCGTAGGTGGCAGCGCTTTGAATGTGCAGGGCGAATACGCCGCCGAGGTGCGCGCCCGGGTTGAGTCACGCTTGGGATTTCGGGTGGGCGGCAAGCTGGTTCAGCGCCAGGCAGAAGCTGGCCAAAGGGTGAACGCTGGCCAGTTGCTGGCGCAGATCGATGCACAGGATTACCAGTTGGGGGCGCAGGCTGCACAGGCGCAGGTGAGTGCAGCCCAGACCCAGCGTGATCTGGCGCTGGCCGATTTCAAGCGCTTTGAAGCGTTGAAAAACCAGAATTTCATCAGCCGAGCCGAACTGGAGCGCCGCGAATCGGCCCTCAAAGCGGCCGAGGCCAGCCTGACCCAGGCCAAAGCACAGGCTCAGGCTCAAAGCAATCAGGCCGCGTATGCCCAGTTGACAGCCACGGCACCCGGGGTCGTGACGGTAGTTGAGGCGGAAGTGGGGCAGGTGGTGTCTGCGGGCCAACCGGTGGTGCGTCTGGCGCACGACGGGCCGCGCGATGCGGTGTTTGCGGTGTCCGAGCAAACCCTGCTCGCGCTCAAGGTGGGGCAGGTGATGCGGGCCACTTTGCAAAGCACGGGCCAGCCGCTCAAGGGCAAGGTGCGTGAGTTGGGGGCCAGTGCCGACCCGGTGACGCGCACTTACACCGTCAAGCTGGCGCTGGAGGCTTCAGAGCATTTGCCATTGGGGGCCACGGTGAATGTGCTGGCGGCCGATTTGCCGGGCAGCCAAACGGCGGTGATCAAGTTGCCCACCAGCGCATTGCGCCAGGAGGGGGCTGCCACTGTAGTGTGGGTGCTGGATGAAGCCAGCATGACCGTGAAGGCGCAGCCTGTGCAAGTCGCCGCGGTGGATGGCAACGAGGTGGTGATTGCCGCTGGGCTGACCCCGGGCCAGAAGGTGGTGAGTGCGGGTGTGCATGTCTTGTCGCCGGGTCAGAAGGTCTCGGTGTATGGCGAGGCTGCTGCTGCCCCATCTCAAGCCGCATCATCAGCCGCATCGGCTGCGTCCACCCCATCGGCACGGTGATGGCCATGAGTGAGCACGAAAAAACATCATTCAACCTCTCGCGCTGGGCGCTGGAGCATCCGGCCCTGACCCGCTACCTGATGGTGGCGCTGATGGTGCTGGGCATGGCGTCTTATTTTCAGTTGGGGCAGGACGAAGACCCGCCCTTCACATTCAGGGCGATGGTGGTGCGCACCTATTGGCCGGGGGCCACGGCCCAGCAGGTGGCCGAGCAGGTGACCGACAAGATCGAGCGCACGCTGCAAGAGGTGCCTTACGCCGACAAGATTCGCAGCTATTCGAAGCCGGGCGAGTCGCAGATCATTTTTCAGCTCAAGGATTCATCACGCCCCGGCGACGTGCCGCAGGTTTGGTACACCGTGCGCAAAAAGATCGCGGACATGCGGGGCACTTTGCCGCAAGGCATGGTGGGGCCGTTTTTCAACGACGAGTTCGGTGATGTGTATGGCGTGATTTACGCACTGACCGGCGACGGGTTCAGCCCGGCCGAGGTCAAGGTGCACGCCGACCGTGTGCGCCAAACGTTACTGCGCGTGCCCGATGTGGCCAAGGTGGAGTTGTTTGGCGTTCAGGACGAAAAGGTCTTCATCGAGGTGTCTCAAAAGAAGATCGCCCAGATGGGCCTGGACATGGGGGCTGTGCTGGCCCAGTTGGGCCAACAAAACGCGGTGGAGTCCGCTGGCACGATGCAGTCGCCGCAAGATGTGGTGCAAGTGCGTGTGGGGGGGCAGTTCCAGCAACTGGACGATTTGCGCGCCATGCCGATCCGCGGGGCTTCGGGGGCGCAGGTGCGTCTGTCTGACATTGCGGTGGTGAGTCGCGGTTATGCCGATCCACCTTCTGTCAAGGTGCGCCATCAGGGCCAGGCAGTGATTGGTCTGGGGGTGAGCATGGCCAAAGGCGGCGACATCATTGCGCTGGGCAAGGCTTTGCAGACCCAGATCAAAGCGATTGAGGCCACTTTGCCCGTGGGCTTGAGCTTGTCGCAGGTGCAGGACCAGCCGTCTGCGGTGTCCAAATCGGTCAATGAATTCATCAAGGTGCTGATCGAGGCTGTGGTGATTGTTTTGGCGGTGAGCTTTTTGTCGTTGGGCCTGCACAAGCGCCCGGGCCAGCACCCGTTGTGGCGGCGCTGGACGCTGGACATCCGCCCGGGGCTGGTGGTGGGTATCACGATCCCGCTGGTGTTGGCGGTGACCTTTTTGGCTATGAATTACTTTGGCATCGGGCTGCACAAGATTTCGCTGGGCTCGCTCATCATTGCGCTGGGTTTGCTGGTGGACGACGCGATCATTGCGGTCGAGATGATGGTGCGCAAGATGGAGGAGGGCTACGACAAGTTCCGCGCCGCCACGTTTGCCTATGAACTGACGGCCATGCCCATGCTGACGGGCACGCTGATCACGGCCGCGGGCTTTTTGCCCATCGGCATGGCCAAGTCGGTGACCGGGGAATACACCTTTGCGATTTTTGCGGTGACCGTGATTGCGTTGCTGGTGAGCTGGGTGGCTTCGGTTTACTTCGTGCCGTATCTGGGGGCCTGGTTGCTCAAGCCCCCGGCGCACGTGCAGTCAGGGCACAGCCATGACAGCGCAGAGATGTTTGACACCCCGTTTTATCGGCATTTCCGCCAGTGGGTCACCTGGTGCGTGACGCACCGATGGAAGACTATTGCCATCACCATCGCCCTGTTTGCGTTGGGCATGGTGGGCATGGGCAAGGTGCAGCAGCAGTTTTTCCCGGATTCCAGTCGCCCCGAGATTCTGGTGGATCTGTGGTTGCCTGAAGGTGCGCCGTTTGCGGCCAGTGAAGAGATCGCTCAGCGGGTTGAGAAACGCCTGGCGCAAGAGCCGGGCGTGGATGCTGTGACCACTTGGGTGGGATCGGGCGTGCCGCGCTTTTATTTGCCACTGGACCAGGTCTTCCCTCAGTCCAACGTGTCGCAGCTGATCGTGATGTCGCACGACCTGAAGGTGCGTGAGCAACTGCGGGTAAAGCTGCCGGCCTTGCTGGCGCAGGAGTTTCCCGAGATCCGGGGGCGGGTCAAGCTGTTGCCCAACGGGCCACCTGTGCCGTACCCGGTGCAGTTCCGTGTGTCGGGGTCTGATCCGGCTACGCTGCGGCTCAAAGCCGATGAAGTCAAGGCAGCCATGCGCCTGAATCCCAACACCCGGGGCGTGAACGACAACTGGAACGAGTCGGTCAAGTCGGTGCGGCTGGAGGTGGACCAAGCCAAGGCCCGTGCTTTGGGCGTGACCAGCCAGTCCATTGCGCAGGCGTCGCGCACCTTGCTGTCGGGCGCGCCTGTGGGGCAGTTCCGTGAAGGCGACAAACTGATCGACATCGTGCTGCGTCAGCCGCTGGCTGAACGCGATGCCCTGTCGGATCTCGGGCAGTCGTATGTGCCCACCGCTTCGGGCAAGTCAATCCCGTTGCTGCAAATTGCCAAACCGGTATTTGGCTGGGAGCCGGGCGTGATGTGGCGCGAGGGCCGTCAGTACGCAATCACCGTGCAGTCTGACATTGCTGAAGGCCTGCAAGGCGCCACGGTGACCGGCCAGTTGCAGCCAGAGTTGCAAAAACTGCAGGCGGGCTGGGCAGCACAGGGCCTGACGGACTACCGCATTGATGTGGCAGGGGCCGTGGAGGAAAGCTCCAAAGGCTCGGCGTCGATCGCAGCGGGCGTGCCCGTCATGCTGTTCATCACCTTCACGCTGCTGATGCTGCAACTGCAGAGTTTCAGCCGCTCGGTGCTGGTGTTCCTGACCGGCCCATTGGGCATGGCAGGGGTGGCTGCATCCTTGCTGGCACTCAACCGGCCATTTGGCTTCGTGGCTTTGCTGGGCGTGATCGCCCTGATGGGCATGATCCAGCGTAATTCGGTCATCCTGATTGACCAGATCGAGCAGGATTTGGCTGCGGGGGTGACACCCTGGCAGGCGATTGTCGAGTCGGCCGTGCGGCGTTTGCGCCCCATTGTGCTGACGGCAGCAGCTGCTGTGCTGGCCATGATCCCTTTGTCGCGCAGCGTGTTCTGGGGGCCGATGGCGGTGGCCATCATGGGCGGGTTGATCGTGGCCACGGCGTTGACTTTGCTGGCGCTGCCTGCCATGTATGCGGCCTGGTTTCGGGTGCCTCGGCCTCAGGCCAGCTGATGCCACAGGAGATCGGGCGAGACAAATGCACGGCCCCCCGAATTTGGGGGATTGACGTGGCTAAAATAGAGAGTTGACCGATTTCAAGCGGGCGGTCAGGTGCGTTGGGCAGCTTTAAAGGCTGGCTGGCGGGCCTGACGCCCTTTTTGTTTGGACCCGCGCGGGTGGCGAAATTGGTAGACGCACCAGGTTTAGGTCCTGACGGTGGCAACACTGTGCGGGTTCGAGTCCCGCCCCGCGCACCACAGATTTCCATGGTCTGGGCCCGTTTCGGGCCATGGATGTGATTCACACTAACCGAGAACGACGATGACAGTGACTGTTGAAACCCTTGAGAAGCTGGAACGCAAGATCACCCTGACTGTGCCTGTGACGGCCATCCAGTCCGAGGTCGATGCTCGCCTGAAGAAAATGGCCCGCACGGTCAAGATGGATGGTTTCCGTCCAGGCAAAGTGCCCATGAATGTGGTGGCACAGCGCTATGGTTACTCGGTGCAGTACGAAGTGCTGAACGACAAAGTCGGTGAGGCATTTGCCGTGGCTGCCAATGAAGCGCAAGTGCGCGTGGCGGGCCAGCCCCGTATCTCTGAAAAAGAAGGCGCACCCGAGGGGCAGCTGACTTTTGACGCCATCTTTGAGGTTTATCCCGAAGTCAAACTGGGCAATTTGGCTGACACCGAAGTCGAAAAACTGACCGCTGAAGTGTCTGACGCCGCCATTGACAAGACCATCGACATCCTGCGCAAGCAGCGTCGCACTTTTGCACAGCGTGCCCAGGACGCTGCAGCCCAAGACGGCGACCGCGCCACCATCGACTTTGAAGGCAAGATCGACGGCGAGCCGTTTGCTGGCGGCAAAGCCGAAGATTTCCAGTTCATCCTGGGTGACGGCCAGATGCTCAAGGAGTTTGAAGACGCCGTGCGTGGCATGAAAACCGGCGAAAGCAAGACTTTCCCTCTGGCATTTCCCGCCGACTACCACGGTCAGGACGTGGCTGGCAAAACCGCCGACTTCCTGGTCACGGTCAAGAAACTTGAAGCCGCCAACCTGCCCGAAGTCAATGAAGCCCTGGCCAAGTCCTTGGGCATTGCAGACGCCACCGTGGAAGGCCTGCGTGCTGACATCCGTAAAAACCTCGAGCGTGAAGTGAAATTCCGCTTGCTGGCCCGCAACAAGCAAGCAGCCATGGACGCTTTGGTCGCCAAGGCCGAGCTGGATCTGCCACAGTCCATCGTGCAAAGCGAAATCGAGCGTCTGAAAGAGGGTGCTCGCGCTGATCTGAAACAGCGTGGCATCAAGGACGCTGACAAGGCCCCGATTCCTGACGACATCTTCCGTCCCCAAGCCGAGCAGCGCGTGCGCTTGGGCTTGGTCGTGGCCGAGGTCGTGCGTGGCAACACCCTGCACGCCAAGCCCGAGCAGATCAAGGCCCACATCGAAGAGTTGGCTGCCAGCTACGAGCGTCCTGATGATGTCGTGCGTTGGTACTACAGCGACAACCAGCGTCTGGCCGAAGTGGAAGCCGTGGTGATCGAGGGCAATGTGTCTGAATTCGTTTTGTCACAAGCCAAGGTCACCGAAAAAGCCATCACTTTTGAAGAGTTGATGGGTCAACAGGGCTGATCGGTCCTTTTTTCCCTTGAGAATGGGGCTTGTGCCGGGCTTGCAGTCTGGCAGACAAGCCCCATCTCATTGGTGGGTCTGAAAACCCGGGTAAAGTCTTCCGTGAAATTTCTGGAGAAATGATGAGCGCACTGGACATCACAAGTTTGGGCATGGTGCCCATGGTCGTTGAGCAATCGGGCCGTGGCGAGCGCGCCTACGACATCTATTCACGTCTGCTCAAGGAGCGCGTGATCTTTTTGGTGGGTGAGGTCAATGACCACATGGCCAACCTGATCGTGGCCCAGTTGCTGTTTTTGGAGAGCGAAAATCCTGAGAAGGACATTTCGCTTTACATCAATTCGCCTGGCGGCTCGGTCAGCGCCGGCATGGCAATTTATGACACCATGAACTTCATCAAGCCGGATGTGTCCACGCTGTGCAATGGCATGGCGGCCAGCATGGGTGCGTTTTTGCTGTCGTCGGGTGCCAAGGGCAAGCGTTTTTCTTTGCCCAATTCCAAGATCATGATTCACCAGCCTTTGGGCGGTGCGCGTGGTCAGGCCACTGAGATCGAGATCGCTGCCCGCGAGATCATCAAGACTCGTGAGCACCTGAATCGCATCTTGGCTGAAAATACGGGTCAGCCTCTCGACAAGATCGAACGCGACACTGAACGTGACTATTACCTGTCGGCGACCGAGGCGAAAGACTACGGTCTGGTCGATCAGGTCATCTCCAAACGGAGCTGAGGCTGGCCGGTTGAACCGGCGCTGATTTGGACGGCGTTTACCTTTGTGGTGAGCGCCGTTTTTCTTTCGTTATCATTGACGAATTCCGGATACCAAGGCAACTTTTATGGCCGATCAAAAAGGCTCGACCTCTGAAAAAAACCTGTACTGCTCCTTTTGCGGCAAAAGCCAGCACGAGGTCAAAAAGCTGATTGCAGGCCCGTCGGTGTTCATTTGCGATGAATGCATTGATTTGTGCAACGACATCGTGCGCGATGAGTTGGCTACAACCACGGTAACTGAAGGCACCAAAGACGGGTTGCCCACCCCCCAAGACATCAAGTCCAATCTGGACAACTATGTGATTGGCCAGGAAAAAGCCAAACGCAGTCTGGCGGTTGCGGTGTACAACCATTACAAGCGCCTCAAGCACAAAGATGCGGCCAAGAAAGACGATGTGGAATTGGCCAAGAGCAACATCTTGCTGATCGGCCCTACGGGCTCGGGCAAGACCTTGTTGGCCCAGACCATGGCACGCATGCTGGATGTGCCTTTTGTGATGGCCGACGCCACCACTCTGACCGAAGCCGGTTATGTGGGCGAGGACGTCGAAAACATCGTGGCCAAGCTGTTGCAGACCTGCAATTACGACGTGGAGCGTGCTCAGCGCGGCATTGTCTATATCGATGAAATCGACAAGATCACGCGCAAGTCGGACAACCCTTCGATCACCCGCGATGTGTCGGGCGAGGGCGTGCAGCAGGCCCTGCTCAAGCTGGTTGAAGGCACCATGGCCAGCGTACCCCCACAAGGCGGTCGCAAGCATCCCAACCAGGATTTCCTGCAGATTGACACGACCAACATCCTGTTCATTTGTGGTGGTGCATTTGCCGGGCTCGAAAAAGTCATCGAAAACCGCACCGAATCGGGCGGTATCGGCTTTGGTGCCACAGTCAAGAGCAAGAAGCAGCGATCGCTCACCGATGTGTTCAACGAAGTCGAGCCTGAAGACCTGATCAAGTTTGGTCTGATCCCCGAGCTGGTGGGGCGTTTGCCGGTGGTGGCTACGCTGGCCGAGTTGACCGAAGACGCGCTGGTTCAGATCCTGACCGAGCCCAAGAATGCCGTGGTCAAGCAGTTCACCAAGCTGCTGTCCATGGAAGGTGTTGAGCTGGAAGTGCGTCCCAGCGCACTGACGGCCATGGCCCGCAAGGCGCTGGCCCGTAAAACCGGTGCCCGTGGACTGCGCTCCATCATGGAGCAGGCCCTGATCGACACCATGTTTGAATTGCCCAATGCGGTCAATGTTGAAAAAGTGGTGGTGGATGAGTCCACCATCGACGATAACAAAGCACCGTTGCTGGTTTACCGCGAGTCGGCCAAGCAGGCCTGACCCACATGCGTGATACCGCGATCCATGTTGTTTTGCACCATGGGTTGAAATTGCCGAGATCGCAGCCATGTGCAGCCAATTGACCTGAGGGACATACCATGTCTGGACACACACCTTTGCCGCCCACCCCGATCGAACTGCCCATGTTGCCCTTGCGCGATGTGGTGGTGTTCCCTCACATGGTGATTCCATTGTTTGTGGGTCGCCCCAAGAGCATCAAGGCGCTGGAGTCGGCCATGGCTGCCGAGCGCCGCATCATGCTGGTGGCTCAAAAAACGGCTGCCAAGGACGAACCGGCCACCGACGACATGTTCGATGTGGGTTGCGTTTCGACCATTTTGCAAATGCTCAAGTTGCCCGATGGCACTGTCAAGGTGCTGGTCGAAGGCCAGCAGCGTGCCTTGGTCAAGACCATTGTCGATGGTGAGGCGCACTTTGTCGCCACGGTCACACCCGTGGACCCCAGCGCTGAAGTGTCGGAGGCGAGCAGCGAGATTGAGGCCCTGCGCCGTGCCGTGATGCAGCAGTTTGACCAGTACGTCAAACTCAACAAAAAGATTCCACCGGAAATCCTGACATCGATCTCCAGCATCGACGATGCCGGCCGCCTGGCCGATACGATTGCCGCACACCTGCCGCTCAAGCTCGAAAACAAGCAGCAGGTGCTTGATCTGTCGAGCATCAAGGCACGCCTTGAAAACCTGTTTGCGCAGCTGGAACACGAGGTGGATATCCTCAATGTGGACAAGCGCATCCGTGGCCGCGTCAAGCGCCAGATGGAAAAAAACCAGCGTGACTTCTACCTGAATGAGCAGGTCAAGGCCATTCAGAAGGAGCTGGGTGAAGGCGAAGAGGGTGCAGACATCGAGGAGATCGAAAAGAAAATCAAGTCGGCCAAGATGTCTGCCGAGGCTCGTAAAAAGGCTGAGGCCGAGCTGAAAAAACTCAAGCTCATGTCACCCATGTCGGCCGAAGCTTCGGTGGTGCGCAACTACCTGGATGTGCTGACGGGTTTGCCCTGGGGTAAAAAGACCAAACTCAAGCACGATCTGGGCAATGCCGAAGACGTTCTGAATCAGGACCATTTTGGCCTGGACAAAGTCAAAGACCGAATTCTTGAATACCTTGCGGTGCAGCAGCGTGTTGACAAAGTCAAGGCACCCATTCTGTGTCTGGTCGGTCCACCTGGCGTGGGCAAAACCTCGTTGGGGCAGTCGATTGCCAAAGCCACGGGTCGTAAATACGTGCGTATGGCGCTGGGCGGCATGCGTGATGAGGCCGAGATTCGTGGGCACCGACGCACCTACATCGGCGCTCTGCCTGGCAAAGTGCTGCAAAACCTGAACAAAGTCGGCACACGCAATCCCTTGTTCTTGCTGGACGAGATTGACAAGCTGGGGGCTGATTTCCGGGGCGATCCTTCTAGTGCGTTGCTTGAAGTGCTGGACCCAGAACAAAACCACACATTTGGCGATCACTATGTCGAGGTCGATTTTGACCTCAGTGATGTGATGTTTGTGGCGACCTCCAACTCGATGAACATCCCTTCGGCCCTGCTCGACCGGATGGAAGTCATTCGACTGTCGGGTTACACCGAGGACGAAAAGACCAGCATTGCCATGAAGTACCTGCTGCCCAAGCAGATGGCCAACAATGGCGTGAAAGATGCTGAATTGAAGGTGGGTGAAGACGCTGTGCGCGATGTCGTGCGTTATTACACCCGTGAAGCCGGGGTGCGTTCGCTCGAACGTGAACTGGGCAAGATTTGCCGCAAAGTGGTCAAGGCTTTGCTGCTCAAGCAGATGAAGCCCCAAGTGCTGGTCACGGCGGACAATCTCAATGATTTCCTGGGTGTGCGCAAATACACCTACGGTCGTGCCGAACAGAAAAACCAGATCGGGCAAGTGGTTGGATTGGCCTGGACCGAAGTGGGGGGCGATTTGCTGACCATTGAAGCGGCGTTGATGCCCGGCAAAGGCGTCATCACACGCACCGGGTCACTGGGCGACGTGATGAAGGAGTCGGTTGAGGCTGCCCGCACGGTGGTGCGCAGTCGCTCACGGCTGTTGGGCATCAAGGACGAAGTCTTTGAAAAGAAAGATCTGCACATCCATGTGCCCGATGGCGCAACCCCCAAGGATGGCCCCAGTGCCGGTGCCGCCATGACCACGGCCATGGTGTCGGCGATGACGGGTATCGCGGTGCGTGCCGATGTGGCCATGACCGGTGAAATCACGCTGCGTGGTGAAGTGACCGCGATTGGTGGTTTGAAAGAAAAGCTGTTGGCTGCTTTGCGCGGTGGCATCAAGACCGTGATGATTCCTGAAGACAACGTCAAGGATTTGCAAGACATTCCCGAGAATGTCAAAAATGGTCTCGAGATCGTGCCGGTCAAATGGATTGATCAAGTGCTGGAGGTGGCTCTGGAAGCCAAACCTGTGCCATTGAGCGAAGAAGAAGTCGCTGCGGCTGCAGTCGCCGCAGTGGCGTCCACAGCCAAGGCCGATGCGGTGAAACATTGATGCAAATTTTCCGGGGATGATCAAAATGCCCCGGAATTTACGTTACAATTCACATCAATGCAGTGAACAAAGCATACAATGCAATGTTCTCTGAAATGCGGGAATAGCTCAGTTGGTAGAGCGCAACCTTGCCAAGGTTGAGGTCGCGAGTTCGAGCCTCGTTTCCCGCTCCAGACATTGAAAGAAGTGCCAACATCTTTCAGCAAAAAGGGAAGCAATCGCTTCCCTTTTTTGTAAGATTTTTGAATCTTCGCCTTGAGCGGAGCAGGGCGCGGTAGCAAAGCGGTTATGCACCGGATTGCAAATCCGTGTAGGTCGGTTCGACTCCGGCCCGCGCCTCCAGTTCACTCTCTGTGCGGTCATTGAATTTTTGATTCAGATGATGTTGGGGCCTCATTTAACCAGGCTTCACAGTGTATAATTTGAGTCTTCTAAATGCGGGAATAGCTCAGTTGGTAGAGCGCAACCTTGCCAAGGTTGAGGTCGCGAGTTCGAGCCT
>JACCEE011130143.1_pt1 | contig 11022 bp, 9 predicted proteins | sample 7449931 | NCBI WGS metagenome assembly JACCEE01 (sample SAMN15323457, study PRJNA562643) | freshwater metagenome | isolation source: river surface water | place: USA:Blue River Watershed | collected 2017-08-19 | reverse complement strand
TTCTTCCACGGCGAGACCGGCGCGCGCTACAACCCGGACTTCGCTGCCTGGGCCCGCGCCTGCGGCGCCGACGGCTACACCGTCACCCGCCCGCAGGACCTGGGCACGACCGTGCAGCAGGCCCTGAAGAACCGCCGCCCCTGCGTCATCGACGTGCATGTCGACGCCGACGTGCGCCCGCCCTCCACCGGCACCTGGCAGCTGCCGCCGACGCCTTACCGCGAACCGGCCTACGGCAAGCCCTGGGTCGCCTGAGCCACTTCATTCACTCCCAGGAATTTTCCATGAGCAACAAGATCGCCCTCGTCTTCGGCGGCACCCGCGGCATCGGCGCCGCCTGCGTGCGCAAGCTCGCTGAGAGCGGCCACGACGTCGCCTACACCTACGTGACCAGCGCCCCCAACGTGCCGGCAAGCATTGGCGCTTCGCGCACCAAAGGCTATTCGGTGGATATCACCGACGCCGCCCAGGTCGCGGCCGTCTTCGCGGCAGTCGCCAAGGACTTCGGCAGCGCCCCGCACTGCGTGGTGGCCAACGCCGGCATCAACGTGCCGCCCGGCCCGCTCGCCCAGTTCAATCCCGACGACTTCCGCCGCGTGGTCGAGGTCAACATCGTGGGCGCCTTCAACGTGCTGCAGCAGGCCGCCCGCCATGTGGTCGACGGCGGCAACATCATCGCGCTGACCACCTCCATGGTGCGCGTGGGCATTCCGGGTGGCGGCCCCTACACCGCCACCAAGGCGGCGGTCGAGAGCCTGGTGCGTTCGATGGCCAAGGAACTCGCGGGCCGCAAGGTCCGCGTCAACGCGGTCGCACCCGGCCCGGTCGACACCGACCTGTTCCACGCTGGCAAGACCGACGAGGTCAAGGCCCGCTCCGCCGCGCTCAGCCCCTTCAACCGCATCGGCCAGCCCGACGAGGTGGCTGCGGTCGTGAGCTTCCTGGCCTCCGACCAGGCGTCCTGGGTGCACGGCCAGGTCATTCAACCCAACGGCGGCATGGTCTGATCGCGCACCATGAGCGATTCGGTCGCCACTTGGCATTACGACGTCGTGGTGGTGGGCGCCGGTGGCGCCGGCCTGGCTGCAGCCATCGAGGCGCGGGAAGCGGGCGCGCGCGTGCTGCTGCTGGAAAAGAACGATCGTCCCGGCGGCTCCACCGCCTGGTCCATCGGGTCCATCAGTTCCACGCAGACCCCGCACCAGCGTAAGCGCGGCATCGTCGACACGCCGGCCGACCACTGGGCCGACATGCCCGGCTTCGCCGGCGACCTCGACCCGCGTGACAACCCCGCGCTGCGGCGCATCCTGTGCGATGAGATTCCGGCCACCTTCCAATGGCTGCTCGATTCGGGCATCCGCTTCATGGGCCCCATGCCCGAGCCGCCGCATCGCCAGCCGCGCATGCACAACGTGCTGCCCAACTCGCGCTCCTTCATCTACCACCTCACGCGACGTGCCGACCGTGCCGGCGTGACGCTGCGTTGCGGCGCGCGCGTGCAGCGCCTGCTGATGGAGGCAGGCCGCATGACCGGCGTCGAGGTGGAACTCGAGGGCCGGCTGCAGACCTTCACCGCGCGCGGCGGCGTCATCCTCTCGGCGGGCGACTTCACCAACAACCCCGAGTTCAAGGCGCGCTTCATGGGCGAGGCGCAGTCGCGCGTGGAAGGCGTGAACACCACCGCCACCGGCGACGGCCAGCGCATGGCCGAGACCCTGGGCGCGCGCATCGTCAACGGCGACCTGGCCCTGGGCCCGGAGCTGCGCTTCATCGCGCCCGCGCGCGAGACCCTGATGCGGCGGCTGCCGCCCTGGCGTGCGCTGGCCACTTTCATGGCCTGGGCCATCGACCACCTGCCGCCGTCCATCCTGCGGCCGTTCGTGATGCAGTTCCTCACCACCGCCCTGGCGCCGTCCACCGACCTGTTCCAGGCCGGCGCCGTGCTGGTGAACCGCCGTGGCGAACGTTTCTGCGACGAAGCGAATCAGCCGGCCCTGAGCGTCGCGCAGCAGGAGGGCAAGCAGGCCTGGATCCTCCTGGACCAGCGCCTGGCCCGCCAGTTCTCCGCCTGGCCGCATTTCGTGTCCACCGCGCCGGGCGTGGCCTATGCCTACGTGCCCGACTACCTGCGCAATCGTCCCGACGTGTCGGCGCAGGCCCCCACCCTGCAGGCCCTGGCGCAGACACTGGGCATGGACCCCGCGGCACTCGAGGCCAGTGCGCGCCCTGCGGGCAAGCCCGCGCTCGGCGAGGGGCCCTACATCGCGCTGGGCCCGGTGCGCGCCGTCTTCGTGCATGCCGAGGGCGGCTTGATGGTCGATCTGGAGCACCGCGTGCTTGACGCGCAGGACCGTCCGATCCCGGGCCTGTATGCCGCTGGCTCCACCGGGCAGGGCGGCCTGCTGCTCAAAGGGCATGGTCACCACCTGGCCTGGGCCTTTGTCTCGGGTCGGCGCGCGGGCCGCATCGCCGCGCAAGCCGCGCGCCGCGCAAGCCCCTGAGCCCCCGTCTGTTTTCCTCTTGAAGGTAGTCTCTCGCGATGGTGGATGTTCTGGTAATCGGTGGTGGCAACGCGGCCCTGTGTGCGGCGCTCATGGCGCGCGAGGCAGGCGCCAGCGTGATGCTGCTGGAGGCCGCGCCGCGCGAGTGGCGTGGCGGTAATTCGGGCCATACGCGCAATCTGCGCTGCATGCACGATGCGCCGCAGGACGTGCTGGTGGATGCCTATTCCGAAGAAGAGTTCTGGCAGGACCTGCTCAAGGTCACCCAGGGCGCAACCGACGAACACCTGGCCCGCCTGGCGATCCGCGCCTCGGCCACCTGCCGCGACTGGATGCGGCGCCACGGCGTGCGCTTTCAGCCCTCGCTGGCCGGCACGCTGCATCTGTCACGCACCAACGCCTTCTTCATGGGCGGCGGCAAGGCCCTGGTCAATGCCTATTACCGCAGCGCCCAGGCGCTGGGCGTGCAGATTCGCTACGAGTCGCCGGTCGATTCGCTGGAAATCCAGGACGGCCGCTTCGTCGCCGCGCGTGTGGGTGGCGAACGCATCGAGGCGCGCGCCTGCGTGCTGGCTGCTGGCGGCTTCGAGTCCAACATCGCCTGGATGCGCGAGGCCTGGGGCCAGAACGAGCGCGGCGAGTGGCCGGCCGACAACTTCCTGATTCGCGGCACCCGCTACAACCAGGGCACGCTCCTGCGCTTCATGATGGAGCAGGGCGCCGACATCATCGGCGACCCCACGCAGGCGCACTGCGTCGCCATCGACGCGCGCGCGCCGCTCTATGACGGCGGCATCTGCACCCGTGTGGATTGCGTCTCCCTGGGCATCGTCGTCAACCGCGAGGCCCGCCGTTTCTACGACGAGGGCGAGGACTTCTGGCCCAAGCGCTACGCCATCTGGGGCCGACTGGTGGCGCAGCAGCCCGGGCAGATCGGCTACGCCCTGATCGACAGCAAGGCCATCGGCCGCTTCATGCCGCCGGTCTTCCCGGGGGTGAAGGCCGACACCGTCGAGGACCTGGCCACCGGCCTGGGTCTGGACCCGGCGACGCTGCGCCAGACCGTCGACGCCTTCAACGCCGCCTGCCGCGTCGGCCGCTTCGACCACACGGTGATGGACGACTGCCACACCGAGGGCCTGACGCCCGCCAAGACCCACTGGGCGCGTCCGCTCGATGTGCCGCCGTTCTACGGCTATGCGGTGCGCCCCGGCGTCACCTTCACCTACCTGGGCCTGAAGACCGACGAGACCACTGCGGTCCGTTTCGGCGGCCGTCCCAGCGACAACCTGTTCGTGGCCGGCGAGATGATGGCTGGCAACGTGCTGGGCCAGGGCTACACGGCGGGCGTGGGCATGACCATCGGCACCGCCTTCGGCCGCATCGCCGGCACCCGCGCCGCCGCGGCGGTATTGGGCCCGCAAGTCCTGAAGGAAAACGTCTGATGCACGCGCTCGAATCCCTGGCGCAGCAAGCGCGCGCCCTGGCCGACGGCCAGCCCTCCCCCGAAGTGTCCGAGGTGGCGCGGCAGATGCAGATCTGCAATGCCTGCCGCTATTGCGAGACCTTCTGCGCGGTCTTCCCCGCGATGACCCGCCGCCTCGAGTTCGGCGCGCAAGACGTGCATTACCTGGCCAACCTGTGCCACAACTGCGGTGCCTGCCTGCATGCCTGCCAGTACGCGCCGCCGCACGAGTTCGCGGTCAACGTGCCGCAAGCCATGGCGCGTGTGCGCGTGCAGACCTACGAGGACCATGCCTGGCCGCGTCCGCTGGGCGCGCTGTACCGGCGCAACGGCCTGGCGCTGTCGCTGGCCACCGCGGGCGGCCTGGCGCTGTTCATGTGGCTGGCGCTGGCCCTGCGCGGCACGCTGTGGCATGAGCCACTCGCCGGCAACTTCTACGCGGTGTTCCCGCACAACCTGCTGGTCCTGCTGTTCGGCGGTGCCTTCGGTTTCGCGCTGTTCGCGCTGGCCATGGGCGCGCTGCGTTTCTGGCGCGGCGTGCGACCCGACAACGTGCCCGGTGCGCGCACCGACGGGGCAGCGGCCGAGGCGGCGCACGCCGCGCTGGCCCTGAAGTACCTCGATGGCGGCCATGGCGACGGCTGCAACGACGAGGACGACCGCTACACCCTGCGCCGGCGGCGTTTCCACCATCTCACCTTCTACGGCTTCATGCTGTGCTTCGCCTCGACCAGCGTGGCCACCCTGTACCACTATGTCTTCGGCTGGGTGGCGCCGTATCCGCTCACCAGCCTGCCGGTGATCCTGGGCACCGTCGGCGGTCTGGGACTGCTGGCCGGTCCGGCGGGCCTGTTGTGGCTGAACCTGCGCCGCGACCCGGCGCATGGCGACACCGCGCAGCGCCCGATGGACCGCGGCTTCATCGCCTTGCTGTTTCTCACCAGTGCCACAGGCCTGGCCTTGCTCGCCTGGCGCGACACGGGTGCCATGGCCTTTCTGCTCGCCACCCACCTGGGCGTGGTGATGGCCCTGTTCCTGACCTTGCCCTATGGCAAGTTCGCCCATGCGGTGTACCGATGCGCGGCACTGCTGAAGTTCGCGATCGAGAAGCGCCAGCCCAATCGTCTGCAACTGGGCGCGGACTGAGTCCGAGGCGTCACGGTCAGTAGGCGGCGCCCGCCACGCCGGCGTCGGTGTGGATCACCGACAGCGGGTAGCGCCGGCCGGCCAGGTAGTCCTCGATGCATTGCAGCACCAGGGGGCTGCGATGCCGCGCCGCGCTGGCGCGCACTTCTTCGGGTGTCATCCATACCGTGCGCACGATGCCGTGGTCCAGCTTGCGCGCCGGGTCGTGCGCCCCCAGCTGTCCGCAGAAGGCAAAGCGCAGGTAGGTGATGTCCTCGCCGGTGGTTGCGCGCTGGAAGCGTGCGAGGTACACGCCCACGAGGGCCGTCGGCTTGAAGGCGTAGGCTGTTTCTTCCAGCGCCTCGCGGGCGCAGCCTTGCGCGGGCGATTCACCGGGGTCCAGGTGGCCTGCCGGGTTGTTCAGGCGCAGGCCCTCGGGGGTGTGCTCCTCGATCAACAGGAAGCGGCCGTCCTGCTCGATGACGGCGGCCACGGTGGCACTCGGTTTCCAGCGTTCGCTCATGCCCGGATTATGGTCAGGGCTGGTATTCCGGCGCCGCCTGGACCCAGATGAAGGATTGCACGTCGATCATGTCGCGTGCCCGCAGGCCGGGCTGCCTTTCCAGGTCGCGCCGGATGATGGCGGCGAAGGTGAGAACACTTTCGTATACACGCCAGGAAGGCAGGGGCTGGTAAGGCAGGTCGAAGCCATAGGCCCGTGCCGCCTTGCGCGTCACCCGGGGCTTGAGAAACAGGTGCCGGTCCGGCCGCGCCAGGAACCCGAACAAGGTCACCACCGGCCAGGTCTGCACCCGGGCGCGCGGACAGGGCAGATCGCCCAACGCCTGCACCCAGTCCTCGAAGCGGCGCCGCGCCGACCCGCGGCCATGCAGGAAGGCATACAGCTCGTGCGCGAACAGGCGCGCGCCCGAAGGCGTCCGGAGGGCGTCACGCAGGGCCATCTTCTCGAAGGAGAACAGCAGGTTGGTGCGCGCCTCCACCCGCAGGGCCAGCGCGGCGATCTGTCGGTACTCGCCGCGGGCCAGCAGCTTGCGAAAGTCGTTGGGGCCCAGGTCCCGCTGCCACTCCAGGTGGGCCCGCTCCTTGGGCGCGCGCTCGGCCACCACATAGGCGTTGTCCGCGAAACCCTCCGGGTAGAACAGCTCGAACCGGCGCCGGCACGCGGCGGCGCCCAGGTAGCGGACATTGCCGGCGCGGGGGCCGTCGAGGGCGGGGGAGAGGGACGCCGGTCGTGCCATGACGGCAGTCTTTGGCCGAGCCCAAGCTCATCCATGTGCGACAGGACGCCGCCTGCCTGTAGGCCGGGATCCGTGCGTTCAACCTTCCTCGGCGCCAGCCACGAACCCGCCGGGCTTCATGTAAGCTCCTGTTAAGGCGGCCCTGGCGACCGCCACCACCCGCCCCGAGGAGGAATTTTCATGCAGATAGGCGTACCTGCCGAGACCCTGGCAGGCGAAACCCGCGTTGCCGTCACGCCCGAGACGGCCAAGAAACTCAAGGCCCAGGGCCACACCGTGCGTGTGCAGTCAGGCGCGGGCCTGGCCGCCAGCGCCCCCGATGCCGCCTACGAGGCGGTGGGGGCCGAGATCACCGACGCGGCGGGCGCCTTCGCCTGCCCGCTGGTCCTGAAGGTACGGGGCCCCTCGGAGTCCGAGACCGGCCGCATGAAATCCGGCACCGCCCTGGTGGGCATGCTCAATCCCTTCGACGCCACGGGCATCGCGCGCCTGGCCGGCGCCGGTATCACCGGCTTTGCCCTCGAGGCGGCACCTCGCACCACCCGCGCCCAGAGCATGGACGTGCTCTCCTCGCAGGCCAACATCGCTGGCTACAAGGCGGTCATGATCGCCGCCGACAAGTACCAGCGTTTCTTCCCGATGCTCATGACCGCTGCCGGTACCGTGAAGGCCGCCCGCGTCGTGATCCTGGGCGTGGGTGTGGCGGGCCTGCAGGCCATCGCCACCGCCAAGCGCCTGGGGGCGGTCATCGAAGCGTCCGACGTGCGGCCCTCCGTCAAGGAGCAGGTCGAGTCGCTGGGCGCCAAGTTCATCGACGTTCCGTATGAGACGCAGGAGGAAAAAGACGCCGCCGAGGGCGTGGGCGGCTACGCCCGCCCCATGCCCGCGAGCTGGCTCGAACGCCAGAAGGCCGAGGTCGCCAAGCGCGTGGCCCAGGCCGACGTGGTCATCACCACCGCGCTCATTCCCGGCCGGCCCGCGCCGGTGCTCGTGACCGAGGACATGGTCAAGTCCATGAAGGCTGGATCGGTCATCGTCGACCTGGCCGCGCCGCAAGGCGGCAACTGCCCGCTCACCGAGGCGGGCAAGACGGTCGTCAAGCACGGCGTGACCCTGGTGGGCGAGACCAACCTGCCGGCCCTGGTGGCCGCCGATGCCTCCGCGCTCTACGCGCGCAACGTGCTCGACTTCCTCAAGCTGGTCATCACGAAGGAAGGCGAGCTGCAGGTCAATCTCGAAGACGACATCGTCGCGGCCTGTCTCATGGCCCACAACGGCGAAGTCAAGCGCAAATAAAAGAGCAGCGGAGGACCCCCCATGGACATCATCTCCCCCACCGTCACCAACCTGATCATCTTCGTGCTGGCCATCTACGTCGGCTACCACGTGGTCTGGACCGTCACCCCCGCGCTGCACACGCCGCTCATGGCCGTGGCCTACGCGATCTCCGCCAACGTCATCGTCGGCGCCATGCTGGCTGCCGCCCTCACCGAGACCCCCCTGGGCAAGACCATGGGTGTGCTGGCCGTGGCCCTGGCGGCGGTCAACGTCTTCGGCGGCTTTCTGGTCACCCGGCGCATGCTGGAGATGTTCAAGAAGAAAGAGCGCAAGTCGGAGGCCGCCAAATGAGCATGAACCTCGTCGTTCTCCTGTACCTGCTGGCGTCGGTCTGCTTCATCCAGGCCTTGAAGGGCCTGTCGCATCCCACCACCTCCATCCGGGGGAACCTGTTTGGCATGGCCGGCATGACCATCGCCGTGCTGACCACCGCGGCCCTCATCGTCCAGATCTCGGGCGGCGTGGGTCTGGGCCTGGGCTGGGTGCTGCTGGGGCTGCTCGTGGGCGGCACCGCCGGCGCCATCATGGCCCAGCGCGTCGAGATGACCAAGATGCCCGAGCTGGTGGCCTTCATGCACTCCATGATCGGCCTGGCCGCGGTGTTCATCGCGATTGCCGCGGTCGTCGAGCCCAAGGCATTCCGCATCGCTGAAGCCGTCGGGCAGATCCCCCCGGGCAACCGCCTCGAGCTGTTCCTGGGGGCGGCCATCGGCGCCATCACCTTCAGCGGCTCGGTCATCGCCTTCGGCAAGCTCTCGGGCAAGTACAAGTTCCGCCTGTTCCAGGGCGCGCCGGTGGTCTTCTCCGGCCAGCACATGTTGAACCTGGTGCTGGGCCTGGCCACCATCGCCCTGGGCGCGGTCTACACCGCGTCCGAGAACTGGACGGCTTTCTACGCGATGCTGGCGCTGGCCTTCGTGCTGGGCGTGTTGATCATCATCCCCATCGGCGGTGCCGACATGCCGGTGGTGGTGTCGATGCTCAACTCCTACTCGGGCTGGGCGGCGGCCGGCATCGGCTTCTCGCTCAATAACTCCATGCTGATCATCGCTGGCTCGCTGGTGGGATCGTCGGGCGCCATCCTCTCGTACATCATGTGCAAGGCGATGAACCGCTCGTTCTTCAACGTGATCCTGGGCGGCTTCGGCGGAGACGCCGGCGGCGCGCAGGCCGCGGGCAGCGCGGTGCAGCGCACCGTCAAGAGCGGCAGCGCCGACGATGCCGCCTTCGTGCTGTCCAACGCCGAGACCGTGGTCATCGTCCCGGGCTACGGCCTGGCCGTGGCCCGCGCGCAGCACGCGGTCAAGGAGCTGGCCGAGAAGCTCACGCACATGGGCGTCACCGTCAAGTACGCCATCCACCCGGTGGCCGGCCGCATGCCCGGTCACATGAACGTGCTGCTGGCCGAGGCCGAGGTGCCCTACGACCAGGTGTTCGAGATGGAAGACATCAACGGCGAATTCGGCCAGGCCGACGTCGCCATCATCCTGGGCGCCAACGACGTGGTGAACCCCGCCGCCCTGCAAAAGGGCAGCCCCATCTACGGCATGCCGATCCTGGAGGCCTACAAGGCCAAGACCGTGATCGTGAACAAACGCTCGATGGCGGCGGGCTATGCCGGCCTGGACAACGAGCTCTTTTACATGGACAAGACCATGATGGTGTTTGGCGACGCGAAAAAGGTGGTCGAGGACATGGGCAAAGCCATCGAATAAGCCGCGCGCCGCGACAATGGCAGGCATCACCGCGCGAGTCGACGCGGCGCGGCCCGGGCGGGCCGCCCCTGCCCCCGGATTGACAACAAGGAGATGACAACCATGACCGACCGCCCCTGGCTGTCCGCTTATCCGAGCGGCGTGCCCGCCGACATCGACCCCACACGCTATGCCTCGCTCGTGGAACTGATGGAGGAGAGCTTCACGAAGTTCGGGGACCGTTGCGCCTACAGCTTCCTGGGCAAGGACACCACCTTCGGCCAGACCGACACCCAGAGCCGCGCCCTGGCGGCCTACCTGCAGGGCCTCGGGCTGGTCAAGGGCGACCGGGTCGCGATCATGATGCCCAACGTGCCGCAGTACCCGGTGGCGGTGGCGGCCATCCTGCGCGCGGGCTTCGTGGTGGTCAACGTCAACCCCCTGTACACCCCGCGCGAGCTGAAGCACCAGCTGCGCGACTCGGGCGCCAAGGCCATCGTCATCATCGAGAACTTCGCCGCCACCCTGCAGCAGTGCATCGCCAACACGCCCGTCAAGCACGTGGTGCTGGCGTCCATGGGCGACCGCCTGGGGCTCCTGAAGGGCGCCATCGTGAATTACGTGGTGCGCAACGTGAAGAAGCTCGTGCCCGCGTTCTCCCTGCCGGGCGCGGTGCGTTTCAACGATGCGCTGGCTCGCGGCGAGCGTGCGTCCTTCACGCGCCCCACCCTGGGCCCCGATGACATCGCGGTGCTGCAGTACACCGGCGGTACCACCGGCGTCTCCAAGGGCGCGGTGCTCCTGCATCGCAACGTGATTGCCAACGTGCTGCAGTCCGAGGTCTGGAACGACCCGGTCATGAAGCGCATCCCCGAGAACGAGCAGCCCACCGGCGTGTGCGCGCTGCCGCTGTATCACATCTTCGCGTTCACCGTGGGGATGATGCTGTCCATGCGCAATGGCGGCAAGTTGATCCTCATTCCCAACCCGCGCGACCTGCCCGCCGTGCTCAAGGAGCTGTCCAAGCACACCTTCCACAGCTTCCCTGCGGTCAGCACCCTGTTCAACGGCCTGGCCAACCACCCCGACTTCCACACCGTGAACTGGAGCAACCTCAAGGTTTCGGTGGGCGGGGGCATGGCGGTGCAAAGCGCGGTGGCCAAGCTGTGGCTGGAAAAGACCGGCTGCCCGATCTGCGAGGGCTATGGGCTGTCCGAAACCGCGCCCTCGGCCAGTTGCAACCCGGTCACCGCCACCGAGTTCAGCGGCACCATCGGCGTCCCGATTCCATCCACCGCCATGAAGATCCTGGACGATGCGGGCCAGGAAGTGCCGGTCGGCCAGCATGGCGAGATCGCCATCAAGGGCCCGCAGGTCATGGCCGGCTACTGGCAACGCCCCGACGAGACCGCCAAGGTCATGACGCCCGACGGCTACTTCAAGAGCGGCGACATCGGCTTCATGGACGAACGCGGCTACTTCAAGATCGTCGATCGCAAGAAGGACATGGTCCTGGTCTCCGGCTTCAACGTCTACCCGAACGAGGTCGAGGACGTCGTCGCCCAGCTGCCCGGCGTGCTGGAGTGCGCGGTGGTCGGCGTGGCCGACGACAAGACCGGCGAGGCGGTCAAGCTGGTGAT
>JACCEE011819918.1_pt1 | contig 11023 bp, 16 predicted proteins | sample 7449931 | NCBI WGS metagenome assembly JACCEE01 (sample SAMN15323457, study PRJNA562643) | freshwater metagenome | isolation source: river surface water | place: USA:Blue River Watershed | collected 2017-08-19 | reverse complement strand
GCTGACGGTCCGCCCCTATCCCCGCATTGCCGTCCAGCATGTCGACGAACCCGTCCCGACCCCGTCTCCCGCGCCGGAATTGGCGCCTCCCTTCAAACCATTACCGCTGTTGTTGCATCAACTCGGACGGATGTTCCTGTGGACGAAAACATCCCAGCGCGAAGGATGGTTTTGTCGCTTGAGCAAAACCGAGTATCTGCAAGCGTTCACTACCTGCCAGATGCTGGATCTGATGAGCGAGTTGTGTTCCCACCCGGTGTTCACGCTCGTGGTGAACGTGTCGGACATGCAGTTTTGGCACGTCGCCTATCAGGGAACCGTCACGTCGCAGGAGCCGACGTGTGTCTATACGGCGTATGTGATGATTGGCCGTCTCGACCAGCCGGGACAGATGATCCAATTGTCGCCTATGTGTCAGATGCGTCGCAAGACGGTGATGCTCGCGCCGCCGATCACGCCGGCAAAACTGGTGGACCATCTGAACGGGAAACACTGGGTGCAGTACGTCGGGTTGTTGGACGGACATCCAAACTACGTCATGGTGGGGTACTGGCCATTTCCGTGGGACACCTTTGACGACGGCGTGACGTTGCAAGATGTGTCGGTGGAAGGGATTTCCCGCACGAGCGAGCGATGGCCAGAATTTGCCGGCTATCTACAACATCGGGGGGCATTGACAATTGTGGAAACGTCCATGTTCGCGGACATGCAAACGCGTGTGGTTCGGTTTCGTTTCAATGACCAACCGATGATCAAGAGTTTCCAGATATGGTATGGGCCGCGCAACAAACTGCCGAGCACGCCGACGGCATTGCTGTGGTAGTGGGCGGCGAACGGGCGAGCGACAAAAACACAATTGAAATGAGTCACACGACGGGAATTACGGTGGAGGGGTTTCTGGCGATCGCCCGACACTTGATGGAACGCATTCAGCGGCTCGAGGAGCGCGAACGCGTCGAGTTGGTTTGTCCAGCCGTGACAACGAGCTCCACCACCACTATATCGCGCCCTGTACCTCGCCGCCGTCCCACCGCCCGACCTGTAAAAGCAGCAGCGGTTATCCCGCCACCAGAGGAAACGGAGACGTCGACGCCGCCGCGCATGCCACCGCCGCCGCAGATGACGGCAGAGCGGGCGGCCTTGGAGGTGTTTTGGATCGGATTGTGTCAATCGCGCAAGCTGTCGACGGTCGGCGCGGTCGAAGCCCTGACGTCGCTTTTGGGAAAACGGAATTGGGATAGAGTGGAAGAAAATGCATCCCGAATCGTTGATTAGCGCAGTGCATGTCGGTGTGAAATTGTGCAAGATCCACAGTGACTTGCTCAGCACGTTGCGCGTACGGGTGTTGTTCGACCCACAAAACGTCGCCTGGATCGCGAGTCTCAGCCTCTTGCTGAATATTGTCCTGTGCTGCTTTTGTCTGCACCACTTCTTGTCGGGCATCGCCGATGATTTCTTCTTCACGAATCCGTGGCTACCTGATACGTCGTTCCATTGTCGGCCGCCGACGACGTGTATACTGCACGAACCGATTGTGTGGGAGACGGACTGCGATACAGACGAAGACGGCAGCAGCTGCCGCAGCGTGGAGGATGAAAGTGTAGAAGATGTGTTTGTCGTAGAATAATGTTTAACTTTTACACCATTGATCGTTTGAGATTGCGTTTCCAAGAAGTTCCCTCGGCGACCCACGAATGTTCGCCGTTGTGTAGATGTACAGTGGGGGTGGCACTGGCCAGCCCGAAGCGCACCGTGATGCCCCAGGGATCCAGGAACCGGGAGGTTGGATCTTTGCCCTGCACGGTGTATTCTTTGCGCATGGATTCCAGGTACATGGTGGTTTGCATTTCGGCGAGCGTGGAATTGGGCCCGACTTTCAATTCGAGCACGACAGGTCCAATATCCGGCGCCGACGGCACGAGGTAGCAGAAGAGATCGAAGCGATGGGTCGCGTACTGGATGGGCACCTCATCGAGGAGCGCGTGGACGGTAAAGGTATACTCGGACTGGATGTGGGGCACGAGCGAGCGAAGCTGGTGGTGCAGCATGTCGCGGAAGGACGTTTCCATGCGCGCGGTGCCGAACAGCTCGTGCGCGACCTTGTAGATGGCGTCGAGGAACTTCGCGAAGACGTCGGGCGGGGGGGTTGTCATAATTGAAATGACGAGCGTGACCAAAAAGGCGAGCAAGCGAAAGTTACCTGAGGACGAGGACCCCGACGACACCAATCTCGTGGTGGTCCCGAGTTTGGTGGAGAAGACGACGTCTGCCTCGGCGCCGCAGCAGTACCAACTGGTCATGTGCACCCAGTGCAAGCGCTTTATCGACACCTCGTACTTTCGGTGCAACAGCTGCCACACGGACACGCGGATATGTGTGTCCTGCATCACCCAGGACGTGGATCAGCACAACGGCGAATTGAATCCCTGCCCGACGTGCGGCGATGTCATCACTCTGAGCAGTCTCTATGACTGTAGCCGCCATCCGAGCCACGACGACCGCAAGCACGACTATGGACTGGTCGCCATGGTGATGCAGCGCACGATGCACTGGACCGTGCCGCAAACCCAGGTGATTCTGCCGTATTCGGTCGTCGCGACCCTGACGTCCAAACCGGGCAATGTGGAGGACTTGTTGGGGAAGAACGCCGAGGAGGTGAGCAAACTGGAACTGAAACGGTTGCAGTTGATGACGGCGCTGGAACGTACCGAACACGAACTACAGCAATGTTTGTGCCGCAAACAAAGTCTGAAGGTGCAGCAAGCGTGCGTGGAGGCCATGCAGACGCTGAAACAATTGGAGCCGGCCAAGTTGTTGCCGCCATCGTCCAATGCCCGCGGCGAGGCTGGTCCCATTTCCTGGCACAGTCAGACCGACCAGGAATGGTCAGATCAATTGACGTACTACCGCGAGTTGGAACACGCGTTGTTTTCCGGGGGCCAATCGACCTTTCCCGTGATGCATTGTCCGTCGGCATGGTGCACGGGGTGGTTGGTGCAGGGGATGACAGAATGCACGCAACGATGTGGGGCGGCCGGATTGGAGTCGTTTGTGCGCTGCCAATATTGTTGCCAAGGACACGTCGTCACGACACAGTCCTGCGATCGGTGTCGTCATCAGTGGACGGACATGGAGTTTACGTCCAACTACGATCATGAGCCGATTCGCTATTTGGAGAAGGTACAGACGATTGTCGGGCGAATGTTGGAAGAGGCTTTGCCCGCGATTGCCCAGGTAGACGACAAACCGTTGCGGAACAAAATGACAACCGTGTATGGCAATTTCCGCGAGCTGTGTGAGCTGCACTTGCCGCGCGTCGTGATCATGCTGACCTACCGCGCGCTGAACAAGGTGGCGCAGCTCGGTAAGAAATACGTGACGGAAGACTATCCGGAAACACTGCAGGCGGCGAAGACGTTGCCCGCCGCCGACGTGGACAAGATCGTGACGGTCTCGTGGAACAAGTTTGGCGTCGACGTGGTCGATTCCATCCGTCCCCTGACGGTGACGCGCTCGTTGCTCGACAAGATCTTTGAAGTCTCATGCAGTTTGGAAGACGCGCTGAAATCTCCGGAGCAGTTCGAGTCGCTCCTCAACACCATTGTGGAAAAGACCCTGGGACTGGATTGGTATCGCCTGATGTATGTGTGGAAATACAACAACCCGAACCAGCACAACAAGGTGTTTGGCAAGTTGGTCGACGAGACCTTGCAGTTTACGATGGACTACGCCAGCGTCAGCAACATTAGCAAATAGTCGGCCACCCTGTCTTGTTGTCATAATATAAATGATTTCTCGTCCACCGTTTGTGTTGAAACCAAGTACGGGTGTGTTGCGGTGCATCTGCGATATGTTCGAGCACCTCATCTACACGGCGCGGCCCTACGCCATGTTGCGGTCCTGGGATCCCGACACCGACATTGAGGATATCTTGCCGCCCAAAGTATGCGGCCACATCGTGGACCGCGCGTTTCCAGAACTGCCGTGGATGTATTCCTTGTCGGCGGCCAACCAGGAATGGGCGCGCTACAAATCCTGGGCGTTACGGGTCAAACTCGTCACCAACTGCCTGAACGCCAAAAGCCGCATGCTGATGTCGATCATTCAGAACTTGCATCACGGGTCGGACGCGCCCCTGCTGTCCCATCTCGCGCCCTTGTCCGACGTCTACAAAACGATTCGACACATCCGTAGCATGACGGTGCTGGGCGCCTTGCCCATCGAACATCTGGTCATGCGGAACATGGGCGAAATTGGCTTTCGGGTCGGCGCCTTCAATCTGGCGTTCATGCAGCCGTTTTCCCACAAATTGCAAATGCGCACATTTTTCATCAACGACGATTTGGCGTCGGTCACGGACGCCGTGATCAAACCCTACAGCAATCCCCTGTTCGACATTGTCCACATGCGGCAATCGACCGAGCCGAGTCCGCTGGTCCTGCAGTGGTACTTCGACCACCTGGCGCTGCTCGTGGCCGTCGAGGACGTGCCGCCCAACACCTTCCTCTTCATTCCCAAACCCCAGGCACAATCATAATGCTATCGACTGCATGGCTACAGGTACTTCCCGTCGCGCGCCTCGACAACCTGCCATTTCATCTGCCGGAAGCCGCCGACCTGAAAGACCAGCTGACCCACTGCATTGACTCATCGATCCACTATACCCTGATGGGTGAGGACCAGACCTACTACCTGGTGTTCTCCAATGGCACGGACCTCGCGAAGTTTGCCCGCCGACATCGGTATCGCGGGTTCCCGCTGTTCGGACGATGGTGCGTTCCCTATTATCCGAGCGTCGCCGGGTGTCAGGACCGTCTGACGCCCTGTCCCTTGTTGCAAGCCACCGTACACCTATACTGGATGCAAGAAACCCAGAGTCGACTGCCGATCCATTTGGTCTCGGAGTGCAGTCTGCGCGCGATGTTCCGCGAATGGTTGCAGCCCGACGACTTGAAGTTGTTTGAGCGCATTGATGTCCAGATCCAGCAACTGCAAGGCATGACGGTGATGGTATTGCTGCAACTCTTCGAATACAGTTCCGAGGATCTGATGCGCGTCAACGGCTGGATTCATCGAAGTGCCCTGGACCCCAAGTCGAAATGGGAGCAAGAAATGCGCGTCAGTGTGCCCGGGAGGTTGCAACCACTCGGGTCCGAAGAAACCTCCACCGCCCCCTACCACCTGAGCATCCTGATCAAGTGCGAATCCGTCTACCGAACCAACCGAACTCACCCCACCAGCAACACCAACTATAGCCATGCAACCACCGATAGTTTAGATAAACACCTCTTAATCGATTAATAAAACCATTGTTCTAACCGAGATGTTTGTACGCGAAAGGCGTGATGGCCTAAAATCGCGGCGCTTATCCACAAGGTGACACTGGCCGCCCAGGTGGTGACCGAAGAACTGAACCAAACGCCATCTACCCAGCGTACGGTAAGCCAAATCAACAATAGCGTGCCGACGGTATCCCCGATGGCCACGGGCGTACCCCAATGCGCGTGGATCAACTGACTAATTGGAGTGGCTGCCATGGTTTTGTTACAATGGAGTCTGTATTGCAAAAACGGCCGGCCGCCTCGGTCGCGAATCCTCCGAAAAAACGTATTCGGGCCTGGCAAACCCTGGCGCACCAACAAGCCGTGGCCTTGTTGCCGGATCTGCTGGCCCATCCGCTGACGGGAAGCCAGCGGCTTCTGCAGTCCGTCTATTGGACGTTTCCCGGATGGGAAGCGCAGGAAGTGCTCGATCCTGACAAACTGGTGCCCTTGGACGGCGACTGGACCCTCACGCCAGACCCGACCGTGCCGGCGTCGTTGGGCGGCACCGTCGACTTTGATACGCGCGACGAACTGCGTATTCGGTCGTTGCGGGTATTTCATGAACTGTGGCGCGTGGTCGATCTGCGCCGCCGGATCGTGGACAATGCCTTGATCGAGGACGAAGCCTTGCGCGCCAAAGTCGAGCACTACATCTGTCAAGAAGCCGCGAAATGCTGGGCAGTCGATCCGCACCGCACCATCTACAATTTCGGCACGTACTATCGGGATCGGTACTTGGCCATCGAGTCCTGGCTGCAGGGTCGCTGCACCCACCAGGTGTTTGAACTGATTTTGCAAGGCAAATCCTTCCACTACACGGAGGTCGACGAACAGCGTTGGCGTAGCTGTTCGCAGTATGAGTCGGAACTGCTCAACCGGGCGAATGCGTTGAAACTCGTGCCCAACACCAACGACTATCAATGTCGTCAGTGCAAATCGCGACTCATCTACGCGATGAACCGCCAAACCCGGTCGTCCGACGAAGAGTCGACGGTGTTTTTAACCTGCACGGTGTGTGAAAAACGGTGGATTGAGTAATACGACACGCATGTGGTGTCGGGGGCAATTTTAACATTAGGGGAAAACACAATAATAGTTCCTACATACTCGGCAAATGTTTCATTCACGAGCAACTTCGTTCCGGTGGCGATCCATCGTCCGTCCGGCTGCTGTTGGCACACGAAACATCCTTTGTTCATCACCAATTGATACCCGTTGAGATATTCCGGGGCAACCACAACATATGGTCCTTGGACGACGATGCGAAGATCGTTGCGTGTGAAGGTATTAGTTTTGTCCGCCGGACGAAGCTTGAATTTCGGAAGTCGACGATCGGTTGGATACAGGGTCGGGTATTCCATAGTGATAGATAAAGACGACCAGCACGATAAAGGCGAAAACGAGGAAGCGCAGGAAGACGTCTTCCCCCGTTACACATTCGTAAGGAGCCACCGTATGCCAGACGCTGGTGACATACGGTCCGGGCGCAAGCCATTGCAAGGAGGTCGGTGACGTAATGTTGGATCGAAGTTCATATCCGCGCAATCGAACACGCGGCATCATGCAGGCGAAGGTGAGGTCTTGCGTCCACACGGCGGAGACATCCCAGGTATCCTCGGTTCTGGGCACCTCGGACAGTGGGATCGGTTTCGAGATATCGCGCTCCGGGAACGTCATGTCTTGCACACGCACGGCGTAGTGCCCGTCAAAGGTGCAGCGATACCACGGCAGGGGCACGATGACGAATATACATAAAACACACAGGAAGACGTACCCGAAATACGAACGAGACGACATGTTGGAATTGTTGCGCGGCGAATATTGGTTGTTGGGATTTGTTGTGGGTCTGGGACTGATTACCTTGAACCCGCACTACAAGCGCCGCGTGATGGTGATTCCGGACCCGGAGCAGGAATCGCAATGGCAGTTCCGGGATCTGAGCGGCGGATTGTTTGAGATTCAGAGTCGACCCGTCATTTGCGGGTTTGGCGCCGAAGAACCGCCCAAACCACAAGTCTAGTCATGAATCACAACTTCCGGCGGCTGTTGCCACACGCGCTGTACGCCACATTGCGTGTTTTTGATAATTTCGCGACCAAACATATTCCTGCGATGTAGATGTAAGGTGACGCCGAGGATGAGTTCCGGCCCGAGACTCTGCAGCATGCATGCCAACACGTCGTCGATATGATAGAACTCTGGGTTTTGTAACAAGATCACAAGCTTGGCGCATCCGTCGTCTAAGGGCGTGTAGCACAGATAATAGCAGACACCGAGCATGCCATCACATCCGCAGGCTTCATTGCGCTTCATCGTAGTGCTCCATTTGGGGATGCTATCCACAGTGTATATATGCACGTCGGTAGCAAAGGTGTGTGGCCCGACAACCCGAATCACGTCTAGTCGCACACATTCCGCGACTGCAGACGAACAACATTGGCCCATGAGTTTTTTGTTTCGCCCCACGCCGCGGCAAACTTCTTTGTTTGAGAGACAGAAAACATGAAACGTGCAATCAAAGTCGCGGGCGGATACAAATGGGGCGATCACGTCTACAAGAAGTTGTTTGGATCGCGGCGCGAGGTATGGAATCGCACGGCCATTCGCACGGAAGGCAAACTCACCTTGTCGGACTTGATGATGAATTCGTCGGGCGAGATCGTATCCAAAGTCAAACACCACACCTCGGTAAAAGAACAACGCTTGCTCGCCCACGGATACAAACCGGGGTTTGGAAACACAAAGAAACGTAGCCGGATTCGTCCGGAAGAATCGTCGTCATAAATGTGGATTGCGGTGATCAATCTCCAATTGGCGCTGTGGATTGCCGAGCAGCCGACCATGTGCGGCGCGTCTAGCAATCTCGTGCAGTGCCTGGCTTATTCCCATGCCATTCGATCGTACCTGCATGAACATCGACTGATGATATGGTGGCATGAGTTGTTAGATGTCGCCCTGTTGATCGCGGCCATGCCGACATTGATTACCTGTGAACTAGGACAACTGTTGTTATGGTGGTATCTATTCAGTTCAATTAAACATTAATCAACAACAAGCGGATCACGCCGCGATACAAACACTCTTCTAAACAGGCAACTGCGTCCGGAGTCGGTGCTTGCCAGCGCTGGAGCTTCCACCAGTCCGAAAACCACAGACGATGTTCGCGGTACTTCTCAATGTTAAACTCTTGCAGGTGGGTCAGTCCAGCACGACGCAACAAATCATCGCAATTCACCTTGTCGGGGGCCATCACGAGATATGTCCAACAATCGTGGGTTTGCATCCATTCCACTAGCGCCGGGGTTTCGGCATGCGTTGGCCGTGCCGCAAACACCGAGTTCTCGTCGGACGGATCTGGATCCCACTCTTCGCCGCCGGCAAGTTCCGGGTTGACATAATATCCGTCTCGTCGTTCTAGCAAAAAGGATTGTTTCGGGTGAGTCCGGTTCATCACAAATTTCTCCTGTGCGTGGTCCCACGTAAACCCGGGAGTCTGTACCACAAACGGATCTCCCTTGCAATGCAAATGCTCGACTTGATACAGGTCCAGTTCCGTGGTGTGTCGAAAGACCTTCATCGTTACCTGGGTCACAAACGGCTTCAAGGCGTGTGGCAGCAACGGCGGACAGCGCCAGGCAATCACGTTGTCCACGTCGCACCGCGCGTCGTTTCCAAACCGTTTGTGCAGTAAATCGATGGCCACTCGCCATTCCACGCTTTCAAAATTGGGATGTTGTCGCCATTCATTCCAGAAGACGTCGGCGCGAAACAATTCGGTAGTTTCGCGTTTGATGTAGGCATCTAGAAAATCGTGAAAGGCCGCATGGGGGCGTTTGATCGAACGCACGTTGACGACCGGTTGTACTTCCCACTCGCCACTTTCCAGTTTCTCAGCCACGACCGCCATGCTATGCACATGTTGGAGAACGGATTTGTTGAGATGGATGATTGCCTTTTGGCTTCGATCGTACACGACGTACAGGTTCGGTGCAACGCGCACGTTGTGCAACGCTTCGTAAATATGCTCGGGGTAATTGCTGCTCATTTGCATTGTGCTGGTCATCATAATCAAAATGTTTGAATACTTTCTGATCGCCCTACTCGCGATATTTGGCATCGTCGTGCCCAGCATCATCGCCTACGTCGACGACTACGCCTACAACGTGTTGTTCTATGGATTTTTCATCGTCTCGGCTGTCCTTGTCTATCCAAACGCCGACTCGCCGGTATTTCAATTGCTAGATCGTAGACTGTTACGTCCCATGCGTACGCCATGGTTTTTTGTGTTACCGTAATTTAAATACATTCTCATGCAATTCATACCACGTTGTTTCATCCACACATAGGTACATGTTCACACGCGCGAGATACGGTCGTACCTCGCGGAAGGGTCGCCAGTAGATGTCCGACCATTCGAGGCGGTCGTATCGACGAATGCCCCATCGATAGATAACGACCGTTTGAAGCGCGCGTGGCCAGACGTCCACCTTTGCCAGCCACGTGAAGGGACTGCACATGCAATGCAGTTCGGTCACTGCCGGCAGACAGGACAACCATTCGATCGATACAGCATCGTCATACAAAAACAACGCGCGCACCGCCGGAAAGCGCGGGGGAGGTTTCGGTACGACTAATAACACCGAGAGTCCCAGTTCCGTCAAGTAGGGTGCTTGCCATTGTACGATCCATTGAAAAAAGCTTGTCGGTCTTTCCAAAAAGATGCGGTTAAAGTAGTTTACGTGACACTTGGTGACGGTCGGAATCGCATGGTTCGGCATGTATAATATGACGTCACTCGACACCTTGATCGACGACAGGGAGGGCGGGATACAATTCCAGTCTTCGATTTGCAAGTAGCATCCCTCCTGTATTCCTTCAACCACCAAGGTCTGTATGTTCGGCAGTAGCGACAAGGACAACGTCATATCGCGGTAGTCTAGTATTTGGTGGAATACACGCACGGCATTCCAGGGGTTTCCGGACACTAACGGAACACGGGTCCGTAAGGTGGTCACCGACGGGAGCGGGTGATACGGATCAGTCAGATACAATTGCACGTCGCGAGCCTCCGTGCACAACCAAGGACAGGGTTTGGTGTAGATCGAGGAATCCAGACACGTGGGGACAATGCGCGCAACTTCCGGCCAATGAACATACCGTGAATCTGCCAAATATTCATGTTTTTTCAGATACGTGGCATGAATCGACATCTTCTTCGGTATCAATCGGAACCGTTTCACCCACACAACGTCGCTGTGCTGAAAATACCAAAACTGGACCGTCTCGGGCACGGTTGCATCCATAAGCGCCGACGGAATGGCGATGGCGCGTTGCAGGTCAAATGCATCGGGGGCCGGCAAGTAGTCTTCATAGAGCAGCCGCACCAGGTCGTCGGAAAAACAATCCAGCCACGTCATTGGATTGTGAGGACTCAAAAAGTATGCACTGTCCTTTGTTCGTCCACGACTGGCTCGCGTCTATTGCCGACGGATCGGTATGGTGGAAATTGACCCGCGGACCCCATCTGCAATGGGCCATTCACCACGGCACGTTTCTCGCGCGGGTATGTGTCGACCCGCCCGTGTTGCAGTTCGAAGAAGCGTCCGATGATTTCGACCAAGAAGAATTCTATGCCGCCCTTCCCCGCGTTCCCTTCACGATCAAGCGATCGGGCATTCTCCTCCACGCACAAACAGGTC
>JACCEE012036479.1_pt1 | contig 11024 bp, 12 predicted proteins | sample 7449931 | NCBI WGS metagenome assembly JACCEE01 (sample SAMN15323457, study PRJNA562643) | freshwater metagenome | isolation source: river surface water | place: USA:Blue River Watershed | collected 2017-08-19 | reverse complement strand
TTGAGCTTGCCGGCCGAGCGCGGCGCGGTGGTGCTGGACCGCGGCCCCTTCACCCTGGCCAACGACCGGGCCCTGCTGGAACGGCATGGCATCACCCATGTGGTGGCCAAGAACGCCGGCGGCCAGGGCGCACAGGCCAAGCTGGGCGCGGCGCGCGTGCTCGGTTGCCCGGTGATCCTGATCGACCGGCCGGCCATTCCCCTTCGGCCCATGGCGGGGACGGTGGCGCAGGCGCTGCAATGGCTGGGCGTGGCGCAGGTGGATGCCGGTGTTCATGCGGCCACCGATCGCGGGGTGTAGACGAACCGCCCCACGCGGCGCGTGGTGGAACTGCCCACGATGACCAGGGTGCGCATGTCCGCCATGTCGGCCTGTGCCTCGCCCAGCGGCACGCACAGCAGCCGCTCCTGCGGCGTGCTGACGGCGCGCGCGAACAGCAGCAGGCGTTCGGGCTCGCAGGTCTCGCGCAGCACCTGCAGCACCTGTTCAAAGGTGTGCGGGCGGCTGGCCGAGCGCGGGTTGTAGAACGCCATCGCCATGTCGGCACCGATGGCCGCGCGCAGGCGCTTGTCGATCAGCGTCCAGGGCTTGAGGTTGTCGCTGAGGTTGATGGTGCAGAAATCGTGGCCCAACGGCGCACCGGCGCGCGCGGCGGCGGCGAGCATGGCGGTGATGCCGGGCAGCACCCGCACCTCCAGCGCCTGCCAGTCCGGGCGCCCTTCCATGGCCTCGAACACGGCCGAAGCCATGGCGAACACGCCGGGGTCGCCGGACGACACCACCACCACCCGGCCACCGCCCGCCGCCAGCGACAGCGCGGCGCGGGCACGGTCGAGTTCCTCGCGGTTGTCCGAGGGGTGCAGCACCAGCCCGGCGCGCGGCGCCACACGCGCCACGTAAGGGATGTAGCCCAGCACATCGGTTGCCTCGGCCAGCGCCTGCTGGACCTCGGGCGTGACCAGCGCCTCGTCGCCCGGCCCCAGACCGGCGATGCAGAGCCAGCCGCTCATGCGCTCGGGCGCCGGGCCGCCCCAAGCCGGATCAGCCCCCGCGAGGGGCAGCGACCCGCGCAGCGGCGGAGCGTGGGGGCTCATCATTCCGCCACCTCCGGCCGGCGCCCCTGCCCGTGCACCAGCACGATCGCAAAATACGGGCACACCTCGTCGGGCGTGTCGGCCAGGCGGCCCAGTTGCTGCTGCGGCATGGTGCCGTGCTGCACCAGCCAGGCCTGATCGAGCTTGCCCGCGCGCGCCAGCGCCCGCCGCACGCGCGGCAGGTTGCGACCGGTCTTCATGATGGCCATGGCATCGGCCGCCTGCATGTGGCGCACCAGGTCGTCTTCGGGCAGCGTGCCCATCAGCACCGTCAGCACGTCGTCGCCCCAGGTCATGGGCTGACCACTGGCCCACCAGCAACCCACCATGCCCGGGATGCCGGGCACCACATCCACCGCCGCACGGCCCTGCAGCCGGGTGTAGAGGTGCATGAAGGAGCCGTAGAAGAACGGATCGCCTTCGCACAGCACCACGATGTCCTGCGTCTGCGCCAGGTCGGCCAGCCGGTCGGCCCAGGCGTCGTAGAACCGGGCCAGGCAGTCGATGTAGGCCGGGCTGTCGAAAGGCAGTTCGGTCGTGACCGGGTATTCCATGGCGTGTTCGATGGCGTCGGGCGCCAGCAGGCCATCGACCATCTTGCGCGCCTGGCCGGGGCGGCCTTTCTTGCGGAAGTAGGCCACGTGCTGGGCCGAACGCACCAGGCGGTGGGCGCGCACGCTCATCAGTTCGGGATCGCCCGGCCCCAGGCCGGCACAAATGATGCGGCCCATCAGATCTCCTTCTCGCTGGCCAGCGCGTTGATGGCGGCCACCGTGATGGCCGAGCCCCCCAGACGACCGTGCACCACCAGGGCCGGCAGGTTCGGCGTGGCCATCAGCGCCGCCTTGGACTCGGCCGCCCCCACAAAACCCACCGGGCAGCCGATGATGGCGGCCGGGCGCGGACAGGCCGGGTCCTGCAGCATGTTGAGCAGGTGGAACAAAGCGGTCGGCGCATTGCCGATGGCCACCACGGCGCCGGCCAGGTGCGGCCGCCACAGCTCCAGCGCGGCGGCGCTGCGGGTGGTGTCCATCTGCCGGGCCAGTTCGGGCACGGCAGGGTCCTGCAGGGTGCAGAGCACGGCGTTGTCGGCCGGCAGGCGCTTGCGGGTGATGCCTTCGCTCACCATGCGTGCATCGCACAGGATGGGCGCCCCCGCTTGCAGCGCGCGACGCGTGGCCTCGGCCATGCCTGGCGTGAACGCCACGTGCTGCTCCAGGCCCACCAGGCCGGCGGCGTGGATCATGCGGACGACCGCGAGTTCTTCCACCGGCGTGAAGCGTCCCAGTGCGGCCTCGGACCGGATGATGGCAAAGGACTGCCGGTAGATGGCGTCGCCATCGGATTCAAAGCGGTGCAGCATGCGGAAAATGTGGTTGTCGCAGAAGTTGCTCGATGGCCTGACGGTCCAGGCCACGGCGGTCGGGCACGCTGGCAGCGGTCCCGCGCCAGATCAGGTCCAGACCCTGTCGGGTGACGAGCACGGTGGTGGCCGAGCGGGGGTGGGCACAGCCCTTGGCGCAACCCGAGACGTGCAGAAGCTGCCCGGCGGGCACCAGTGGCGCCAGCGCCAGCGCCAGCGGCCGGGTCGATTCGACGGCCGGCGCGGCCTGCTCACAACCGGGGGCACCGGTACAGGCCGCCACGCGCAGCCGGGCATCCCCGGCGGTCGTGATGAGCTCGGGAAGATCGGGCAGCGCGGCGGGACTCTCCACCAGCAGGCTGCGCCAGGGCGTCAGACGCAACGCAGCGCACGCCCCCAGCGCCGCCAGTGAGTGGGCGGGCAGCAGACCAAAGGCCAGGCCGACGAGTTGTCCACCGCAATGCGGACCGGGTGCGGGCACTGCCGCCCCGGCCTGCGCCACCGGCGTTTGTCGCCATTCGGCGGGCAAGCGGCACCGGTCCAGCAGTGCCGACATGCGGCCACGACCGCTCCTGGTGCCACCCGATTGCACGAACCAGCGGGCCAGGTCCAGCGCACGTTGCGGGGCGTCCTGCGGCGCCGTGAGGACGCCATGCCCGGCGCCGTCGGCACAGACGAGCACGCCGCCGGCATGGCGCTCCAGCCGGATGTCGGCGTAGGCCTCGCGCATGCACGGCGTCGGGCCGGTGTCCACCGCGAAGCCGAATTTGGCGGGCAACGCAGGGGCGTCTTGGCCGGCCAGCAACCCGTCCAGCCGCAAGGCCAGGTCGCGGGTGAGGTCGCCCTCGGTCCAGAAGGGCTGCACCTGCACGTTGCGCCGGGCTTCGTGCGCAGCGTCCGCATCCACCAGGCCCAGGTCGCGCAGGGCCTCCAGCAGGCTGGCGTGCTGAGCCGGTGCGACGCCCCGCAGTTGCAGGTTGGCCCGGTTGGTCAGCTCCAGCACGGGGTGCGCCCAGCGGCTCGCCAGGCAGGCGAGGCCCTGGGCCTGCTCGCGGGTGAGTCGGCCGGCCGGGGGCCGGATGCGCACCACCAGTCCATCGCTGGCGGCCATGGGCCGGATCGCACCCGGGCACCAGCCTTTGATCTGGAAGGTGCCCTCGTGGCGGGCAGGCATGTGGTCGGTCATGGCGCGCGGCAGCCGGTTGGGGCGGCCTGGAAATGCGGACTCAGCCGCACGGTCTCGCCGATGATGAGCAGCCCGGGTTGCGGCCCGTAGGCCGGGGCCTGTTCGACCAGACGGCACAACGGACAGGCCAGCACCGTCTGCGTCGGGCGGCTGCCGTCGCGGACGATGGCCGCTGGCGTGTCCGGCGCCAGCCCGTGCGCCAGCAAGCGTTCGGCGATGTGGGGCAGCCGCTGGATACCCATGTAGAACACCCGCGTCTGCCCGGGTCGAGCGAGCGATCGCCAGTCGTGCGAGGCCCCGTCATCGGCCAGGTGGCCGGGCAGGAACACACAGCTGGCGGCCAAGTCCCGGTGGGTGAGCGGTATGCCGGCGGCCGACGAGCAGCCGCTGGCGGCCGTGACGCCCGGCACCACCTCGAAGGCGATGCCTTCGGCCTGCAGGGCCTGGACCTCTTCGCCGCCGCGACCGAACACGAACGGATCGCCGCCCTTGAGCCGCACCACACGGGCGCCTGCGCGCGCGTGGGCCACCAGCAGCTCGTGGATACCCTCTTGCGGCACGACGTGGTGACCCAGGGCCTTGCCCACGTAAACGCGATGCGCTGCAGACGGGATCTGATCGAGCACATCGGATGCGATGAGCCGGTCGTGCACCACCACCTCGGCGCGGCGCAGACGGTCGAGCGCCCGCAGCGTCATGAGGTCCAGCGGGCCAGGCCCCGCACCGACGATGGACACGAAACCGGTTTTCAATGCCTCACCTCAAGCGGCGGCGAACAGACGCGGCGCCACCACGGCCGAACCTTGCAGGCGCTTGAACCGCTTGGCGGCGGCCAGAACACCCAGATCGACCAGCGGCTCCAGCAGCACGACCGTCAGGTAGGCGGCGCCAAACGTGCCGATGTTTTCCAGGTTGGCGGCGCTGAAACCCTGGCCGTACAGCGCCCAGAAGCCCACCCACATCACGATGCCGCCCTGGTAGGTGGCCGACAGCTTGAACGCCTGGGCGTAGCCGATGTCCACATAGGCGGTGGCCGGCGCGATGATGCGACGGGCCAGGGCCTGGATGGCGAACAGCGGCACCAGCAGCGTGGTGACGTTCATGCCGTACTGGGGCAGGTCGGCGGGGGCGAAGAACAGGCTCTGGATGCCCAGGCCGGCCGCCAGGCCGATGGCCGCCGGTGCAGCGCCCAACACCAGGAACAGCGTGCTGCCCAGGATCAGGTGCACTTCGGAAACGCCCACCGGATGGTGCGGCAGCAGTTCGAAGAAAGCGAACACCAGTGCGGTGGCGATCAGCGCGCGGGCCAGCAGGGCGACCACGCCCTCCCGGCGGACCATGTCCCAGGCCAGCTGGGTGGCATGGCCCAGTGCAGCCGCAGCGGAGGCATAGCTCAGGAAGATCTTGGTGGTGTCCACCAGTCCGGGTTCGATGTGCATGGCTCTACTCCTTGGTTGTGGCGTTGCTTCCAGCGCCGTTTGAAAAATCGTTCAAGGCCGCACGGCCAGGCCGGGGCAACGCCACCCAGTGCCCATGCAGCGCGTGCACCTCGATGCGGTGTTCGAACACGGCTTCGAGCGCGCGGTGCGTGGCGGCATCGGCGCAGGCGCCCTGGTGGGTGACATGGCCCTGCGCCATCACCACCAGTTCGTCGGCGTGCAGCGCCACCCCCACTTCGTGCAGCACACTCACCACCGTCTTGCCGCCCTGCACCAGGGCCTGCACCAGATCGATCCAGTCGGCCTGGTGCGGCGGATCCAGGTTGGCCAGGGGCTCGTCCATCAGCAACACCTGGGCTTCCACGGCCAGCGCACGGGCCAGCAGCACGCGCTGGCGCTCGCCGCCCGAGAGCTGGCCCAAGGTTCGGGCGCGCCAGTCCCAGGCCTGCGTGGTCCGCAGGGCGCGTTCCACCGCCGCGTGGTCGGCGGCGCTGGGCGGGCTCAGCCAGGCCTGGTGCGGCAGGCGGCCGAGCATGGCCACGTCCCACACCGTCAGGTCGTCGGCGCTGGCCTCGTTCTGCCCCAGCCACGACAGCTGCTGCGCGCGCTGGCGGTGCGGCCAGTCGGCCAGTGCCCGGCCCAGCAGCGACACCGCGCCGCTGTGCGGCAGCAAACCGGCCAGACAGCGCAGCAGGGTGGACTTGCCGGCGCCATTGGGACCGACGACGCTGGTCCAGCGCGCCTGCGGCAGGTTCAGAGAGATGCGGTGCAGGATGGGCTCGTCGCCCAGGCGGGCGCTCAGGTCGCAGGTCTGGATGGCGATGCTCACAGCCCACCTCCGCGCGAGACGCGCGTGTTGCGCTGCATCAGCCACAGCAGGTAACCGCCGCCCAGCACCGCGGTGAGCACGCCCACCGGCAGTTCCTGCGGCGCGATCAGCCAGCGCGCCAGCGTGTCGGCCGCCATCAGCAGGGCACCACCCATGCAGCTGGCCAGCAGCATCAGGCGGGCGCTGGTGGTCTTGACCAGTGAGCGCACCAGGTGCGGCGCCGCCAGGCCCACGAACGCGATCAACCCGGTCTGCGCCACGGCGGTGCCGGTGGCCAGCGCCAGCACGGCCACCAGCGCGGCGCGCATGGGCCCCAGCGGCAGGCCCAGGCTGCGCGCGGTGGCGTCGCCCAGGCTCAGGCCGTCGAGCACGCGAGCGAACAGCCAGGCCAACAGCGCGCACAGCGCCCACACGCCCGCCATCAGCACGCAGGCGGTCCAGCCCACAAAGCTGGTCGAGCCCAGCATGAAGGCCTGCATGGCCTGCAGCGATTCGGGCGAAAACACCAGCACCAAGTGCGTCATGGCCGCCAGCACCACGCCCACCACCACACCGGCCAGCAAGAGGCGCAGCGTGTGCTGCACACCGCGCGAGAGCACCAGCGTCAGCAGCACCGCCAGCACCGCACCGCAGAAGGCGGCACCGGTCAGGCCCAGGCGCACCAGCGCGCTGCCCGAAAACACGCTCACGGCCACGCCGTTCATCATGCTGCCGCCGACCATGCCGGCACCGCCGCCCATGGCGGCCAGCGCCAGCGCCACGCCCAGCGACGCGCCCGAGGCGCTGCCGAGCAAAAACGGATCGGCCAGGGGGTTGCGGAACAGGCCCTGCGCCACCGCGCCGGCCAGCCCCAGCAAGGCGCCCGCGCCCCAGGCACCCAGGGTGCGCGGCAGGCGGATCTCCCACACGATCTGCTGTGCCATCGCGTGGGCCGCCGGGTCGGCCTGCGGGTCCAGCAGCGGCCCGATCAGGTTCTCGAACCCCGCGCTGCCCACGCAGACGCCCAGCGCGGCCAGCACCAGTGCCACGAGCAGCATGCCCGCCACCAGCCAGGACGCGCGGCGAGCGTTCACGATTTCGCTTTCCCGGCGCCGGGCGACTTGTCGGCCAGGCAGCGCGCCATGATGCGCGCGCCTTCGGCCATACGGGGGCCAGGCCGCACCAGGGTGTCGGATTCGGCCACCGGGAACACGCACAGCCGCTGCTCGCGGATAGCGCGCATGCCGGCCCAGCCCGGCCGCTGCGCCATGCCATCGGCGTTGCGCTCGCCGACCATGATCAGGTCCGGGTTGGCGCGCACGATGAATTCGGGGTTGAGCTTCGGGAAGGGCCCGAGCGATGCGGGCACGATGTTCTTCGCGCCCAGCCGGGTCAGGGTCTCGCCAATGAAAGAGCTTTCACCCGCGGCGTACGGCCCCTGGTTGACCTCGAAATACACCCGCGCACCGCGGGCGCTGGCCGGAATGGACTGGGAAGCCGCCATCACGGCGGCGTCGATGGCGCGCCAGATCTTCTGTGCGTCGGCCACCTCCAGCAGCTGGCCGATCTTGAGCATCACGCGCTGCACGTCGGCGTGCGTCTTGGGCTCCAGCGCCACCACTTTCAGGCCCAGGGCACGCAGGCGCTCGGCCGCGCGCGAGGACGTCGCCATCAGCACCACGTCGGGCCGCAGCGCGACGATGGCCTCGATGTTGGGGTCCAGCCCGCCGCCCACCTGGGGCAGCCGCTTCAGGCTGGCCGGGAAGTCGGAATAGCGGTCCACCCCCACCAGCCGCGCGCACTGCCCCAGCTCGCACACCGTCTCGGCCAGCGACGGCAGCAGGCTCACGATGCGCTGCGGCGAGCGCTCGAAGTGCACCACCACGCCCGCGTCGTCGGTGATCTGCAGCGCGGCCTGCGCGGGCGCACCGTACAAGACCAGCAGGGTCAGCGCGAGGGTCGCAAGGGTCTGGCGGATCGGCTTCATGTCTCGTCCTTCAAGGTCAGCGGCAGGCCGGCCGCCATCAGCGTCACGCGCGCGCAGCTCGCGGCCACCCGCTGGTTGAGCCGGCCCAGCGCGTCCACGAACTGGCGCACCTCGCGCCCCATCGGGATCACGCCCAGGCCAATCTCGTTGCCCACCAGCACCACCGGACCGGGTGCCTCCGCGATGGCGGCGCACAGGGCGTCGCCAGCGGTGACCACAGCAGATGCCTGCAGCGCCTGTGCGGGGTCGGCCGGCATCATCAGGTTGGTCAGCCACAGGGTCAGGCAGTCCACCACGACCAGCGTTTGTCCGTCACTGTGCCGCCGCACGGCCTCGGCCAGCGCGAGCGGCTCTTCCACCGTGGCCATGCCGGGCACGCGCTCGGCGCGGTCGGCCTGGTGGCGCGCGATGCGCTCGCGCATCTCGTCGTCCCAGGCCTGGCCGGTGGCGATCATGACCGCGCGGTGTCCCGGCGCTGCGGCCAGCCAGTCGCGCGCCAGCAGCTCGGCGCGGCGCGACTTGCCGCTGCGCTGGCCGCCCAGGATGAAGGTGCTGCGCGCGATCGTCATGCCATGTCCCCGCCGCCGGGCCGACCCAAGGCGGGGAGCGTCCCCTCGGGGGGCTGCGAACCACACGCAGTGGGGAGCGTGGGGGCCACATCCCGCATCCAGCGGGTGACGATGCGGAGCATCTGCTCCACCCCGTCGGTCAACGCGGCCGGGCCGGGTTGCAGGATGTCGGCCGACTTGATCTCGAACAGCTGACCATTCTTCACAGCCGGCACGTCCTGCCAGCCAGCACGGCCGGCCACCTTCTCGGCGCGGAATTTCTTGCCGCACCATGAGCCGATGATGATGTCCGGCGCGCGCGCCACGATCTCCGCACCGTCCGCGATGATGCGGTGCTTGCCCAGCGACTGCACCGCCAGCTCGGGGAAGATGTCGTCACCGCCAGCGATGCCCAGCAGCTCCGACACCCAGCGAATGCCGCTGATGTGCGGCTCATCCCACTCTTCAAAGAACACCCTGGGCCGGCGTTTGCCCGACGCGACCAGCGCGGCCACCTCGGCGCGGATCGCTTCCAGTCGCTGGCGCATGACCTGGATGCGCGCCAGCCCGTCGTCCGCGCAGCCCACCATGGCCGCCACCTGGTAGAGCATGGAAAAAATCTCCTCCACGCTGCGCTGGTTGAACACCGTCACCTGCACACCGGCGCGGATCAGCGCCGCCGCGATGTCGGCCTGCAGGTCGGAAAAGCCGAACACGCAGTCGGGCTGCAGTTCCAGGATCTTGTCGATCTTGGCGTTGAGAAACGCACTGACCTTGGGCTTTTCCTCACGCGCGCGGCGAGGCCGCACGGTGTAGCCGCTGATGCCGACGATGCGCGCCTCCTGCCCCAGCAGGTACAGCCACTCGGTCGTCTCCTCGGTCAGGCAGACGATGCGCCGAGGTCCGGGCAGCGTGGCGCTCATGCGACCTCCGGCAAGAAAAGGCGCGCGGTCGCTTCGGGACAGGACGCGAACCAGGCATGGAAATAGCTCGCGCGCAAGGCCGCCCGGGCAAACACCGCTTCCGGCTTGCCGTGCGCGCGCGCCGGACGTGTGTGATCCCCCGGTACCAGAGGCGACTCGGTCAGCGAATAGTGGAACGTGTGTCCGCGCAGTTCGCCATGCCGCGTGTGCCAGCTTTGTGGACCCAGCGCCGCCAGGCGGGACTGCATGCGCACCTCGCCAGGCAGCAGGCCCCACATGGGCCAGCGCTCACCATCGGCCAGCGTCAGGCCGTCGAACAGCGGCATCATGCCGCCGCACTCGGCCCAGACCGGTTTGCCGTCCCTCACATGCGCGGCCAGCGAAACACGGCAGCGCGTGCCGTTCACCAGCGCATCGGTGTGCAGCTCCGGGTAGCCACCGGGCAACCAGACCGCGTCGCAGTCCGGCACCGGTTCATCGGCCACCGGCGAGAAAAACACCAGCTGCGCCCCCAGCGCACGCAGCGTGTCCAGGTTGGCCGGGTAGATGAAGCAAAAGGCCGTGTCGCGCGCCACCGCCACGGTCCGCCCCTTCAGCAGCGGTACCACCCGGCGTTCGGCCACCGGTTCAAACGGCACCGCCCAGCGCTGCCAGCCTTGTGCATCGAGCTGGCCCAGCGGCGTGGCCGCCATGGCATCGGCCAGCGCGTCCAGCCGCTCCAGGGCGTCCGGCAACTCGGAAGCGACCGTCAGGCCCAGGTGCCGCTCGGGTAGCGAAAAGCCGGCATCGCGGCGCAAGCCGCCCAGCCAGCCGGCGTCGATGCCGCCCGCCTCGGCCGACAGATCGTCCGACCGCACGGACGTCTGCAGCATCTTTTCGTGCCCCTCGCTGGCCACACGGTTGGCCAGCACCCCGGCCCAGGGCAGGCCCGGCCGGTAATGGCGCAGGCCGTGCACCAGCGCACCGAAGGTGCCGGCCATGGCCCCGGCGTCGATCACCGCCAGCACCGGGATGCCCAGCTTCACCGCGAGGTCGGCCGCACTCGGCTCCCCGTCGAACAGGCCCATCACCCCCTCGATCAGGATCAGGTCGCTGTTCGTGGCGGCGTCGTGCAAACGCGCACGGATATCCGTTTCGCCGTTGACCCAGAGGTCCAGGTTGTGCACCGGCTGGCCGCTGGCCAGCTGGTGCCAGTGCGGATCCAGAAAATCCGGCCCGCACTTGAACACCCGCACCCGCCGGCCTTGCCGCGCGTGCAGGCGCGCCAGGGCCGCGGTGACGGTGGTCTTGCCCTGGCCGGAGGCAGGGGCGGCCACGAGGACCGAGGGGCAATGGGTGGCCGTCATCAACGCACAGCCCATGTCATCGCGGAGCCCACTTCAACCCCAAAAACACCGTGCGCCCGGCCGTGGCATAGCCCAGTGCGGTTTCGTAGTTTTTGTCTGCTAGGTTGTCGATACGGGCCAACAACGTCCAGTCTGGTGCCAACGAGGTGCTGGCGCTCAGGTTGAGCAGGCCGTAACCGGCCAGTTTTTGAGCGTTGGCAGCGTCGTTGAACCGCGCGCCCACCATTTGCACCTCGCTACCCACGGTCCAGCCCGCGATGCGTGTGTCCGCTGCCAATGTGGCCATCTGTTTTGGACGACGGGCTAGCTGCTTGCTGGTGCTCAAATTCT
>JACCEE012614521.1_pt1 | contig 11028 bp, 12 predicted proteins | sample 7449931 | NCBI WGS metagenome assembly JACCEE01 (sample SAMN15323457, study PRJNA562643) | freshwater metagenome | isolation source: river surface water | place: USA:Blue River Watershed | collected 2017-08-19 | reverse complement strand
GCTGTACGAGGTGCTAGGGGACGCTTGCGAGTGCTGGCTGATGCCGCAGTGGGAAAGCAAGCTCGCACGCTATGGCAGCAACCGGCTATGGCGAGACACCTTGCGCTACTTCATCGGCGCCGTGGATCATCTTCCCGACTACATGCGTGATCTTATCGAGCAGATGCAGCGCTCTGGTTTGGCATTGGAGCAGGAAGCGGTCTGGCTGCCCACGCCTTAGTTTCGTTCGTCCAGCAGTTCAGCCAGGTTTAGCTTTGCCCGAAGGGGCCAAGTCGTCTTCGTCGAGCCGCATCGTCTCGATCTTCAACGCCAATTGGGTGGGGCTCAACCCCCTGCGCATTGCATTGCGCAAGCTCGCCTCCAAGATGCGCCAGCCCAATGTGTCGCCGCTCGTGAGCACAAAGTCCTGCCCAGGGGGAGCCCCGAGGCGTTGCATGAAGCCATGGGCGAGTTCGCCAGTGGGAATGTCCTGCCCTCCCTGCTCGGCAAGGCTTAAGAGCGCAGATGCTGTCGCTTGCGGGTCGTGCGTGGGGATGACCGCCAGCGCGACTGGCAGCACGATCATTCGGTCGGGACTGACCATCGCGGCCAAATCGTCCTGCGTCGTAGGCCCCGGCGTGAGCGACATCCGAATCCAAGCCTCTCCCCACTGCAGAAATCTGGTGTGGGACACCCCAGGATGCTCGTCGAGGAACAAACACCGGGGCGCTATCGGTTCAAGCAGCAGGCTGAACACAGTGCGCAAGTGCTGCCAGTCACCTTGGTCGGACCAGGTGTGCACCATGTCGGAGCGAAGCTGACCACCTTGCACGCCCAGGTGGTACAGCAACGCCGTCACGCGCGCCGCAGAGATCACCTGGGGCTTGCCCTTCAGCCAGGCAGACAGGTTTGCTGCACGGATGCCGGTGGCGTCAAACACCGCAGCCAACGTGAGGCAGCGCAGGCGCAACAGCGCACCGGCCAATATGGGGAGTTGGTCACTGCTCAATGTGGACATGGCTGGCCCTAGGGTACATCACAGTAAATCACTATAACCAAGGTAAACGCCTCGAGTGAGTGCTGGATCTCTGCTCTTTGCGTGGTTATAGTTAGTTATAGTTAATCAAAAGAGGCCGCCATGACCCGCTCTTACAGCTACCGCCCGATGACCCGCGCCATCTACCAGGCCGCCCTGGCTGCGTTGAAGAGCCAGCACCCATGGTTGGTCAAGCAAGTGGTGGAGCCCGCCCCTGGCCACTTGGCGGTGCTGGCGCATTTCGTGGGCCAATGTGAGCTGCTGATGAAGCCGGCCGACTACCGCCACCTGCCGCTCTTTTGCGCCACAAACCAGCGCGACAAGCTCAGCTTGCGGGTGGAGCTGGTGGGCGCCAGTATCAACAGAGACAGGGCTTTGTTGGATCTGATCGAGGCCGCCCGACATGCAGCCCAACAACATTGCCCGGTTTGCTCGGCGCCGGTGATTGGCGGCGATGCGAACACAGGCCAGGGAGTGCGCTGCAAGCAGCACGAGGCCACCATCGGGCTCTTCGCAGAAGACCTGAGGCGCAATCACAAACTGGCTGTAGCTGCAGGGCTGCTGCCGGCCGCCACCAAGCCCGAGAAGTCAGTTCGTGGTGAGCCGCTCGATCCGTCCATCGACAACGCCGTTCAAGCGCTGGTGCAGTCGCTGCCAGACATGACGCACCCGGCAGCGGTGCCGGAGCAACCCGCCCTACAAGCACCTCGGGCAACATCTCAGATCGCGTTTCTGGACGCTGCAGGTCTGCGCAGCTTCGTCGATCGCCACCGCGCCAAGCCCGACGAAAAGGCCAAGCGAGCGCAGTACATCGCCGAACGCATCCGGGCCGCTGGCCACGAACGCCGCAAGCTGGGCGAACTGCCCGATGACTGGACACAGCTGATCGAAGACTTCCAGCGCGACTTCCCCAACTTCGCTGAACTGGCCGAGGTGCTGCACGACCATTTCGCCTTGCATGCGATGGGCGATGGTCGCGTGGCTTGGGCGCCCATCTTGCTGGTCGGCCCCGCAGGTATTGGCAAGACGGAGGCAGCTCGCTGGCTTGCCGCTCGCCTGAACCTACCTTTCCGCGTGATCGACATGGCCAGCACGCAGTCAAGCGCGCCTTTGGCTGGGTCGGAGTCGTTTTGGTCGAACTCGGAGCCAGGCGTGGTATTTGAACTACTGGCCTACCAGCCACTGGCGAATCCGGTGATCGTGCTGGACGAGCTCGACAAGTCCGACCAGCAACGTCAGTACGACCCGCTCGCTGCGCTCTATACCCTGCTGGAGCCTCGCAGTGCACGCGACTTCATCGACCTCTCGATCCGCGATTTCGCCATCGACGCCAGTCACGTGAACTGGGTTGCCACGGCCAACAGCACCGAAGGCATCCCGGCACCGCTGCTGTCGCGCATGACGGTGCTTCAGGTGCAGGCCCCAAACGCTGAGCAAGTGGCTCACATCGCCCAGCAAATCTATGGACGCATGCGGGCGGAGAGCCCCTGGGGATCGATCTTTGCGCCGAAGCTGGATGAACAGGTGGTGGAGGAGCTGAAGGGCTTGCCGCCGAGAAGCTTGGGTTTGGCTCTGAAACGCGCCCTGGGGCGGGCAGCACGGGAAGAGCGAGATCACATTCGAGTCAGCGACCTGCCGGACATGTCCAGCCCAAATCGCAAGCCGATCGGGTTCATTGTATGAGACCGCTCCAAGGCGAACTAACAGTACGAGTGTGAGCGTTTCAGCGCAGTGGCCCTGTCTGGCAGACCAGCAGCGCTGGCAGACACGATGCGACATTCGGGCTTGAGTGCCAGTCAGCGCTTAAAGGCGCTGGGGGCGCAGCGCAGTCCACCCTTCTCGGAGTGGGCGGATCGGCACGCAGCCGCCACGTGAAGAACAAAACAGAAAATTTCTTCAGCGGTCGCGCGGGATACGAACTGACGCCAGAAATCTAACCTTTCGACTGTTGCCGATGTGCGCAACGTCACCATTGAAAGGTTTCCTATGTCTAAGTCTTCTGCCAAGTCCACCCCGATGACCAGCCAGGCAGCCGCTCGCATCCAGTCGTCTACCGCAAAGGCCAACGGCGGGCAAGTGCCAGCTGGTAGCTTCGCTGCGCGGGCACAGAGCGCCGCTGCCACGAATCAAAGCGGCGCCAAGGGCTCGAAGTAACCGGAGCTGAGCCTGGCGCCAGCGATGGCGCCAGGCCTGAAGTTGAACATGAGATACAGCAACGACAAGACGGTCTCCGCCCTGGTGCGGACACTGGTCCGCTCAGGTTGGCAGTACGTGAACGGCAAAACACATGGCAAGCTAGTCGCGCCGAATGGCCGCAGGCTTGCGGTGCCGGGAACTCCGAGCGACTGGCGGGCCAACCTGAATTTCCGCAGGGACATTCGCCGCATCGCCGCGATCAAGTGACCATGACAAGACAACAACCTCCGTACCCCAGATTCGGCGAATGCATCTCGGCCTTGGCCGGAGCAATTGACGCCAACAAGACCGGCAGCGACGTTGGACGCTTGGCCCGAGAGGGCGATTTCGACTGGGAGCGTTTGGATACGGTCATCGCCGACCTACTCGTTGACAGCAGTGCAACAGTCGTTGGCGATCCCGCCCACCAAATCTTTGCGCGCTGGGTCTCCTCGGTTCTGTCCGCCTACACCCGGCTGGTGCTAGGCGTGTCACTGGATACCCTGGGACGCAACGATGCACTTCCGGTCTTGGTCCAGCATTTCTTTGCCCCAGCCGGCGGAGAACTGCTGCAGCAAGTCAGCGCCGAGATCCCAGGCCCTGATTTGCAGCGCTTGCTTGCTGACAGCCAGCAGCCACTGCAGGTGACATTCGAATGGCTGGACTGTGCTGTCGGAGGTCCCGTAGAGAAACTGCTGTATCCGGGAAGTACTGGATCGGCTCGGGTTGAGCAGGAAAAGGTACGAAAGTGGCGTACCGGCACCGACATTCCTTCAGCGCAAAGCGTCAAGCTGTTCTACCGAAGGTTGATCGAATGCTGGAAGCCGATCCCCGCTTGCCCTGTTTGGCTGATGATTGCCTCTGCTTTGTCGAGGCTGGAAAGGCAATCTGCGACACCGCTGCGGTCGTTGATGCTCCCGTATGCGCAAGGGAGCACTCCGCCCGGAAGGCCCGTAGAGGAGCTGCTTTCAGAGTTAGTCGTCCGCGTTGGACAGACATGGCCCGAACTCGCTGAACCTGGCCGTCAGCTTTGGCACGACCTCCGCCGCACGTCGGCAAAGCAGCCTGGCGATCAAGAGCGCACATGGCAGCAAATCGAAGCACTGGAGCGACTGGCCACAACCAGCGACCCAGAGGGCCGCACCTCTTATCACTACAGCTGGATGAAAGGCCGCTGGCATGTGCTGTCCGGGCAGTATCAAGAAGCGCTCCCGCACTACAAGATGGCGTTCGAGCAGGCGTGCTACCGAGCGGGGCACCAAGTCAAAGACATCATTTCCGAAGCATCATGCTTGTCGGCATTTCTACCGAAGGAACGGGTGTTCCTGAAGCAGCTCAAGCACGCGGGCATCACCCTCGGGCTGTACCGCAAGCCTGAAGCCGGATCGGTTCTCGAAGATTGGGAACTTGATCAGCTCGCGCTGCAGCTACCGCTCGAATTTCCAGCATGCGGACGATTCGCGGAATGCCAGCAAGATCTTGCAGATGAGCCCATTCAAGGGTGGCTTTTCATCGACCGTGACGCTATTTCCAAATTGAAGCCCGACCTCAAGACACCGAGCCGCGTACGGGCAGTGCATTCTGCAGATGGGCAGGTTCGCCGCTGGCCACAGTTGCGCCTGTTTGCTTCGTTTGGGCTTGTTGAGCAAGTCGAAGATCTGCTCGACGCGGGGGCCTCGGTAGACGACCTGGACAGCTCAAATGCATCCGCACTGCTCTGTGCACTTCAGCACGCAGAACAGACGGGGAGGCGCGAGGTACTGGACCTGCTTTTGGACAAGCCCCATCAACGTGCCACGATCAATGCGGTTACCCGGCGAAAGCAACTAACGCCATTGATGTGCGCGATCGATTTGGGGCTACCGGATGTCGTCGAGACCCTGGTCATGCAAGGAGCAGATGTTGAGCAGCGCGCGTTGACCGACAGCCAGTCACCGCTGTACTACCTGGTGAGCCGGTTGTCTGGCAGGGTGAACCCAACGCGGATGCTGGTCACTCTGACTGCGCGAATGATGCAGGAGCCAGACTTGGTGCTTCAGGACACCTTACGACGATTCGGCGTCGGAGTCGCAGGCGCCTTCGGTTCAAACTCAGCCGCTTTGCGCTCGCATCAAGAACTGGCAATTGCTGTGGCCAAGGCACTGGTTGACCAGCACGTGTCAAGGCAATCCGTTTCCAAGTTGATGCGAATCGCCGCAACAATTCTGGACGCAGGAGCCAACCCGAATGCATCTCACAAATACCCTGTTCCTGGCCGAACTCCGCTGATGCTGGCGGCTGAAAGCGACTTGCCCGAGCTGTTTGATTTGATGATCCAACGTGGTGGTGATCCACTCAGGCCAGATGCACACGGGCAAGACAGTTGGCAGATCGCGCGCGCCTTTCAGTCAAGGCGGGTGCTCAACTACCTGAGCCGAAGTTCTTGTTGACGCCAGGCCCTTGGCATTTGCGCCTCTGGGCTCGGGGCTGTGACAGTAAGCACATCGGACGATTACGGTAATTACCGTAATTACGATAGCCGTTGCTCGCCGTCAGTCCCGCTGGTGCGCCTGACCACACGCGTGGCAGAACCACGTGCGCTGCCACCGGCGCTTCGCGGCACGGTATGCCTTCGCCTGGGTACGCCAGCCCTTCATCAGCAGCCAGCCCAGCACGATGAGTCCCAAGCCGACAGCCGCTTGCTTCCAGTTGTAGCTCAGGCCCGCCAAACCGACGTACACGCACTCACGTGCCAACAACGGGCAAACCGTCATCGACATGTAGATGATGATGCCGCCTATCCCATAGGCTCCAATGAACGGCAGCGGTGATGGCGGCGCAGGTGGGGCGCAGTGCTGGGCCAACGCCGTGGACTGGGAGCCCTGGCTACTGCCTTGGACGAACTGACCATCTGAGGTGACCGCCGTGTGCGTTGCGTGGAACTGCTGCGTGCCGCCCGCATGCACAACGGCCATCGGCTGGATGTGCGTGCTGCCGCAACTCGGGCATTGCATCGACATGCTCAGCCCTCCGAACCTTCGGTGTTGACGGTGCAGGTCAGCGTGGCTTCGCCGCCCTCCATGCCCGCCGACAACACGCCGACCTTGGTCAAACGGCCATAGGTCTTACCGTCCTTACCCAGCTTCAGCGAGGCTGATTTCGCAAGCTGGTGGACCGTGAGGCCAGGCAAGTAGCTTCGGTAGGTTTGCTCACCACCGTTACGTGACACCGCTACCTTGCGGACGCGGACCCCATAGACGTTGACGGGCTCGGCGAGCGTGACCGGCGTGACGCCTTGATCTGGATTCCACCCCGATAGCTTGAGCATGGACTCAGCCAATTCAAATCGTGGACCGATGGCCGCGCAGCCCAGCGCCTGTTCGAGTTGCGCCTTGCTCTTGGCGTCCACGGGCTGCGACGCTCCGTTGCTGGAAACAAGAGGCACGGTGGGCTTGATGGGCGCATTGGTGTCATACCCCACCAACCAAATATTGGTCGGTGCGCCCGGCTGCCAGCCTGTGTCGAGCACCAGTTGCTGGACAAACCCCTGGAAGGCGAGCTGCTGCCGCTCGCTGATCGGCTGCCGGTCGGGGATGGCCAGCATGGGCGGCTTAGGGCCAACGGTACGGACATTTCCGCTGTGGTCAACCGCCATCTGTTGCATAAAGAGGTGCAAATTGGCGGCATTGTTCGCTGCAAAGCTGACTGACTGACCCCAGCAGACCGAAAAGCCCGGCACTACCTCTGATTTGCTCTTGCTCCACCAAATCGTGGCGGTTGCCGACCAGCAGTCGCTCCGGGACCAGTCCGTCACCGTGACGGCCACACGGGGAAAGTGCGTCTTTGCCGTACCGTCGTAGGGATGCTTGCTGAAGATACCGGCCAAACGCGTCGTGCGGACGCTTGGCAAGGCGGCACCTTTTTGGCGCTCAAAGTTGTCGGGGGTGGCGGTTTGAGCAGACTGGACCTGGGCGCCCAGTGAGAGCCGCACCTTGGTTGATCCGTCCGGTTGCGCTTGGGTGGTTACGCACCCTGAAAGCGTCTGAATCAGAGCCAGTACGCAGATGGATGTCATCGAGCGCTGGCTGGACGCCTTGCGATGACTGCGTGACGTCACGTAGCCTGTGGTGTGGAGTCGTCGCAAGCCTTCCATGATCTCGTTTCCCTCTCGAATGTTATCTATAGACACGTGTCAATAGTGTACATATTCGGAAGACTCGCTGTCCATGAGACCGAGTCGAAACCAGTCGTTGATCGAAGCCTTGGGGGTGGAGATCAAGGTGCGCCGCTTAGAACTCGGCTTGTCGCAGGAGGACCTGGCTGGGCGCTGTGAGTTGGATCGGCCCTACATCACCTTGATCGAGAGCGGGCGGAAGCAGCCCACCATCAGCGTGCTGCATCGGCTGGCTGGAGCTTTGGAGTGGTCGCTTGCGGAAATGTGTGGCCGCGTCGAGGTGCGCTACCAGGCAATGGCAGCGTGATTGGCACAACCTGACGTGCTGCGATGGGTAGCGTCAGAGCTTGAGCAGCACGGCGTAGGCCCCAATGGCAGCAAGAGATGCTGCGCATGCCACGGTTGCCAAGGTCACCTTGACCTTGTCGAGGATGGGTACCGGTGAGTCATCCTCCTCTGATTCAGAGGATGTCGAGAAGGGCAGATACAGAAGCCCCCCCAAGCCCAGTGCGGCCAACAGGTGCGTCTTGTATGGCCAGCCCGCGTGAAACATGCCCGCCGTCAGAAGGCAAAGCCCAGCGCAGCAAGCAGCGATGATCGCCCAGGCCCGCAAACGCTCACCCTTTGAGGCGGGCGCGAGGGGAACATCGGACGTGAGGCGCATCGACATGATGATCGCTGCCGCCATGGCAATGCCTTGTGTCGCGGCAATCACGGCAAGCTGATTCAATGCGATCTCTCCGGCCAGAAGTAGTCAAAGGTGGATGACGCGCCGGTCGCCCCGACCGCAGCCCCCACGAACATCATGACACCGACCACCCAGCCTGCTGGGTTGCTGGCCATCGCGACAACGCCAACCGTGGCCACAGCACCACCCGCGAAACCACCCGCAACCGTGGTGCCCTCTTTGGCCGCCTGACGAGGCTTGTCTTCAGCAGTGGCAACGTTGTAGACGGCGAACGCGAGGGTCGCCACCAGAAAAACTCGTCCCGCAGCGCCGTACAGCTTCACGCGCATGTTGACGCCATGATTGGACTTGCCTGCGCTCTCAACGATCTGCACCCAAACCTTTTCCTTTTGCGCAGAGGTCAACGACTCGAATGGCCGACCGAACAATTCCTTGGCCTTATGGCTTTGCATGTAGTCCAGAGGAAGTCCCGAGGCCTTCATGTCCTTTGACAAGGCCAGACCGAAGTCGGTGATCCTGGCTCGCGTCAGTTCCATGATCTGATTGCGAATGGCATTGGCCGTCTTGGCCCCTTCGTGCGGGGTGATCTTGCCCTCTTTCACGAGCTGGATCAGTTCTGCCCTGGCAGCGGCCGTCTTGCGGGTGTAGTCGGCGCGCGCAGGTGGGTCTTTGATGATGCTCTCGGCAAACGCAGCAGAGGCCGTTTCCATGCCCTGAAGCGCCATTGCAAGCTCGTTGCCTTGTACTTGCGCTGGCGTCGTGTCGCTCTTGACCGTGGACTGAGATTTTTGGGTCGTGATGACCCTGAGTGCTGGGCCGTTAGCCATTGATTGCTTCCCCCAGGATTTCACAAGTCACTTCGGCAGCGGAGCTGCCTGTGGGGATCGCGGAGGTTTGCCCCTTCTCATCGGTCACGCCTTCAATGACCTGATCCTTCCAACGCAGACGGTACGGCTGCTTGGCCAAGGGCATGTCGGTCAAATCGCACCTCAGCACAAAGCGATGGTCGAACAAGGCCTTGATCGCTTCGTTGGCTTCTTTGGCAGCCGCTACACCTGAAATGGCGGTCGCGGCTTGCCAACCAGGGCTGGGGTTTGATGAGCCGCCGCCTTCACCCACACGGGAGACAGCCTGGCTGGATATCAGCACAGCGCCACATGCGCAAAGATCACCGTGTCGAGCAACTGGGGCACCATCCACGATCATGGTCGGATCACCTGTCACGATGACGGTGGTGCCATGGCCCTTCTTCGGGCAAGTGACTTGGTCGCCGACGCGCGCCAATCGCTTTCCATGGGTGTCTGTGGTTTGCGTGGACCCAATGACCACGCCACCATGGCTGGTCTGGTCGCCCATCACGATGAATGGCCTCATTGCTTCCCCTGTCATTTTTTTGGGCGAATCTAGCAGACCTGATCACCGCCTCAACGTCTCGCCGAGTAACAAAGCGTTGCCTAACTACCTCCATTTCGTCGTCCTGTGGCTTGTCCACAGAAGTGGCGCCCCCACTACCAGTTGAGCTATCTGAACGCTATCAGAGCCCCTATCTGTACAGAGTAGGGGCGATCTATCGAACACGCTCGGGGTGATCTATCGAGGAAAGGCTGCCGTCAGCAGGGGTGATCTATCGAGATCTGGCAGGGGCGATTTATCGTGGACAACTTCGGCTGTCCACGACCTTGTCCACATCAACCGAGCTTCTTGGCCAGATCTTCGGCGCGGGGGTGGTAGTAACGCTTGAGCATGCGCAGGTCTTTGTGGCCAGTGACCGCCGACAGCTCCAGAACGTTTGTCAGCTTCTCTGCCAAGCGCGATGCGGCCTCATGGCGAGTGTCGTGGAAATGAACGTCTTCAAGAAAGCCCGCAGCAGGTCGGCGCTTGGCTTGTTTGCAGTCGGCACGGTATTGCTCTTGAGCGCGCTCAATGGCTCGGGCAAAGCCCTTGCGCAATGCCAATGCAGTGGTTGGAAAGACAGGGCCGCTCCGTTGGGGTTCTTCGATGTCACGGTCCTCTTCGTCAACCTCTGGCAGAGGCAGCGCCTGAAGGATGGCGACGGCCCGCGTGGACAAGGGTACCGTTCTGGGATCACCGTTCTTGGTGTCGGGCAAGTGGGCGGTCTGGCGCTTGAGGTCCACGTTCTCCCACGTGAGCGATAGCAGCTCACCACGTCGCATGGCGGTTTCGATCGCCAGTTTGACCAATGGTAGCAGCCAGGGGTTGCGGGCGCCCTTGCTGAACGTGCCATCGGCCAGGCGCTCACCCCCTGTCAGGGCGGCCAGGAGGTAGGTTTCCTCCTCCGCTGAAAACCGGCGATCACGAGCCCGCGCCTTCTCGGGGCGTTTGATCAGTGGGATCGGGTTTTCAACATGCACCCCCCATTCGCGACGGGCATGGTTGAAGACGGCAGACAGCACATCAATCTCGCGATTGACGGTGGCGCCACCGACCTGCTTGAGTCGCCGGTCGCGCCAACTGGCCACGGCACTGCTGGTGACCGCCGACATCTTGAGCTTGGGCAGGGTCGCGTCTTTCATGATGACGTCGATCTTCACGGATTCGATGTCGGCCGATTTCTTGGACGGCGTGACCTCTGTTTGATAGCGGCGCAGAATGGCTCCGAGGGTGTTCTTCTCAGCCTCGCGCCGATCCACGACGCCACCCGTGTCGGCGGCACGCTCCAGCTCACGAACCCACTTCTCGGCGTCCTCTTTGTAGGAGAAGGTGCGTGACTGTGCGGGGTAGCCCTTGCGCCGCACCTTGGCGTGCCACTGCAATTCCCCGCGCTTCGTGATCGTGCCCATGTCTCTTGTGTCCCAAATTTGTCCCAATTAATGCTGGGACAGCTTAGAGCATCAGTGGATACAGGGCAAGTGCCTAGCGTTCGGGACGTAGAGGCCGGAGGTTCGAATCCTCTCACCCCGACCAGAATTCTCCTTGTGAATCAAGGACTTCCCCAAGTCAGGAGACAGTCCTTGATGCCGCAAGAAGGGGATTGGT
>JACCEE012238117.1_pt1 | contig 11029 bp, 11 predicted proteins | sample 7449931 | NCBI WGS metagenome assembly JACCEE01 (sample SAMN15323457, study PRJNA562643) | freshwater metagenome | isolation source: river surface water | place: USA:Blue River Watershed | collected 2017-08-19 | reverse complement strand
CGGCGTGTTTGCGGGCACCACCGGCTCCGTGCGCTTCAAGCACAACCTGGGCGATGGCTGGTTGTGGACCACAAGCTATGGCGCGCAACTATTGCGCACGGACGACCGGCTGACCTTTGCTTATGGCGCCACGTTGCCCAATGGCGACTGGCTAGGTGACCGCTATGCGCCCAACGGCAGCTTTGACCTGTACGACTACCGCAGCGACAACGAACGCCGCACCAGCGATGCGCTCCAGACCGAAATCACCGGCCAGGCCCGCATGGCCGGTCTGCGGCACGATGTCGGCGTGAGCCTGATGCGCAGCCGGCTGCTTGATCGCCTGTCGGACAAGCAAGCCTACAACTGGGCGGGCACCGGCAACATTGACGGCACTTCTGACAGCCCCACTGCCCAACCCACCCCGGGCGATCTGAACACCCACCGCAGCGAATACACCACCGAACTGGCACTGCGCGACCGCATCGAAGTCAACGCCCAAACCGCGCTCTGGCTGGGCCTGCGTCACACCCAAATGAACCGCGCCAGCGAGCGCACCGACGGTAGCCGCGCCGTGCAGGATGTGCGCAGCTTCAACACCCCCTGGCTGGCCGTGAGTCACCAAATCTCGCCTGCGTACGGTGTCTACGCCAGCTATGGCGAGGGTGTGGAAACCGATGTCGCCCCCAACCGCAGCAAATACACCAACGCCGGTCAGGCCTTGCCTGCACTGCGCAGCCAACAGTATGAAATGGGCGTCAAAGGCCAATGGACTCAAGCACGCTGGCAAGCCACCTTGTTTGACATCACCCGGCCGCAAGCCGGTGATAAGGGCACTTGCGTAGCCGACAACAGCTGCACCCGCCAGATCGACGGACAGGCACATCACCGTGGCCTGGAACTGTCTGGCGGCCTGACACAAGGCCTATGGAGCGGCGATGTGAGCGCCACATGGATCAAAGCCTTGCGCCAAAACGCCGTGATCGACCCCAGCGTGAACGGAGCGCGCGCCCTCAACGTGCCGCGCATGACACTGCGCGCCGTCGCCCAATACCGCTTTGCGGATGTACCCGGCCTGCGCAGCAGCCTGCGCCTGAGCCACGAAGGTGAGCGCAGCGTGCTCGAAAACGGCAGCAGCCAGTTGCCCGCCTGGACCACACTCGATGTCGCCACCCATTACGACACCCGCATCAGCGGCACCCGCACCCAATGGACACTGGCCATCGACAACCTGACCGATCGCCACTACTGGCGCGAATCGCCCAAAGAATTCGGCCACTACTACCTCTACCCCGGCGCGCCACGCACCCTGCGACTGGCCGTCAAAGCCAGTTTTTGAGGTGCTTCGGTTTTTGAGAGAAATCCAACCGCCCCTCTCAAAAGCACCTCAAAATGCCGCTATAATTTCGGTCATTCCTCAATAGCTCAGTCGGTAGAGCGCCGGACTGTTAATCCGTAGGTCCCTGGTTCGAGCCCAGGTTGAGGAGCCAAAAAAGTAAAGGGGTTACGTGAAAACGTAGCCCCTTTTTCTTTGAAGCATGGATGAAGTCAATGCTCGGTGTCATCCCTCGGGCAACGCGGCATCCACAATCTGTTGGGCCTGCACCACCCGAACACGGTGGTCGATGTAATAGCCACCGAACTCGGTGTATCTGAGCACCACACGAGAGCAGATCTGACAGGCGTACACATCGCAACGGTTGTACGGAAAGTATCGAGGTGCGATTGGCGCGGAAGGCGAATCGTAACGTGTTCCCCCAGGGTGGTATTCCTCAAAGGTCGGCTCCACCGACTCCTCACCAGCCGCATCACGCAAAGTGGCGACAGCGTTCATCTGCGAAGCAGGCCATCGATTGTCCGGCATGCTTTCCCAAGAAAAGCAGGCCCCCACCGGACAGACACACGGTGCACAGGACCGATCTTGGGCCAGTTTCAAAAGTCCGGCAGCATCTGCCGGAGGCAATGGAGTAGACATGACGGTCAAACACCTGAAGTGAATCAAACCACCGATTGTGCAACCTGCCTGACAGGATGCGCCAATGTTCAGCCATCTCCCCGTCATGACCCAAGACCCGCGTCACCAGGTACAAATTTAAGAAAAAATTTGTTAAAACCATAAATAACGGTAAAAATTATTTCAAAATCAACGCCATTCACTTGCAGAGTCAGTGACTTTTCAAAGCATCACCTCGCAGGACTCCTTTCAACAAAAGCACATCCAATGAATGAACCTGACAAACCACTGGTCAGTGCAGCCGAACTGGAGGCGCTCATCACCGGGTGGGGGCGGCCCGAGAGGCCCTCTGTGGACAAGTTCTTTCCGGTGCGGTTCTGGTTTTTGGCCACCTTGGTTTTGACCTATGCGGTGGCTTTGCTGCTCTACCCCCATGTGCTCGCCAGCCGACTGTCGTCAACGCCCACAGTGGCACAGCAGATGGCCAATTTTCTGTATTTCCGGGGCTGGTTCCTGACCGGAGTGATGTGCATCGGCGTGTATGCGTATCTGAAAAACTGGTACCCAGGCATCGTGTTCGGATCATTCACGCTCGTGGGCGGTATCAACCTGATCTTTGATTTGTTCACGGTCTATCCTGAACGTCTGGCCAACCCTACCCTGGGGTTTACCTTGCTCATGCTGTTGCGTTTACTCGCCTTGTCACTGGTTTTCGTCAGCATGCGCAACGCTGGCCGCTTGCCCGATGAGGCCGACCGCCGGAACATTTTTTTGCCCTGGAAAAACGATCCGAACGCATGAAACCCAGCGACCACCGGGTCTCCCACACTACTGGGCCCATCTGATTGACTTGTTACAGTGGCCCCATGAACGAGCTGCCCACCCCTGCCAGCCTGCGTCCGACTGCGCTGATTGACAGCGATCACCCCGCCGTGATGGCGTTTGCCAAAGCTCACGCTCAAGGCCATACCGACCGTGAACGCGCTGTGGCGCTTTACCTGGCCGTGCGTGACCAGTTTCGCTATGACCCTTACCGGATTGACCTGTCCTCCGAAGGCATGAAAGCCAGCTCGGTGATCGCTCAGGGCTTTGGGTGGTGTGTGCCCAAAGCCGCCTTGATGGTGGCGGTGTGCCGCGCTGCCGGTTTGCATGCCCGGCCGGGCTATGCCGATGTGCGCAACCACCTGAGCACCGAAAGGATGCGCACGACCATGAAAACCGATCTGTTCATCTGGCACGGCTATGCAGACATCTGGCTGGACGGCCGCTGGGTCAAGGCCACCCCGGCATTCAACATCGAGCTGTGCGACAAATTCGGCCTGCTGCCGCTGGAATTTGATGGCCTGGGGGATTCGATTTACCACCCTTTCGACAAATCCGGCCAGCGCCACATGGAGTATGTCAACCAGCGCGGCAGTTTTGACGACATGCCCCTGGACCAGATCGTGAGCGACTTTGATGCGCTTTACGGGGCATGGATGGGCGGCGTGGGCCAATTGGCCACCGCCAGTTTTCAACAGGATGTGGACCGCGAGACCTGAAGCCAATGGCCGTGAGATACCTCAAAACTGTACAAACATACAGTATAATGAAGCTGTCAGCGTTTCATGCAGTTGCCTGACTTTTCTCTTCATGCGCCCTGCGGGGCGCATTTTTTTACACAAGCTTTCCTGAATGATTTGAGCCAACAGCGTCAGATCGCAGTCGGACATCAAGGTCTCAGCGACCAGCGCGAATGACCTTGCTGCTTTGCCATGGTGACCGCATCAGTTGAGGCGAGTGCTTGGGCAAACCTGGCAAAGTCTGACTGCCCAAGGCCCGGACGGAAGAAGCAGGGGTGCAGCTCCGGCCTTGCTGACGCGCGATCGCAACGGCAAACATGGCTTCGGCGGGGTCTCCGAGTGCGTGTGCCAGGTCATCATGGGCGGCGCACTGGGGCACCAACCCGTCAACATAGCCTCCCTGCCCTTTGTCGTTGACACCATCAAACTCCATGGCAGCATAGGTCAGCCCACAATTGTCCTGGGGCACAAAGCCATAAGGCTTGCCACAACTGGTGCCTCCAATCTGCACGACATCCACATCCACACCACGCAAACCATTGATGAACGATTCACTGGCCGAACAGGTGGCATCGGTGGTGAGTACGTAAATTTTGGACAAACCGAGCGCATCGATGGGACGACCCTCCATGTCCGTACTGACAAAGGGCATGCGCTCGTTCAGCTGGCTGCGTTTGTCGTTGTAGCGCAGCATTTCAAAAACCTTGTCTTGTGTGCGCGCCTGTCCCGCCACGCCATAGGCCAGCGCACTGGCCATGTTGAGGTAACCGCCGCCGTTGTAGCGTAAATCGACCACCAGCTCGTCAATGCCCTGCGTCTTGAAATCCCGCAGTGCAGACAACAGTGGTGTCTGTGCAGAAGCCACATGGCCGTTAAAAAGCAAGTAACCCCAACGCACGCCATCCACAGCAAGGATCTTGTGGCTGGCCTGCGGCAATACAGCCGTGCTGGCCGCCAGTTGAACCGTGACCGGTACGCCATTGCGCGACAACAGCACCCTGTGCTCTCCTGCGACTGACGGACTGAGCAGCGCGTTGAACACACTGGCATCGGTTTCGACCGTGGCCTGTACACCGTCAATGCTGATCACCTCATCCCCCCGCTGCACCCCTGCTGCACCGGCCAGACCGGGTGTCGTTGTGGGAAAAACATGAAGCACCCGAATCTTGCGGCTTGCGCCGGAGCCTTCGTTTTGCAGCAACCAGCCATAACCAAACTCTTCGCCCGCAGAGAACTTGTTCCAAGCGTCGGTATAGGCCATGAAACTGAATTTATCGACCCGACTGCCCGAGGCCGTGTTTTTGGCCGTGAGTTGATCAAGGAAATAGTTGGCCAGAGAAGACACCACATTCAGCTGGCCCTGGTCATTGAGCACGTTGTATCGGTCTGCCAACGGGTTGAGCACCTGGATGTCTGGATACCACAGATAGCGCTCTTGAAGGTACGCCCTGACCCAGTTGCGCTCATCGGCCAAACTGCCGATCTTCGTGACGACCGCAGGATCTTTGACCAAATGGTTGTCTGCGGCACAAATTTGGGCCAGTTCGGTGCTGGTCTTTTCTGGCACTGGTGGCAATGGCGCGATGGCACCACCACTGGAGCCACCGCCACCACAGGCAGTCAACAAGGCGGAAATCGACACAGCGACTGGCAACCCATACCTGACCAAGACACTTCTCATACACACCTCAATTTAAATGAAAACTATTGTATTCATTAAAGCTGCATGACAGTGAGAGATGCAAGGTTCGTCGATATTGGGGGTGCGTTCAGCCCAAAGTGGCATGCGCCTGCATGGTCAACCAGCCTTCGTGGTCTTGCGCGCACAGCTGCACTGAGCGGTCATGGGCTTGTGCGGCCACCTTCAAGGCACGGCCATCGGCGCATTCAAAGGTGGGTCGCAGGGCCTTGAACTCAAACGCCAACAGGGGGCGGTCTGAGTGTCGGCGAACCAGATCAACCAGCAGTGTCGCGATCAAGGGGCCATGCACCACCAGCCCAGGGTAGCCCTCGACATGGGTCACATACTGGCGGTCGTAATGGATGCGGTGGCCATTGAAGGTCAGTGCCGAATACCGAAACAGCAAGACATCATCGGGCACCACCTCCCGTTGCCAATCCGCCATGGTGGGCGCAGCCACCGGCGGCGGTGCGGTCTCTCCGGGCAAAGCCGCTGGACGGTACACGATGTCGTGTTCTTCAGTCAGGCACAGGCCCTGCGTGTTGTGGACCTCGTGCCGCACCAGCACAAACAGCAAATCGCCCGTGCGCCCGCTTTTGTGGGTGACCGATTGGATGCGTGAGGTGCGATGCACGGCATCCCCCACCTTCAATGGCTGATGCCACTGCAGACGTCCGCCCGCCCACATGCGGCGCGGCAAAGGCACGGGTGGCAAAAAGCCACCCCGCCGAGCATGACCGTCCGGGCCGATCTCGCTTTGCCTGTGTTGCGGCAAGAAAAACAACCAGTGCCACAAGGGGGGCAAGGGGGTGCCCGTTTCCGGGGGCGGGTCATCCCGGTCCAGGGTGGCCGACAAACCACGCAGCGGCGCCGGGGTGATCAGGTCATGAACGGTTTCGCTGCGACCTTGCCAGCTTTGCAAATGGGCCAGGGTGACGGGGTCCAGGGCGGGTGGGTTCAAGCGGTTCTCCTGCAAGTCCGGCGAAAAACCCTGATTGTGCCGCGATGGCTTGAGCCCGCATGTTCAGCCCGGACGCACCATCTGACAGGTGGTGGGCAATCGAGCTTGCTCAGCCTTGATCTGGCGCACCACCTTGAAGCCGTAGCCCGAGCCTTCCACATCAAACGGCACACCGGGGCTGCCCTGGCGCTCCATCAACCCCACCACCAGCGGCTGCTGAAACTGGTGGTCTTCGCCGCGCATGAAACCGGTTTGCCCGGCCATGCTGACGCGGGCTTTTTCCAGGGCCAGCGCCACGGCCACGGGCTCGGTACTGCCCGCTTTGTCGATGGCTTGCGCCAGCGCCTCCACCATCAACTGCATGCGCACATGCACATAGTCTTCTGAGGGTTTGGCAAAACGCTGACGGAACGACTGGTAAAACGCCTCGCTGGCTTGGCCCGGCACATTGGGCAACCAGTCGGCCACGGCGATCACGCGGCCCACACCGGCATCGCCCAGCGCAGCGGGTGCGCCTAGGGCATTGCCGTAAAAGGTGTAGAACTTGCCTTCGTAACCCGACTCACGCGCCGCTTTGACCAACAGCGTCAGGTCATTGCCCCAGTTGCCGGTGATGACCGCTTGCGCACCGCTGGCCTTGATCTTGGCCGCATAGGGCAAAAAGTCTTTCACGCGCCCCATGGGGTGCAGCTCGTCGCCCACCACCTGCACATCGGGGCGCTTGTCGGCCAGCTGGCGTTTGGCTTCTCGCAGCACGGCCTGGCCAAAGCTGTAGTCCTGCCCTATCAGGTAGACCGATTTGGTTTTTTTGTCTTCTTGCAAGACCTGCATCAGCGCGGTCATGCGCATGTCAGCGTGGGCGTCAAAGCGGAAATGCCAGAAGCTGCATTTTTCGTTGGTCAACGCCGGATCAACCGCCGAATAGTTCAAAAACAGCACGCGCTTGCCTGGCTCGCGTTCGTTGTGCTTGTTGATCGCGTCCAGCAAGGCGGCGGCATTGGCCGACGAGTTGCCCTGCAAGATCACCTGCGCGCCATCGTCGATGGCCGATTTGAGGGCCGACAAAGCCTCATCGCTTTGGCCTTTGCTGTCGTAGCGCTCCAGCGCCATGGGGCGCATGCCCTGCGCAGTCTTGACCCCACCACGTGCGTTGACGCGCTCCACCGCCCAGGCGATGTTGCGCACCACGGCCTCACCCGTGTTGCCAAAAGGCCCGCTCAGGCCCTCGATCAGCGCCAGCTTGATGGGGGCTGGCGACTGGGCCAGGGCAGGTGCCATGCAAAAAACTGCTGCCACAGACACCAGCACACGACGGGAAAACAAAGGCAAACGCATATCAAAAATAGAACCCGCTCAAAGGGGGTTTGGAGCCAGAAAGTGGCGCAGTGTAACGGGTCCACCGATGCGGCCACGCTGGATCAGTCCTTTGGCATGCTACATCGGTAGGTCGGTGGCTTCAGCCCCGACATGAGTTGTGCACCAGGCCTGCAGTGCTGGAGCTGAAGCTCCAACCTACAAAAACTGCTGAACCCTTGCCTAAACCAGCTCGTGCAAAGGCCAGCGTGGCTTCACGTCGAAGCTGTAACGCGCCTCGGCTTGCTGAGCCCCGGCTTGCAGGCGCATCGCGGCGGCCATGGCGATCATCGCGCCGTTGTCGGTGCACAAGTGCAGCTCGGGGTAATGCACGCGCACCTTGGCTTTGGCGCAGGCCGCGTTGAGTTGCGCACGCAGCTCGCGGTTGGCCCCCACGCCACCGGCCACCACCAGGCGCTTCATGCCGGTGGCTTTGAGGGCGTTCATGGATTTTTTGACCAGCACTTCGACAATCGCCGCCTGCGTGGAAGCGGCCAGGTCGGCCCGCTCGGGGGCACCTTCGGTGTGGGCTGCGGGGCCAATCTTCTGGCTTTGCGTGAGCACCGCCGTCTTGAGGCCGGCGAAAGAAAAATCAAAGTCTCCGCTGTGCAGCAAGGGCCTTGGCAACTTGTAGGCCGCAGGGTTGCCGTGCTCGGCCAGACGCGACAAGCCCGGGCCACCCGGATAAGGCAAGCCCATGAGCTTGGCTGATTTGTCAAAGGCTTCGCCCGCCGCATCGTCAATCGTTTCGCCCAGCAGCTCGTAATGGCCCACGCCGTCTACCCGCATCAGCTGGGTGTGGCCACCCGACACCAGCAAGGCGATGAACGGGAACTCGGGCGGGTCGGCGCTCAAGAACGGCGAGAGCAAATGCCCCTCCAGATGGTGCACGCCCAGCACTGGTTTGCCCAAAGACGCGGCCAGCGCACAGGCCACGCCCGAACCCACCAGCAGCGCCCCGGCCAATCCTGGCCCCCGGGTGTAGGCCACCACATCCACATCAGCCAAAGTCGTGCCCGCCTCGGCCATGACCTGGCGCGTGAGCGGCAACACGCGGCGGATGTGGTCGCGGCTGGCCAGCTCGGGCACCACACCGCCATAGGCCTGATGCATCTCGATCTGGCTGTAGAGCGCGTGCGACAACAGGCGCGGCAAAGCCTCGCCCGTGGTCTCGACCAGGGCCACGCCGGTTTCATCGCAAGAAGATTCGATACCCAAAATTCGCATAACAGGTAGTTTAAGCGGGGCCTGGGTGCGGGCCTGGTGCTTGGTCATAATCCTTGGCAACTGCCCTCCTCTACAAAGCTTTCTCCATGACCACCCTGCAACTGATTTCTTCGATGGCTACCAAACCCCTGCTGGCCGACCTGATTTCGCTTTACAAAGCGCACGCCCCTGACGTGCAAGTGCACGTCGAATCGGTGGGCGGTGTGGACGCGGCCAAGCGCGTGGAGGCCGGCGAAGCCTTTGACGGCGTAGTGCTGGCCAGCAACGCCATCGACAAACTGATCGCCAGTGGCCATGTGCTGGCGGGCAGCCGGGCCGATCTGGTGCACTCGGGCGTGGCGGTGGCCGTGCCCGCCGGCGCGCCGGTGCCCGACATCTCGACCGAAGAAGGCCTCAAGGCTGCCATCCTGGCCGCACCCACGCTGGGCTATTCGACCGGCCCCAGCGGCGTGCAGCTGGCCAAACAGTTCGAGACCTGGGGCATTGCCGAGCAGATCGCCCCCCGCATCGTGCAGGCCAAGCCGGGCATCCCGGTGGGCTCGCTGGTGGCCAAAGGCGAAGTGGCGCTGGGCTTTCAGCAGCTGAGCGAAATGCTGGGCGTGCAGGGCATCACCATCGTGGGAGGCCTGCCCAAGGCGGTCGAGATCATCACCACCTTCTCGGGCTCGGTGGCGGCCACCAGCCAGCACGCCGATGCCATGCGCGCCCTGCTCGCCTTCTGGCAATCCAGCGCCTGCGATGCGCTCAAGCGCCAGCATGGGATGGACCCGGCCTGAGCCGCACCGCCGATCTCGTTGCACAGGCGGGCTTCGGCCCGCTTATTGCTTGTTTCAGGCCATGCCTGAAGCCCTCCGCATCGTTGTCATCGTTTCCGACCCGTCCCTTGCCGAAGTGGATGAACACGCACAAAGCCAGGCCGAGCGTTCACGTCTGCTGCGCATCGGCCTGCTCGAAGCCGGCTACAACCTGGTGGCCACGCTGCCCGCCGACCCTTTCCTGACCGAACGGCTGGCACAACTGCAAACCGATCTGGTCATTGTGGACGCCGAGAGCGATGCCCGCGACGCGCTCGAACATGTGGTCATGGCCACGCGTGATGCGCGCCGACCGATCGTCATGTTCACCAACGACGAAGACACCTCGCACGTCGGTGAGGCCGTGGCCGCAGGCGTGACGGCCTACATCGTCGACGGTCTTGCACCCGAGCGCATCCACCCCATCCTGGCGGTGGCCATGGCGCGCTTTCGGCACCAGGAAGCCCTGCTGGCCGAGCTCGACAGCGCGCGCGGTCAATTGCAGGACCGCAAGCTGGTCGACCGCGCCAAGGCACTGCTCATGCAACGCCTGGGCCTGTCTGAGCCCGACGCCTACGCGCGCCTGCGCAAGGCCGCCATGAACAAAGGGGTGAAGCTGTCCGACATGGCACAGCAAATGATCGACATGGTCGAGTTGCTGGGCTGAGCGCAGGCCGCGCACCAGACCCAGGCACCAAGCCAGTGCACTTGCACACCCCCGGTGCACAAAGCAGTACAGATCCCCAGGAAAACCCTGGCACAGCCCTTGCAATGAACTGGACAAGACCCGCGAGGGTCATGCGCCCCAGCCCAACGGCGGGACGGGGTGCTAAGGACAAAGGCGTCCCCATGCATTCGCGCACTGCACAGCAGTCGTGGATGTCGTGAGGGCGCCTTTTTTGTTTTCGCAACTTACCTGGAGTTTTCACCATGACCGACTTCTTCAAAAACAGCCTGAACCGCCGCAGCGTGCTGCAAGCCGCCGCCGTGGGCGTGGCCGGCGTCTCGCCCGCCTTGCGTTCGGTGGTGCATGCCGCAGGATCGGATGCGCCTGAAAAGAAGGAAGTCAAGATCGGCTTCATCCCGCTAACCGATTGCGCCAGCGTGGTCATGGCCTCGGTGCTGGGCCTGGACCAAAAGCACGGCGTCAAGTTCGTGCTCAGCAAGGAAGCGAGCTGGGCCGGCGTGCGCGACAAGCTGGTCAATGGCGAGCTCGACTTTGCCCATGTGCTGTATGGCCTGGTCTATGGGGTGCATCTGGGCCTGGGCGGCCCCAAAAAAGACATGGCCGTGTTGATGACGCTCAACCACAACGGCCAAGCCATCACCCTGTCCAAAAAGCTGGCCGACAAAGGCGCGGTCGACGGCGCTGGCCTGGCCAAGCTCATGCAAAGCGACAAGCGTGAATACACCTTTGCCCAGACCTTCCCCACCGGCACCCACGCCATGTGGCTGTACTACTGGCTGGCGGCGCAGGGCATCAACCCGCTCAAGGACGTCAAGACCATCACCGTGCCG
>JACCEE011618136.1_pt1 | contig 11029 bp, 9 predicted proteins | sample 7449931 | NCBI WGS metagenome assembly JACCEE01 (sample SAMN15323457, study PRJNA562643) | freshwater metagenome | isolation source: river surface water | place: USA:Blue River Watershed | collected 2017-08-19 | reverse complement strand
TTCCGAGAGGTGGCCGTTCCCTTGGCAGGAGGGAGCGATTAGTTCGCTTTGGGCTCCGCAGGCTTCGCGGGCGCGGCGGGTTTGGACGGTTCGGCTGGCGCAGCGGGTTTTGCTTCTGGCTTGGCTTCGGGTTTTGCGGGCGCAGCGGGTTTTGCTTCTGGCTTAGCTTCGGGTTTTGCGGGTGCGGCGGGTTTTGCCTCTGGCTTGGCTTCCGGCTTTGGCGGCTCTGGAGGTTTTACTAGGGTTGCTCCGCGTTCGATTTTGAGGGCGGGTTTTGCCGCGGCGAGTTTGCGGACTCCTTCATCCGTGACTTTGGTTTCGAACAGGTAGACGCGTTTTAGGCCTTTGAGTTCACCGATGGCGGTGAGGGCGGCGTCGCCGAGTTCGGTGCCATAGACGTTGAGGCTTTCGAGTTTTTCGAGTCCCTTGAGTTGGGGGGCTCCTGCGTCGGTGATTTTGGTTTTGGAAAGGTTGAGTTTGTTGAGATTTTTCAACGAGGCGACGGCTGCGAGGTCGGCGTCGGAGATAGGTTGTTTGGAGAGGTCGAGTTCGACGATGGAGGCGTCATCTTTGAGGTTTGCGAAGAGGGCGGCGTCGGGCTTATCGGCGCCGCGGAAGTTGACGTAGCTCCAGTTGGCGCCGGAGAAGAGGGGTTGGACGAGCACGCCGCGTTTGGAGAGCGCTTCGAGACGCGCTTTTTCTTGTGCGGAGGGCGCAGGGCCGAGGTCGGCTTTTTCTGCGGCGGTGGCGAGGGTGAGTCCGCTTAGGAGGAGTGCGGCGGCGAGGGGGAGTGGTTTCATAGAGAATGGTTTTTTTATTTGAGGTGTTTGAGCAATTACCCTGCCGATGGTTTTTTCTAGCTGAAAAAGCGTCGTTCGGGGTTGAGGAGGGCGTCGATTTTTTCGAGGAGCGAGCGGGAGTCGGAGGGGAAAGCGATGAGCGCGGTATTTTCTGGGGGTGGAGATTCTGGAATGGGGTGTTCGGAGGGGGGCAGGAGGAGGACGGGGAGGCTCGCTAGTTGGGGGAGGGCGCGAATCTGGTTGAGGAAGTCGTTGAGATGGAGTGCTGGGGTGGCGGGGTTGAGGAGGAGGAGGTTTGGCGGGCGTTGCTCTGCGAGGCGGAGGGCGAGGTGGGGCTGGTGTGTTGAGGCGATATCGTAGGAGGGGCGTCGGGTGAGGATGCGTTCGAGGGAGCGGATGCGGGCGGCGTCGGGGTCGAGTACGAGCAGAAGGAGCGAGGGTGTGGCGGGGGTAGGTTCGATGGGGGGTGCCTCAGTGTTTTCCTGAGGCGGGGCGGAGTCGGGGTGTGGGAGTGCGACGGGGTCGGCTTCGGGGAGGGTGACGGTGAAGGTGGAGCCGATGTTTTCTTCGCTTTGGACGGTGATGGATCCGTTCATGGCTTCGATCAGGCCTTTGGTGAGGGCGAGGCCGATACCCGATCCTTCGATGCCTTGGGTTTCGGCATCGAGACGATCGAAGGCGGAGAAGATGCGGTGCATTTTGGACTCGGGGATTCCGAATCCTGAGTCACGGATGGTGATGAGGACGGTTTTTGAGTCGGGGTTGCGTTGGGTTGAGACGGAGACATCGCCTTCGGGGCGATTGTATTTGATGGCGTTGGAGAGGAGGTTGATGAGGACTTGCTTAAGGCGTTGGCGGTCGGCGAAGGCGGTGGGCGTGGGGGTTTCGTGGGAGTGGATACGGATGCGAACGTAGTGTCGGTCGGCGAGGGGGCGGAGGAGTTCGGCGGTTTCGAGGAGGAAGGGAGGGAGAGGGATGGGGATGGGTTGGACGGACATGCCTCCGGCTTCGATGCGGGCGATATCGAGGACTTCGTTGATGAGGGAGAGGAGGTGTTCTCCGGCTTTGGAGATGTGATCGATGCTTTCGATTTGTTTGGGGTGATTGGCGCCGAAGCGGAGGAGTTGGGCGAATCCGAGAACGGCGTTGAGCGGGGTTCTGAGTTCGTGGCTCATTCGGGACAGGAAGTCGCTTTTGGCGCGGGAAGCTTGTTCTGCGCGCGAGCGTGCTTCGCGGAGTTGTTCCTCGGATTTTCGGCGGAAGATGGCACCGGAGAGGACGTTTGCGAGGGATTGAAGGAAGAGGGAGTCGTCGCGGGAGAACTGTCTGGGGGAGAGGGAGAAAGCGGTGAGAACGCCGAAGGGTGATTTATCGTTGGAGAGGACGACGCTGATTCCGCTTTTGACGCCGGTGGCGGCGACGGGTCGGCTGGGAGAGAAGCGGGTTTCGGAGGCGATTTCGTTGACGATGATGGTTTGGTTGGAGGTGACGGCGTAGCCGGATTGGGAGAGGAGGCCAGCGGGAATTTGTTGGTCGTGAAGGTGTTCGGGCCAGCCGGTTGAGGCGAGCAGGAGGAGGTGGTGTTGGTCTTCGGAGAGTTCGCGAACGGAGACGAAATCGACGGTGAGGACGTCGCGGATGAGTTCGACGGCTTGGTGAAAGAGATCGTTGAGTGGTGTGCCGTCGAGGGCGAGTGCACCGATGCGGGCGATGGCTTCTTGGCGGACGGCTTTGGTTTGGAGTTGGCCGGTGGCTTCGCTGAGTTCGGCGGTTCGTTCGTTGACGCGTTGTTCGAGGGTTTCTTGGGCGCGGATGATGGCTTCGCGGCTTTCCTGTTCGGAGGTGATGTCGTGGAGGAAGCCGATCATGCGGCGTTTTTCTCCCGAGGCGTCGGGAAGGAAGAACCCGACGGAGTGGACGTGAACGAAAGATCCGTCTTTGTGGGTGAAGCGGAACTTGAGATCGAGGGGGAGACCGACGGCGACGGTGGACTGAAGGGTTTGGTTGACGCGATCGATGTCTCCGAGGTGGATCATGGAGCGGAAACGGTCGCCGCGGTTTCCGAGATCTTCGATGGTGTGGCCGAAGACTTTTTCGGGATGGCCGCCGAAGGTGACGTCATCGGTGATGGTGTCCCAGTCGAAGAGGACCTGGCCGGTGGCCATGACGGCGGCTTCGTAGCGGGCGGCCCATTCACGCTGATTTTGTTCGATGCGTTTGCGTTCGGAAACGTCGCGCAGGATGAGGGAGAGGAATTCGATTCTTCCGCTTGCATCAGTTTGTGCAGAAACAAGTTGTGAGACTTTAAGGAGATTTCCATCGTGGCGTTTGATGGATCCTTCGCCTTCCCAGTTGGTGTTTTTGACGCAGCAGGGGACGGCTTTTTGGATGAAGGTTTGGTAGTCGTCCGGCGGGATGAGGTCGCGGATATGGAGATGGGTTGGGTTGGCGTCGTCCTCGAGGCCAAGGAGGGAGTGTGCGGCGCTGTTGAGGTAGATGACTTGACCGGAGGGAGATGTGACGATGACGAAGTCGGAGGAGTTTTCCATGACCGCAGCGAGGCGGCGGACTTCTTCCTCGGCATTTCGGCGTGCGGTGATGTCGACCATGACGCCGATGGTTCGGAGGGGTGCGTGGTCTGGGGAGGAGTCGTCGAACTGGGTGGTGGATTTGAGGATGACCCAGCGGGTGGATCCGTCGAAGCGACGGATTCGTGTTTCGATATCGAGGAGTCCTGACCCGCCGGGGGTTAGGGCTTCGACGACTTTGGGGAGGACTTCGGCGGCATCGTCGGGGTGGAGTTGGTAGGGCCAGGGGCCGACGGGATTTTTTTCATCGCTGGGGATGCCGTAGAGGTCGCGCAGTTCTGGGGACCAGCGGTGGCGTTGGGAGGCGGGTTCGTAGATGAAGGTGCCGACTTGGGCGGCGGCGGCGGCGAGGCGGCGGAGTTCGTCGCTTTGTTGGAGAGCGTGTTCGGCGAGTTTTTTTTGGGTGACGTCGGAGATCACCATGAGGAGTCCGGCGGCTTCCCCCTCGGCGGTATCGACGCGCCGGATTTCCCAGTCGATGAACTGCGTTCCCTCGGCGGTTTGGAGGTCGCCGATGGCCCATCCTTGGAGGTTGTGCGGGGTGCCGGTGGCGAGGGTTTTTGGGGAGAGGGTGAGGACTTGTTGGGAGAGTTCGGCGGTGGAGGGGTGGGTGAGAAGGTGGGCGAGGGGGCGTCCTTCGAGATGTTCGAGGGGAGTGCTGAGGATGGAGGCGCAGGTGTTGTTGGCGCGAAGGATGAGGAGGTTGGCATCGACGAACATGATGCCGATGGGAGAGTACTCAAAGCAGACTCGGGTTTGTTCGGCGCGGAGTCGGCGGCGTTTGGAGGTGCGGTAGGTGTAGGTGAGGTCGGTGAGAGTGACGGAGAGGAGGGCGGGTGTACCGTCGGGTTCGCGGAGGATTTTTCCGTCGATGCGGGCTAGTCTCCGGAGGCGCGGGTTGTTGAGCCAAGCGCGGAAGGAGAAGGTGGGCGCGGATTGGAGGGTGGAGTCGAGGTACGACCGGATTTCGGCGCGCGCCTCGGGGGCGACGAGGGATTCCCAGGAGTGGTCGACGACATCGCGGATATCGAGTCCGACGAGGCGAAGGAGAGCGGAGTTTGCGAAAAGGCAGGTGCCGTCGGGTTTGCCAAGCCAGACGGGGGTGGGAAGGAGCTCGAGGGTTTCGAAGTCGGGTGTGCGCACGGTCAGGAGGGGAAGTGGTCACCCGTCTCGGCTCACAGGTGTTGTTCTTCGGGAGGGAGGAAGGGGCGGAAGCGATTTTTGTCGATGGCCTTCATGTAGGCTTCGTGCGGGGTGACCATGCCTTGTTGGAGTGCGTGCCAGATGGCGTCGTCCATGAACTGCATTCCTTCGTTTTTGCCGGAGATAATGACGTCCTGGAGTTTTTGGGTGGCGCCCTCGCGGATGACTGCGCTGGTGGCGGGGTTGACGACGAGGATTTCGTTCACGGCGACGCGTCCGCTGCCGTTGGCCTTTTTCATGAGGAGCTGTGCGACGACTCCGCGGAGGGAGTTGGCGAGCATGGTGCGCACTTGGGATTGTTGATCGGCGGGGAAAACGTCGATGAGACGGTCGACGGTTTTGCGGGCGTTGTTGGTGTGGAGGGTGCCGAAGACGAGGAGGCCGGTTTCTGCGGCGGTCAGCGCGAGTTGGATGGTTTCGAGGTCGCGCATTTCGCCGACGAGGACGATGTCGGCGTCTTCGCGGAGGGCGGCTTTGAGGCCGACGGGGAAGCTTTTCGCGTGTTCGGGGACTTCGCGTTGGGTGATGGTGGAGCGTTTGTTGGGGTGAACGAACTCGATGGGTTCTTCGATGGTGACGATGTGCCGCGAGTAGTTGGTGTTAATGAAATCGATGAGTGCGGCGAGGGTGGTGGATTTACCGGATCCGGTGGGACCGGTGACGAGCACGATCCCGCCGCGAAGTTTGCCGAACTCTTTCACAATGGGCGGGATGCCGAGTTGTTCAAGGGTCAGGATTTTGGTGGGAATAATACGGAAGACGCCGCCGAGTCCGAAGGTTTGCTTGAGGAAGTTGCAACGGAAGCGGGATGCCGCGTCCATTTCGTACGCGAAGTCGAGGTCGCCGGCTTCCATGAAGCGGTTCCAGCGGTCTTGTCCGCTGATTTCGCTCATCATGTAGGCCATTTCTTCGTAGGAGAGGGCTTCTTCGCGGATGGGGATGATTTCGCCGTGGCGCCGGATTTTCGGGGGTTGACCCTGTCCGAGGTGGAGGTCGGAGCCGCCGGCTTGAACGAGGACTTGGAAGAACTGGTCGATGTAGGCCATGGGGAGAGGGGGTTATCCGTTTTTGAGAAAGCGTCGGAAAAGGGCTTTTTGTTCGCAGCGCGCGTAGGCTTCTTCGGGGGAGATGGTGCCGTTTTCGACGAGTTCGAGGAGTGAATCGTCCATGAGTTTCATGCCTTGTTTGCGTCCGGTTTGGATGACGCCGGGGAGCATGAAGGTTTTGCCGTCGCGGATGAGGTTGCCGACGGCGGCGGAGTTGGTGAGGACTTCGAGGGCGAGGACGCGTCCTTTGCCATCGGCCCGTGGGATGAGTTGTTGGGAGACGACGCCGCGGAGGGATTCGCTGACCATGACTCGGATTTGGTCGCGTTGGTCGGCGGGGAAGACGTCGAGGACGCGGTCGAGGGTTCGGGCGGCGTTTCCGGTGTGGAGGGTGCCGAGGACGAGGTGACCGGTTTCGGAGGCGGTGATGGCGAGCTGAATGGTTTCGAGGTCGCGCATTTCACCGACCATGATGACGTCGGGGTCTTCGCGAAGCGCGCCTCGGAGAGCGGCGGCGAAGCTTCGGGTGTGGGTATGGACTTCGCGTTGGGTGACGTGGCACTGGTTGGATTCGATGATGTACTCGATGGGGTCTTCGAGGGTGATGATGTGATCTTTTCGGGAGATGTTCACCTCGTTGATGAGTGCGGCGAGGGTGGTGGATTTTCCTGATCCGACGGGGCCTGTGACGAGGACGAGGCCGTTGTGGTACTGGGTGAGGGATTTGAGGGTTTCGGGCATTCCGAGCTGTTCGAGGGTACGGATGCCGCCGGGGTAGATGATGCGGAAGACGAGGTCGAGGCCGAGGCGTTGGCGGACGACGGAGGCGCGGAACCGGCCGAAGTTGGTTTGGTAGGCGAAGTCGATATCGCCGCGGTCGCGGAGCGTTTCGATTTGTTCGGCGTTGAGGAACGCGCTGACGAGCGATTCGGCGTCGGTGGCGGAAAGGGGTTCCGCGTCGGGGAGCATTGGCTGGATGTTGCCGAAGCGGCGCCAGGATGGAGGGGCTCCGGTGCAGAGGTGGATATCGGAGGCCTCGGCGATTTGTCCGTAGTGAAGGAAATGATCGACGTGGGAGAAGCTGGCGTAGGGGGGCGGGGGCGCTTCGGAACCGGTTTGCATGGCGGTGTGGCGGACGGGTCAGGGGTTGGGTTGGTCAAGGAGGGGGACGTTGCCACCGGCGAGGGCGGCCTCGGCTTTTTGTGCGGCTTCAACGGCGCGGCGCTGGATTTCCTCGGGGCTTGGCAGGGAAGCGAGAACTTCTGGGGGGATGTCCTGCGCGAGAGCGGCGAGTTTTGTCAGGCATTTTTGGCGCTCGGAGAGGGCTTTATCGGCGTCGCGTTCTTTGGAGAAGCGGGATCTGGCGCGTTCGCTTCGATCGCGGAGGAGAGAGTAGACATCGCCACCGAGGAGGGCGGAGATGTCGATTTTCATTTTTTCGCGTTGGAGGTCGGCGTCGTTGACGATTTCGCCATTGATGGGGCCCGACTTATATTTCGGGAACATGATGGCGGCTTCGGGGCAGACGCGGGAGCAGGCGGGGCAGTTGGTTTTGCAGTTGTCCTGATTTTGGACCTGCAGTTTTTTGTCCTGATCGACGCCGTAGACGCCGAAGAGGCAGAAGGAGAGGCACTGCATGCAGTTGGTGCAGCGGTCGTAATCGATGACGGGGAACCAGGGTTTCCAGTTACCTGCGTCGGAGGCGCCGGTTTGTTTACGGAGTTCGTTCAGGGACTCTGCGGCGGGTGCGCCTGCGGTGAGGTTGAGCGACGGGGCGGAAGGGGAGGCGGTGAAGTCGCCGATTTCGGGAAGGTTGGACGGGTTTGCGGGGGCGCGGACGACGGCGCATCCGTTTTCGAGGAGGGTCCGGATGGTATCGAGGCGGCGTTGCGGGGAGAGCGGGGTGGCGTGACCGGACTCGGCGAGGTGGAATCGGAGGACGGGTTGGTGGAGAGCCATGGGGTGAGTAAGGTTAGGGGGTGGGGCGTTCGGCGGAGGCGCGCGAATCCTCTGGAGATGGGAGGTTGGGATGGAGCGGGGCGTTGAGGAGGGCGAGGGCGGCCTCTGGGGATTCGGAGCGGAGATTGACGACCTCGGTTGCGGACGGGTTCAGTGGGGCGCCTGCGGCGGCGAAGAGCCATTTTACGGCGCGAGGGAAGCAGGCGGCGATTTTGACGGGGCCTGAGGCGAGTTGCAGGAGGACGGGGTCTTTGCGTGCGGAGAGTTCGCACAAATCGGCGACGGCTTCGAACTCCGTGTTGGCGTGGCAGAGTCCGCTGAGAACGGCTTCCTTGGTGGTTTTTGGGACCACTTGGGCGTACTGGCAATGGCAGTAGAGGATTTTCGCCGGGGGGGATGGTGTCATTCCTTGGAGGTGGGTGGGGTCAGGCGGAGGGGGTGTGTTCGTCTTCTTCTTCCTCTTCGATTTCGCGTTTCATTTCGCGGCTGAGGAAGGGTCTGAGGAAGCCGTAGAGGAGGTAGGAGACGAAAATGACGAAGGGCATCCACTCGTAGTTTCTGACGGTGAAGAGGACGAGGAAGGCGATGACGAGGAACTTTGACACCGAGCGCGTGGAGCGCCACGAGAGGCCCTTGAAGCTGGGGTAACGGAATTTGCTAAACATCATCCACGCTAGGAAAACCATGAGGGCTGGGAGGGACCATTTGGCTTTTCCGAGGACGACATCTTTTTCGTCAATCCAGAGGAGGAAGAGGGTGAGTGAAGCGATGAGGCCGGCAGCGGCTGGGATGGGGAAGCCGGTGAACTCTTTGTTAGCGGATCCGGAGTCCATGGCGGCGAGGCAGTTGAATCGAGCGAGTCGGAGGGCGCCGCAGACGAGGTAGAGGGATGCGACGATCCAACCGGCGCGGGTGTACTCGACGAGGACGACTTTATACACCATGAGGGCGGGTGCGACGCCGAAGGAGACGATATCGGCGAGCGAATCGAACTCGCGGCCGAAGGGGCTTTCGTGGCCGCCGAGGCGTGCGAGGCGTCCGTCGAGGAGGTCGAAGATGCAGGAGGCAAGAATGAGCCAAATCGCGGTGTGAATTTGGGCATTGGCGAGGGCGGTTGTGGCGAGGGTGTCGCCTCCGCTTTGTTTGATGAGGGCGCTTTCAACGACTTTTAGCGCGGCCGCAAAGCCGCAGAAAAGGTTGCCTGCGGTCATGAGGTTCGGCAGGAGGTAGATTTTCGGGCCGGTCTGGTCGGACATTTTGAGGTTGGGTGGTACGGCTTGGAGAGCCGTTGGGAGGTTCGGTGTAGCGATTTCCCGATGGATTCTCGATAGAAAACTGAGGGGGCTCTCCGGCGTGGTGGCGTGAGGCCTTAGCGGAGTGGCCTAGATGTGTTTTCGTTGGGGAGCCGGGTTTTCAACGTCCGTAAAGTGGTGGGGTGGCGATGGAGGGGGTGTGGCGCGGCCGCGGTCAGGCTTCACGGGTGTGGAGGTTGGCTGGCCCGGTTGGGTGGCGTGCGGCGTCACGTTGAAGGATATGAAATACGGAATAAACAGAGACGGGACAGAGAAAGGTGGCGGTTTGGTTTGGAGAACTGGGTTGGGCGCGGTGGTTCGAGCGGTGGCGTTCGGGTTAGTGGTGGCGGGGAGTTTTGGGGGTGAGTTGCGAGCGGCGGATCCGGTGAAGCAGGAGCGGTCGCAGGAGCGCGGGTCGGAGTTCTCGGGGAAAGCGGTGCCGTACCAAGGGAAAGTGGTGGCGGTGAATGCGGCGGCTCAGACGTTCACATTGACGGGTCGCAAGGAGCGACTGTTTCAGATGATGCCGGGGACGGTGGTGACGAAGGATGACGCTCCTGCGAAGTTTGAGCAGTTGGCGGTGGGGGATTTGGTTCGCGGAACGGCGATTAAGAACGCGGATTATTGGGAAGCGAAGAAGGTGTACATCGGACCGAAGGCGACGGCTTCGGCGGGCAAGCCGGGCGAAAAGCCGGGTGGCCAGCGATTGGCTTCGGAAGCGGAATCCACGCGGTAGCGAAGGAACTGGTGAGGCGGGTTGGCGGACGGGAGGAGTGTTCGGAAGGTGAGGGGGTTGTTGGGAGGGAGGGGCTGGGAAGAGGGGGCGGAAAATCTTTGCGGATGTGGTGTCGAGGGGTTAGTACGTGCGGGGTCCCGGGTCACGGCGGTTGAAGCCGAGTGGCGGGGAGTACTTCTCTAAATCCTCTTGATAACCATGAGCAACAACGCCTCCTCTTCCGTCAGCCAGTTGGATCAGCTGAAAAAGTTCACCACAGTGGTCGCCGACACGGGTGATTTTGAATCGATGGCGGTTTTCAAGCCGCAGGATGCAACGACGAATCCTTCGTTGATTCTTCAGGCGGCGACGAAGCCGCAGTACGCTCACATTCTCGATCGGGTGATTGCGGAGCGTCAGGGGAGTGGGTTGACGGGGGCGAAGCAGGTGGAGGATGTGATTGACCACATCTTGATCGCGTTCGGGATGGAGATTTTGAAGATTGTTCCGGGCCGTGTTTCGACGGAGACGGATGCGCGGTTGTCGTTTGATGCGGCAGGCACGGTGGACAAGGCGCGGCAATTGATTGGGCTGTATGAGGCGCGCGGGATTGGGCGGGAGCGGGTATTGATCAAGATTGCTTCGACGTGGGAAGGGATCAAGGCGGCGGAGGTTTTGGAAAAGGAGGGGATTCGTTGCAACTTGACCCTTTTGTTCTCGTTTGCCCAGGCGGTGGCGTGTGCGGAGGCGGGGGTTCAGCTGATTTCTCCGTTTGTGGGGCGGATTTACGATTGGTACAAGGCTGCGAACAAGCGCGAGTACACGGGGTCTGAGGATCCCGGGGTTCAGTCGGTGTCCAAGATTTACAACTACTACAAGAAGTTTGGGTATCGGACGGAGGTGATGGGGGCGAGTTTCCGGAATACTTCGCAGATTATCGAGTTGGCTGGGTGCGATTTGTTGACGATTTCGCCGGATTTACTCGCGAAGCTTGCGGAGTCGGGGGATGCGATGGAGCGCAAACTGGATGCGGGGGTGGCCGCTGGGTTGTCGCTGGAGAAGGTGCATTTGGATGAGAAGCGGTTTCGCTTTGACTTCAACGAGGACGCGATGGCGACGGAGAAGACGGCGGAGGGGATTCGGAAGTTTTCGGCGGACATCGTGAAGTTGGAGCAGGTGATTGCCGCGAAGTTGTAAGGTTTTCGCGGGGGCGGCATCGGCGGGGAATCGGTGCCGCTTCGAGGTTCTGGAGGGGTTCGGCCTTGTTGGTGCGCGGGGAAGGGGCTATATCTGGTGGGCCATGATTGTACCTACCGCAGCTTTATATCGCGTGGCCTACGGCAAGTATGCCGTTGGCGCTTACAACATCAACAATGCCGAGCAGACGATGGGTCTGTTCCGGGGCTGCGTCGAAAGTCAGGCGCCG
>JACCEE012571713.1_pt1 | contig 11030 bp, 11 predicted proteins | sample 7449931 | NCBI WGS metagenome assembly JACCEE01 (sample SAMN15323457, study PRJNA562643) | freshwater metagenome | isolation source: river surface water | place: USA:Blue River Watershed | collected 2017-08-19 | reverse complement strand
CTGTACCATCTGCTGGGTTAACGATGCGCCGGTCAGCCAGCTGAACCGTCGCTTCATCCGCTGTACCCAACGGAATAGCCGCAGCTGCTTTGTATTGATAAGCCTGATAGTCATACCCTAAGAGTTCCGCCACAGTGCTGGCAACCTGACTTTGGCTCCACGGCTGTTGCGTTTGCACTAAACCGCGCGCCGGAATTTGTGGGCCTAAGGCGGCCAACCAGATTTGGTCAGAGCCACTGACGCCATTGCCGAAATTCTTCAGTTTTTTCATATACCCAGCGATAGCCCGGCCGCTGGCATGATGCTGCCAGCTGCTGGCGTTGTCGCCGCGACCGTGGTCCGTACTGATTAGTAGCGTGGTCTGGCCGGCGTAAAACGGGTCACTCTGCAGCTGTTGCCATAACTCTTTAATAAAACCGTCGGTGCGGCGAATGGCTTTTAAATACTGGTCATATTGACCGTCGTGGGCAAAATCATCGGTTTCGCCATACGCGATGTACAGCAAACGCGGTTTTTTCTGCGTCAGATATTCCAGTGCAAATTGCTGGGTGAAAACATCGAGCCGCACCGCAGCCCAGGGGCTTGGGGTCTGGCGTTGCAGCTGATTCAGCAGCTTCAGCTGCGGCGTCAGTGGCCCCGCCATTTGTTCATTCATTGGCGCAAAACCAGCGTTGACCGGTAATTTACTGCGTTCGGTATTCAGGATAAAAGGCAGCACGTCCCAGGAGCCAAAAGCCGCGACTTGCTGCGCCATGCCCGGTTGCTGATTCAGCCATTCCAGCACTGTGACATTCGGATTGGCGATTTTGCCATTGCTGTTGATTGCAGGGTCCGGGTAGCCGCTTAACAGCTCGTTATAACCCGGATAAGAAAAATGCCACGGATTACTGACCTGCATCGCTGAGCCGCGGCGGCGGTCGCCGACTAACATACCCTGTGAGGCAATGGTCTGATGGACAAAAGGCATCAGCTGCTGCGGTTTGGTGGGTAATTCTGCCAACTGGTCGGCATGGCGGATAAACTGGCTGTTGCGCAGGATCCCGGGGTCCGCGCCGTGAAATACTTCTTGCCAGCGCAGGCCATCAATACTGACCAACACTACTTTGGGGCTTTTCACAGTTGGAGCAGGCGCAGCTTGTGCCGGCAGCCAGCAAGTTGAGACCAGCATGGACAGGCATAAGTAACGGGCAGACAGCTTCAGCAACATCACAGACTCCGGTAGGTGTGGGCTTTCCGGAACTGCAGACTACAGCGCATTTATGACAGCGCCGCGCCGTGCAGATGGCAACGTGGTGAATCTTTGGTCACAAAACGATGACAGCGACTAACAGCACCGGGCGTGCTGGTATCTGCAGCCTGATGGCGCTAAGCTGGTTTTTCTGCGGTTTACCGTACTCAATCTGGCGCAAAGGATACTTTTGATGAGCCATACCGTAACTTTACATCGTGTGTTTCGCGCCCCGGCCGAACGACTGTACCGGGCTTTTTTAACTGCTGACGCCTTGGCGAAATGGTTACCACCGCATGGTTTCACCTGCTCGGTACATGCGCTGGATGCGCGGAAAGGCGGTCGTTTTCAGATGAGCTTCACCAACTTCAGCAATGGCCAGAGCCACAGCTTTGGCGGCGAATATCTTGAGCTGACGCCCAATGCGCAAATCCGCTATACCGACGTGTTTGACGACCCAAATCTGCCCGGCCAGATGGTCACCAGCGTCACCCTGACACCAGTGCTCTGTGGCACTGAGCTCAAAGTAGTTCAAGAAGGCATTCCGGCCGAGATCCCCGCTGAAATGTGTTACCTCGGCTGGCAAGAGTCATTGCAACTGCTGGCGCTATTGGTGGAAGCAGAAGTGCCGGCGGAGTAAGTGCCATCTTCGGTGCTGTCGCAACCTACTGGTTATCCGGCGTATTTTAGATATAACTCATGCGCTTTGGGCATCACGCCTGTAAGCGCTTTATGTTACGCTGCTGGTTTTTGCGTCCAGAGATTTCCAGATGTCCAGCGACTTTAGCTTCCAGCAGGCCTTTGAGGCTTTCAGCAGCGCTTTGGCGAGCGTGGTGTTTTATTCGTTTAACGTCGATGGCGTAGCGATCCCGGTCACTGTGTTGTGGCTGATCACCGGTGCGATCGTCTTCACTTTTTATCTGCGTTTTATCAATATCCGTGGGTTTGCTCATGCCATCCGCGTAGTGCGCGGCAAATATGCCGATCCTGCGGCGAAAGGCGAAATCACGCAGTTTCAGGCGTTGTCAGCGGCCTTAAGCGGCACTGTCGGCACCGGCAATATCGCCGGGGTGGCGGTGGCTATTACCTTAGGCGGGCCCGGTGCGACTTTCTGGATGATAGTGGCCGGCTTTTTGGGTATGACCACCAAATTTGTCGAATGTACGCTGGCGGTGAAATACCGGCAGATTTTGCCGGATGGCACTGTCGCTGGTGGCCCGATGTATTACATCAAAGCGGCGCTGGAAAAGTATGGTTTGCCACGTTTAGGTAAAGTGCTGGCCGGCTTTTTTGCCCTGGCCTGTGTGTTTGGCTCGGCCGGTTTTGTCCATGTGAATCAGGGTTTTTCCCAGGTCAAAACCGTCACCGGCTTTGATAATGCCTGGTTGTTCGGTTTTATCTACGCGCTGCTGGTGGGCCTCGTCATCATCGGCGGCATCAAAGGCATTGCCCGTGTCACCGAAAAATTGGTGCCGGCAATGTGCGCGATTTATCTGGTCGGCGCGCTGACGGTGATTGGCCTTAATTACACTGAAATTCCGGCCGCGCTCTGGACTATCCTCAAAGGCGCTTTTGCCCCGGAAGCCGCTTACGGCGGCATGATTGGTGTGATTATTCAGGGTTTCCGTCGTGCTGCTTATTCCAATGAAGCCGGTATCGGTTCCTCGCCGATAGCTCACGCCGCCGCACGTACCAATGACCCGGTGTCGGAAGGTTTTGTCGGTTTACTAGAACCTTTTATCGATACTGTGGTGATTTGTACCATTTCTGCTGTGCTCATCGTGATCACCGGCGCTTATCTGCAAACGGGTCTGGATGGTGTACAGATCTCTTCTTACGCCTTTGCTACGGCCTTTGATTGGTTCCCAATGGTGTTGATGGTCGCGCTGCTGTTGTTCGGCTATTCCACCGTGGTGAGCTGGGCTTATTACGGCCAAAAAGGCTGGGGCTTTTTGTTTGGCGAAACCAAACACAGCATCCGGCTTTATAAAGTACTGATTTGTTCGGTGGTGGCAATGGGGGCGGTGCCGAATGTACTGGCAGTATTTGATTTTATCGACTCGATGATTTTCCTGATGGCGGTGCCGAATATTCTGGCGCTGTATTTATTGTTGCCGGAAGTACGGCAGGATTTGCAGGTGTATTTAAAGAAAATCGCCGCCGGTAAAACGGCAGCGGAGCAGACAGCTGTGAAAACAGGGGCGCCGGCAGCATGATCTTCGATTGCAACACCTTAACCGCCGCCGAGCTGTATCCGTTGCTCGCCGGTACCATTGTGCCAAGGCCTATCGCCTGGGTTAGTACTGTCGACGAGTATGGCCGAAGCAATCTGGCGCCATTTAGCTTTTTCCAGTTGGTCTGTGATGCGCCGCCGACGTTGATGTTGTCGGTCAATCGCAAAGCCGGTGGTGCGCAGAAAGACACGGCGCGCAATATTGCCGCGACCGGGCAGTTGGTGGTGCATTTGGTCAGCCCTGCCGATTTAGCGCTGATGAACGCCACGGCCGGTGATTATGCACCGGATGTCAGTGAAATTGATGCGCTGCAAATAACCACTGTGCCGGCGCAAATGGTGAAACCGCCACGTCTCGCGCACAGTCTGGTCAGTTTTGAATGTGAATGTGTCAGCTTCAGCGCTTATCCGGCTGAGGCGCCGGCCTGTGACCTGATCCTGGCCAAAGTACTGTGTTTGCATATCGACGATAGTTTGCTCAATGCTGAAGGCCGCATACGACATGATCAGATTGACTGGCTGGCGCGGTTAGGCGGGCAGTGGTATTGCCATACTCAACACGAAGATAATCTGACGTTGGCGCGGCCCAATCAGGCCACGCCGCGGCGTTAAAACTGCGTCTGCGGATTAGCGCTGCTGCGCCAGCAGCTGGTCGACGGTGACCAGTTGATAGCCTTTGGCGCGCAGTCCTTCGACCATACCGGCTAATGCTGCGACTGTATTGGGCCTGTCATGCAGCAACACGATAGAGCCGGGCCGCACTTTTTGTAATACGGTTTGGACCATCAGCTCCGGCGCGGTGTTTTTGTAATCGTGCGGGTTCACGTCCCACAGAATGTGTTTCTTTTGCGCCAGCGCCAGCACTAAAGGTAGCGCCAGCCGCTTTTTGCCCATTGGGGCGCGAAAATGAATAGGACCGGTGTAGCCACTTTGACGGATCAGTAAGTCCGTGTCGCGAACTTCCTGCCAAAAACGCCATAGATTGCCGCTATCCATCGCTTTATGAGCAAAGCTGTGGTTGGCCAGCTGATGGCCGCTGCGCCACAGTTCGGTGGTGAGGTGCGGGAATTGTTTGATTTGGCGGCCGACCAGAAAAAAAGTCGCTTTGGTATTCAGCCGGTTCAGCTCCAGCATGAGCCGACGGGACACCGGCCCGCGCGGGCCGTCATCAAAGGTCAGCGCGACCATCGGTTTTTGCGTGGACACCCGGTCCACTGATTCACCAATCCACTGAAAGGAATTGGTTCCGGAGCGCTGATGTAGCCAGTAGCCACTGCTGCTCAGCAGGCCGCTCAATAACATTAGAATCAAAAAGCCGGGATGAATTAAAATCCCCCGCAGCCACATGTGGACCTCCGCGCTGCAGGCTATGTGCAGCCTGCAGCTGTGTTGTGTAACCTGACCTAGTTGATCAGGTAGGCATAGGCTGTAGTAAAAGCCACTTCCTGAAAACCTTTTAAGCCAGTTTCTTTAAAATCAATCGGGATTGGATTTGCTGCCAGTTTCAGTTTCATCGCAGCATTGGTGGCAATTACGGTATCCACGGTGGGGATCAGCTGCAGCGCTGCTTCAATTTTAAAACCAACGGCAGAACCGGAAAATTTACCTTTTTGGGCGCGTTCGCGAATGATGAATTTTTCGATTTTGTAGTCTTCAGCCAGCTTGGCCATAGCGAACTGGAACTTGCGCATATTTTCCAGCTCCTGATCTTTTACCAGTTGTACCCGCACTGTGCGGCAATCCGGTAACGACATCAGGCCATCTTTAAATTCCATCAAACATAAAATGGCATCGTTGCCGGTAATATCTACGCCACAAATCCGCATGGTAAATCCGCCTGTCTGAACACAATAGCCGGCCATTATGCCATGAGCGCTGAGACGGCCCAAGTTTTTCGCCGCCTTTCGGCGGATATAAAAACGGAGCAGGTCGTGCTACACAACACTGCTCCGGACAGACAGAGATGGTTTATCTCACAATTATTTCAGTGCTGACGCTGTCGGTGCGAACGCTTGCGCATCTGCAAGGCCAGTTTGCGTCTTTCCTGCTCCGGGTCCCACTGACTGACAGCGATCTGCCGGCATAATTGCCACAGGCTCAGCAACTCCTGCCCCAGTTGGCGTAACACAATCGCCATGTTACTGGTGTGGCTTGGCAGTATTGAATCGTTGGCTTTCATCATCATGGCCTCCATCTCCGTGCGGGTCGTGTTGACTTAGTCTGCGGTCCCGGCATTGTTCAGCTGTTTGACCAGCAACGACAGATTGTGCTGGGTAATATCATCGGCATTCAGCTCTACCGCCATCTGGAAGTCAGCTAAAGCGCCAACTTTGTCCTGTTGCTTCAGCTTCTGTACGCCGCGGTTGTTGTAGGCGTAAGACTTCAGCGTGCGGCTGGCTTTGCCGTGATTGCCTGCAGCGTATCGCGAGTGCGTGACGGCCTGATGACAGGCGGCCTGGGCCTGCAAAGTGGCGGTGGTGGTCAGCTGCACACAACGGTTCATCGCTTCATCAAACTTCATTTCCTGCACGGTCGGAAGGTCGGCCTGATGCTGTGCGTCGTCCTTCAGCTGAACCATTTTGTAGCTGCTTGCCTGGCCAGCAAACGCCGCGGTCAATAAGCCAAGGATCAAAGCAGAGCGGATTAAAGTTACAGTTTTGGTATTCATCAGATTTTCCTCCATCACACAGCAGCGGATACTGCTGTTGAGATGAATGGTAGTGCTGTCCCTGTGCTGCTGACAAACGAGAAAAATGCAGCCGATGCCTGACCCGTTTTCAGCTATAGCTGGAAACGCTCCAGTACCCAGTCCACCAGTAATTTGATTTCAGGTCTGTGTTCGGCACTTTCGTGTTGGATCAGGTAATAGTGGTCGCGCGTGCGCAGTTCTTCTTCGTACAACCGCACCAGGCTGCCACTGTCGAACCAGGCTGCACTGATCGGCAACGGGATCAGGGCGACTCCTAAGCCTTGTTGTGCGGCACGGGCCACACTGAACATGCTGTCGAGCTGAATAATTTGCTTGGGGCGGAAATCATCAAAACCGGCCTGGTCTGCCCATTGATGCCAGCACCAGGGCCGCGCCTGATGCACAATCAGCGGCACTTGCTCCAGCGGTGATTGCTCTTCAGTCTGCAATTTCTCATACCATTCCGGGTTACAGGCTGGCACGTAACTAATTGGAAACAGCTGATGGCTGGTTTTGTCGGTTGGTTTACTGCTGGCCAGCACAATCTGCAGATCGGTATGGCGGCCCTGATCACTGCGGCTTTTCACTGTTTCCAGTTGCAAATTAATGTCCGGATGCAGTTCTGACCAGCCGACTAAACGTGGCACAAAAAACTCACTGGCAAAAAATTCCGGCAATGTGATGCTGACTTTTTGCTCGCGTTGTTGCTGGCAAAATTGCTGCACAGTGCTTTCGATACCCTGCAGTAACGGCTTGATGGATTGGTAAAATTGCTGGCCTTGCCGGCTCAGTACCACAGCCCGGGTCTGGCGCTCAAATAGCGAAAAACCCAGCTGCTCTTCCAGTTGTTTGATTTGATGACTGACCGCAGAAGGCGTCAGATATAACTGACGCGCGGTGTCTTTAAAGCTCAGGCATTCGGCTGCGACACAAAAACAGCGCAGGCCACGCAACGGGGTATGCACCGCCATCTTGAAAACTCCGCAAGGAAAACGCTTTCAATGCAAGGCCTGTGCAATGATGTGAGTTTAATAAATTCAACGAGTTATGATTTATGTTCCGGTTTAAATGCCTGACACTGGCGCAGTGCTGCACTATCTTGGTGCATTTCTGTGCGGCATCTGGCTCAGAAAATGGAATGTCGCGTTAAATCAGTCAGCCGCGCCAGCGCATAAGTACCAAGTGCCGAGTTATGGCTGGCGTCCAAACCGGGCGACCAGACCGCCACGGCTGCTTCGCCGGGGATCACAGCAACAATGCCACCGCCGACGCCGCTTTTTGCCGGCAGACCGACCCGATAAGCAAACTCGCCGGCGGCATCGTAGGTGCCGCATGTCAGCATCACGGCGCTGATGCGCTTGGCGCTGCTGGCATCGAGAATTTGCGTGCCACCGGGCACACAGGCAGGCATAGAGCCGTGATTCGCCAGAAAAGCTGCAGCTCGCGCCAGCTCTTCGCAACTGAGCGTGATGGAACATTGCCGGCAATAACTGCGCACCACGGCTGACACTGTATTGTGCAGATTGCCGAAATCTTTAATCAGATGGGCAATCGCGAAATTCCGGTGGGCGGTTTTTAATTCGGATTCTGCCACTCTGAGGTCAAAATCCGGGGCGGTACTGCCACAGAGCTGACGGATAAACTGCAATAAAGCGATTTCAGAGCCAACAAAACAGCTGGCGAGAATATCCGTGATGACCAAAGCGCCGGCGTTAATAAACGGATTGCGTGGAATGCCGCGTTCCAGTTCAAGCTGCACCAGCGAATTAAACGCCGTGCCTGAAGGTTCTTTGCCAAGTCGCTGCCAGATGCTATCGCCAACCCGGGTATAGGCCAGCGCCAGGGCAAATAATTTCGTCACGGATTGGGCGGAAAAACGCGTCTGCGCCGCGCCGATGCTGAACATTTGCCCGTCCAGCCGGTAGACTGCCATGCCAAATTGCGCCACTGGCACTGTCGCCAGCTGCGGGATATAACTGGCGACTTTGCCTTCACCTAGCCGCGGGGCTACTTCTAACCAGATTTGGTCGAGAATGGCCTGATAATCTACTGCCGGTGCTGTGCCAGACATCGTTGCTCCTGACTATAAAAATCGTCAACAGCGTGTACTATAAGCATTTTTCACCTGGCCGGAATCACTATGCTGGAACAATTCTTCAAATTAACCGCCCACGGCACCACAGTGCGCCGCGAAGTGGTGGCGGGACTGACTACGTTCTTCACGATGGCCTACATCATTTTTGTCAACCCGGCGATGCTGGCGGAAGCCGGCATGGATAAAGGCGCGGTCTTTGTCGCGACCTGTCTGGCGGCCGCGGTGGGTTCGATTTTGATGGGGCTGATAGCCAATTATCCCATCGCGCTGGCGCCGGGCATGGGCCTGAATGCATTTTTCACCTATGGCGTGGTGCTCGGCATGGGCCACAGCTGGCAAACTGCGCTCGGTGCCGTGTTTATTGCCGGTGTACTGTTTTTGTTGCTGAGCCTGTTTAAGGTGCGCGAGTGGATTATCAATGTGATCCCGCGCACGCTGAAACTCGGTATCGCCACGGGTATTGGTGCTTTTCTGGCGATGATCGCGCTGAAAAATGCCGGCATTATCGTCGCCCATCCGGCGACATTGGTCACGCTTGGTGATTTAACCAGTGCCACGCCGTTGTTATCGATTCTGGGCTTTTTCCTGATTGCCGCCGGCCATGCCCGTGGCTGGCATGGCGCTGTGCTCGGTGTCGTGCTGCTGATGACGGCCGTGGCGCTGGGGCGTGGCGATGTGGTCTATCAGGGGCTGGTGGCGTTGCCGCCGTCCTTGGCGCCGACTTTCCTGCAGATGGATATTGCAGCGGCCTTTGATGTCGCGCTGCTCAGCGTTATTTTCGCCTTTTTGTTTGTCGATATTTTTGATAACTCCGGCACTTTGCTGGCGGTGACGCAAAAAGCCGGTCTTGCGGATAAAGACGGCAATGTCGAACGCCTCGGCGGCGCTTTAGCCGCAGACAGTCTGGCTGCGGTAGCTGGTGCAGCGCTTGGCACGTCAACGACCACCAGCTACGTCGAAAGTGCGGCTGGCGTCGCTGCCGGTGGCCGCACCGGCCTGACCGCAGTGGTGGTCGGTTTGTTATTTGCGCTTTGTATTTTTATTGCCCCGCTGGCGGCGATGGTGCCGGTGTATGCCACCACTGGCGCGATTTTTTATGTCGCCGTGCTGATGTTGTTTAATCTGCAGGAAATCGACTGGCATGACATCACCGAAGCGGCGCCTGTCACTGTGGTGTTGCTGCTGACACCCCTGACGTTTTCCATCGCGCATGGCATCGCGCTGGCGTTTATCACCTACGCGCTGACCAAAGCGCTGTGCGGCAAACATCGCGAAGTCAGCTGGAGTATCTGGCTGCTGACCGCGTTGTTTGTGCTGAAGATTGTGTTTTTAAGTTAGGCCAGCGGCCACTGCAAACTGGCAACAACACCGCCATCCGGGTGATTGCTCAGTCGGATGCTGCCGTGATGGCGCACCAAAATATCCTGACATAACAGCAGGCCCACGCCTTGGCCGGCATTTTTGGTGGTGTAAAAAGGGGTAAACAGATTGTCCGGGTTCTGAATGCCGCAGCCGTGGTCCCGCAGCTCCAGCCACTGTTGCCGGCCATCAATGCCGTACCGCAGTTGTAGTACGGCTAAACTGCCGTTTTGTTGCTGCGCCTGAGCCGCATTCAGTAGCAGATTTTGCAGTAGCTGCTGAAACAGCAGTGGGTCGGCGTAGCATTGCGGCTCGCCCTGATATTCCAATGGCAGTTGCAGGCTGTGGCTCAGTTCATCGACTAACTGTGGCAGGGCAAACCAGACCGGATGCGCGGCCGGCAGCTGCTGCTGTTGCAGATAACCGCCGAGAAAAGCCAACAGGCGCTGACTACGGGCCTGGATCCGGCTCAGCACCTGACGGGTGGTGGCTTGCGGCAATTCCGGCTGACTCAGCAGCGTTTCTGTCATCGATTGCATTGGTGTCAGTGAATTGCGCAGTTCATGACTAAGAACCCGTACCAGCTGCTGCTGACTCTGGCGTTGTTGCTGATAAAGTGGATGGCGCAGATCCAGGGCGTAAAATAGTCCAAAACTTTGCTCCGGCAGTTGCACCTGCAAGCTGAACTGTTGCCAGCCCGAGCGCAGATCTGGATGGTTGAGTAGCGGCGCCTTTCCCTGAAAGCCCAGCGTCTGCAGTGTACTGCCGGCCAATAAAGGGCGCTGCAGGCATTGTTGGGCGGCGTCATTGGCAAAACGTAATTGTTGATCCGGACCAAACAGGCACAAAGGAAACGGCAGACTACCCAGGACTGCGGTCAATACCTGTTCTGCTGGTAGGCCGGGCTGCTGTAGCTGTGGCGTCAGTTCCCACAAACAGTGCCAGTGTGCATCGACTTGTGGGCCTGGATGTGGTTGTTGCTGGATCGCCAGCAATAAATGTTGTGGCCATTGCCTGACCCGGCGCCACAACCACCAGGACCAACCTGCCATAGGCCAGATGCTGCAGTAGACCATGGTCAGCCATGCTAGCATGGACCAGTGGCTGTACAGTTGTCCCAGCAGCGACGCCCATAAGGCCCAGCCACAGCCTAAAGCCCACCAGACGGATACCGGCCCCTGACCTATTGCCGCCATCAGGATTTCTCCAACCGGCGTGCCAGCGCAAACCGGCTGATCCCTAACAAACGCGCCGCTTCCGCCTGCTGACCTTCGGCTGCCTGCAGCGCGGCATTAATCAGTCGTTGCTGATGCCACTGCAAATCAAAAGGTGGCAGACCCATAGGTGCCAGTGGTGTGGCTTGGTCCGAAGGTGGCTGCGGGGGTGACGGTTGCAGGGCCAAATCACTGCTGTGTAATTCGGTCTG
>JACCEE011955889.1_pt1 | contig 11031 bp, 7 predicted proteins | sample 7449931 | NCBI WGS metagenome assembly JACCEE01 (sample SAMN15323457, study PRJNA562643) | freshwater metagenome | isolation source: river surface water | place: USA:Blue River Watershed | collected 2017-08-19 | reverse complement strand
CTTTAACCTGCAAATCAAGAAAAGGTGTATGCCGTAAATGTTACGGACGTGATTTGGCAAGAGGTGAACTTGTAAATATCGGTGAAGCTGTCGGAGTTATTGCTGCTCAATCAATCGGTGAACCGGGAACACAATTAACAATGCGTGTATTCCATCACGGTGGCATTGCATCAGGAAGTGATTTGGAAAATGTTTACAAATCAAAAGTTGACGGAAAAGTTGTGTTTGACCGTATTTCAACCATTAAAGATAAGAAAGGTGTTGATTTTGTTGTTACAAGAAACGGAAACATCAGAATTATTGATAAAAACGGAAGAGAAAAAGAAGTTTTAAGTGTTGAATATGGTTCAAAAATTTTTGTAACTGACAATCAAGAAATTAAAAAAGATCAAATGCTTCTTCAAAGAGATCCTCACTCCAAAATTATGATTTCTGAAGTTGAAGGTTTTGTGAAATTTGTTGATATTATTCAAGATGTTACATACAGAGAAGAAACAGTTCAAACAGAAGGAATAACAGGTCTTGAAAATACAGTAAGAAGAATTCTTGAATACAAAGGTAAAAAAGAATATAAACCTGCAATTTCAATTGTTGATGAAAACGGTAATGTTATAAAAGTAAGAATGCAAGGTGAAAAAGAAGAATTTGCATTTTATCCTTTTACAAAAGATTTCATTATTCAACCTCAAATTAAAGAAGGTATGAAAGTTGAAGTCGGAACAGTACTTGCAACAAAATCAAAAAAACAAAAGAAAAATGAAGATATCGTTTCCGGTTTACCGAGAGTTGAAGAATTGTTTGAAGCAAGAAAACCTAAAGACATTGCTGTTGTTTCCGAAATTGATGGTGTTGTTGAATTTTGTACATCAACAAAAACAAAACAAAAAATCAAAATAAAACCTGAAGTCGGTAAAGAAAAACTTTATGAATTTCCAAAAATAAAAGAACCTGTTGTTAAAGACGGTGATTTTATCAGAGCAGGTGAAAAAATAACAGAAGGTGATATTGATCCTCATGATATTTTAAGAATCAAAGGTGAAAAAGAACTATCAAAATTTTTAGTTAAAGAAATTCAAAAAGTTTATAAAAGTCAAGGTGTTTCCATTAATGATAAACATATTGAAGTTATTGTTCGTCAAATGCTTAAAAAAGTTCAAATTATGACAGCCGGAGACAGTATGTTTTTAGCTGAAGAAAGTATTGATAAATTTCGTTTTGAAGACGAAAAACTCAAATTGTTAAAATTAAAGAAAAAACCTGCAACTGCAAAACCGTTATTACTTGGAATCAGTCGTGCTGCATTGCAAACAGAATCCTATATTTCCGCTGCTTCTTTCCAAGAAACAACAAGAGTTTTAACCGAAGCTGCAATAAACGGTAAAATCGACCACTTATTAGGTTTAAAAGAAAACGTAATTATGGGAAGATTAATCCCGGCAGGAACAGGTGTTACAAATTACAGTAAACTTGAAATGGAAATTCTTCGCTCTGAAGAAGATATAATTTAACAAAAAATAATTAAAATATCAATTCACAAAAATATTACAAAAATATTACAAAAAAAACCTAACTATTTTAACAACTTTAACCGTAGTATAGTGTAGACGTTTCATGTTGTCCTCCTGTAAGGGGAATGCTAATCACATTCCCCTTATTTTTTTTAAGAGCAATTTTTATTTTACTTCATATTATATTTACTTTACAAATAATGAAAAAAATAGTAAAATTCCTTTCCATTTTGGTTTTTACAAATAGGAATTATGACAGAAAATATAAGTGTTAAACAGATTTTTTTGGAATTTAAAGAGCAGTTGAGTATTACCGATATAATTGAAAACAACGGAATTGAAAATATTATTCAATCATACAGAATTCAAAAAACAGCTCTCGGCATAACAGGATTAACAAAATTTGTTCATAACGGAAGAATTCAAATATTCGGAAATTCGGAAGTTTCTTATATAAATCAACTTACACACGATGAACAAATTAGAAATTTGGAAAAATTATTTCAAGAAGTTAAGATTCCGTGTATTGTTCTTACAAATAATTTATATTATCCCGAAAGTGTTAAATTTTTGGCGAATAAATATAATATTACCCTTATACGAACTGATTATAAAACCGATTCATTTATTGATATAATTACTGAATTTTTATATGATGAATTTTCCCCTGAAACAAGTATTTACGGAACATTACTTGATGTTTACGGAATAGGTTTGTTGCTTATAGGTAAAAGCGGAATAGGAAAATCGGAAACGGCTTTGGAATTAATAAAAAGAGGTCATCGATTTGTTGTTGATGATATTGTTAAAGTAAAAAAAGTTTCGCATAACACTATTTACGGTTACACAAAAGATATAATAAGAAATTATTTGGAAATAAGAGGATTGGGTGTTATTAATATAAAGGATTTGTTCGGAGTTACTTCAATAAAAAGCAAAAAGAAAATAGAATTAATTGTTGAACTTGTAGATTGGAGTCTTCAGGATAATTATGACAGAATAGGAATTGAAGACCATTTTTATCATATTCTTGATATTCCTATTCCTTATTTAAAATTACCTTTAAGACAGGGTAGAGATATTGCAACAATTGTTGAAGTTTCCGCACGAAATGAGTTGGCAAAATTGCAAGGTTTTAACGGTGCAAGATCATTCCATAAAAAATTGATAGAAGAAATTTCAAAAAATGAAAAAAATTTCGGTGATTTAGAATGAATTTAATAATTATTACAGGTTCTTCCGGTTCGGGTAAAACGGAAGTTATTAAATATCTTGAAGATAAAAGTTTTTATTGTGTTGATAATTTACCTTTATCATTAATTGAAACTTTTTTAAATTTATTAGCCCAAACAGAATATAAAAATATTGCAATAGGTGTTGATTTAAGAGGTCAATCGCTTTTTACGGAAAATTTAAATCATATTTTAAACATAAAACAATATTATCCCACCATTTCAATAATTTATCTTGATGCTTCAAACAGTATTTTATATAAAAGATTTAATGAAACAAGACGAAAACATCCTTTAAATTACCCTAATTTGATGGATGCAATAATAAAAGAAAAAGAAATTTTGGAACCGGTTAAAAATATAGCTGATAATATAATTGATACATCATTTTTAAAACCCGGAGATTTAAAAAAAGAAATAGAAAGTATTTTTATAAATACAATTCCCAAATCGGATATTTCAATAAATATTTATTCTTTTGGTTTCAAATACGGTGATTTTTCGGGAGCTCATTTGTTGTTTGATGTCAGATTTTTACCAAATCCTTTTTTTATTGAGGAATTAAAATTAAAAACAGGACTTGAATCCGATGTTTATTCGTTTGTTATTGAAAAGCAGGAAACAAAAGATTTTTTAAATCATTTAACAAATTTGCTTGATTATACAATTCCGCTTTATAAACAGGAAAGAAGATATTATTTAAATATTGCAATCGGTTGTACCGGCGGTCAACATCGTTCGGTTGCAATTGCCGTTTATGTTTATAATTACTTAAAAAATAAAAATTATAATTGTCAAATAAAACACAGAGAATTACAAAAAGGAGAATTATGATATTCGAAAAAGAAGTTACTTTAAAAAATACCAGAGGATTACATGCAAGACCGGCTGCTTTAATTGTTAAAACAGCAAGACAATTTAAATCCGAAATTGCAATTTCAAAAGGAAATGATACCGTTAACGGAAAAAGTATAATGGGTGTTTTAATGCTTGCAGCTCCTTCGGGAACAAAGTTAAAATTAAGAATCGAAGGAGAAGATGCTCAGGAAGCAATTGAAACTTTAACAGTTTTACTTGAAAATGAAATGGAATATTAAATGGGTTGTAAATATTATTTCGAAAGTAAAAAAAATTACACTCCCATTGTTTTGGGAGAAGTATATTTATTAAACAATAAAAAACTTAATATTTCTCAATATATTGTTGATGATGTTGAAAAAGAAGTAATATTATTAGTTAATGCCATTGAAAAAGCCAAACAGGAAATTATTGAAATAAAATCAAAAATAAATCAGCAAACACAAAAAGATATTTATGCAATATTTGAATTTTATCAACTTTTGCTGGAAGATGATTATTATCTTGATGATGCAATAAACGAAATAAAAATAACAAAATTGAATGCAGCTTATGTTATTTATTCGAGATTGCAAAAATCAATTGTATTTTTTGATAATATTGAAGACTCATTAATTAAACAACGCAAAGAAGATATAGAGTTTATTGCCGAAAAAGTTATTTTTCAAATAGTGGGAAAAGATGAAGGAAATCATTATTCGGTAAAAAACAAAATATTGGTTGCAAAAAACATTTCTCCTATTGATTTAATTGTTTATTATTATCAAAATATAGCAGGAATTATAATCGAAGGTGGGGATTTAACATCTCACACATCAATTATTGCTCATTCTTTAAATTTGCCGTATATGATAGGTGTTTCGGATATTACAAATAATGTTTCGGAAAATGATTTTGTTATAATAGACGGATTTGAGGGAAAAATTTTTGTTTCTCCCGATGATGAAATGAAATTGTTTTATCAATCAAAACAAAAGCATCAAACGGAAGTTTATGAAAAATTTAAAGATGATGATATTGAGATATTAAGAACAAAAGACGGAAAACAAATAAATATTTTTATTAACTTAAGTATTTTTGAAGAAACCAATCAGGTTAAAAATTTATTTTTCAACGGAGTCGGTTTATTCAGAACAGAATTTTTGTTCTATAATCAAGATACAATTCCGTCAGTAACGGAACAAGTTGAAATTTACAAAAAAATATTGTCATATTTTCCGAATAAATCGGTAACAATAAGAACTTTTGATTTCAGCGAAGACAAAACTCCGATAACTTTAAAAAAATATCATCAACACAATCCGGCTCTTGGTTTAAGGGGAATAAGATTTGCAATGTTTAATGATATTTTTAAAGAACAATTTGAAGCAATAATAAAAGCATCACAATTCGGTGAAATAAATATTTTGTTTCCTATGGTTACAAGTGTTCAGGAAGTTATAGAAATAAAAAAAACGGAAAGTGAAATATTAAAATCAATTCATCACAATACTAACTATAAAATAGGAATTATGGTTGAAACACCTTCATCTGTTTTTATGTTAAAATATATTCATCAATTTATTGATTTTGTGTCATTCGGAACAAATGATTTAATGCAGTTTTTTTTGGCAATAGACAGAGGAAATGAATATTTGAAAAAAATAAACACACCTTTTGAAATATCTTTTATTGATTTTTTAAACTTTTCATTAAAAGAAGCAAAAAAATATAATTTAAAAACAACAATTTGCGGAGAAATTGCTTCACATTTATCTTATATTCCTATTTTAATAGGAATGGGTTTTGAAAATATAAGTGTAATTCCTTCATTAATTCCGTTTATTAAAAATCTAATCACAAATATTACTTTTAAAGAGTGTTTTGATTTTGTAAATTCGCTTAACACTTTTTTATTACCTAATGAAATTGAAAAACTTTCCAATAATTTGGTGAAAGGTTTTTAAATGATATATTTATTTATATATCTTTCGCTTTTTGAAATATATTTTGATATAAATTCATTTAAAAATATTGAAAGCTATAAAAGCAACGGATTTACCGAACAAAAAGAATTTCCGTTTTTTAAAAACAATGTTAAAACAGGCATTGCGCCGAAATCATGTATATTTTCAAATGACAGTAAATATATTTATGTTTCTTTGTTACATGATAAAGAAGTCGGTGTTCAAATTTTTGATTTGAAATTAAATAAAATAAAAAACATTCAGCCTTTTTGCAAAGACAAAACAAAAAATATCGGTTATCCCGAAAGTGATTTCGGAAGCGATGATAAATTTTACTTCACAAGAATGACAACGGGAGAATTTTTTATTTATGATACCGAATCATCTTCTGTTGAAACCTATAAAACAAAGGGAATTTGGAGTAAAATAATCAAAATAAGCGAAGATAATAAATATGCTTTAATATCAAATTGGCTTTCGGACACAATTTCGGTGTTTGACATCAATAAAAAAAAAGTTATAAAACTTATTAAAACAAAAAAAATTCCGAGAGGAATTGCTTTTATTGATGAAAAAATTATTGCGGTTGCAATTTATCAAGACGGAGTTGTTCAAATTTTTGATATCGAAAAAAATAAATTATTAAAAGAAATTAAAGTTTTTAACAAGGCAAATATAAGAGATATCGAATTTGACAAAGAAAAACAACTTTTGTATTTCAGTGATATGTATAACGGATATGTTTTTAAATATGATTATAAAAAACAGAAATTGTTAAGCAAAGTAAAGGTTTTTCAAAACACAAACTCAATAAGATTAACAAAAGACGGAAAATATATTTTTGTTTCTTCACGCGGTCCCAATAATAAAAGAAATTATACTTTAAAAAGCCCTGAAAACGGAATATTATTTTTAATTGATACCGAAAAGTTTGAAATAATAAAAAAATGGGAAGGGGGAAATCAACCAACCGGTGTAGGATTATCAAAAGACGGTAAATATTTGTGTACAACCGATTTTCTTGATGATAATCTGAATTTGTATGTTATCGGAGAATAAAATTTTTGAAAATACAAATATTTTTTTGAAAACCAATTACAAAAATCGGAAAAACCATTTTTTGAAAAAAAACAAGGTAAAATAATTAAAAAACGATAAAATAAAAATGGGAGCAACATAAAAAAAATTGGAGAAGCCCGAAAAAATCGGGAGACGTATAATTTTTCTTGAAATTGATATTTTTAAGTTGTTTTTAGGTTAAAAAGTTGAAAAATATCAAAATTTAAAGTTGAAAACGGAAAAAATATTAATTTTCATGGTAAAAAAGAAAAAAAATATCAAAAAAAATTGTAGGAGACGCGAAAAATATTAATTTTCCGCCTAAAATAAAAAAAAAAACTGCCTAAAATTTCAGGAAAAGATTATTGAATTTTATAATATTATCATAAAAAAAAAATTACAGCTGTCATTTGCATAACTGTCATATTAATTTGAAAATATAATCAAAAAACGTTAAAATAACAATTGTTGAAAACGTCTTGTTTTTATTCGGGGAGGAATTTATGTTTAATAAAATAAAATTCAAACTGATGATTTTAATGGGTATTTTAATTGTTGTTTCGTTTACCGCAACAATATCAATTATTACAATAAAATCATTGAAAAATGAAGAAGAAAACGGAAAAAAATATCTAAAAGCATTATCCACCGATGAAAAAAATAATTTAAAAAGAGAAATTGATAATGCTATGGATGTTACAAGAACATTAGCTGATAATTTTAAAGAAACAGCTGAAATAGAAGCAACACAAAGAAGAAATTTTATAATTCATTCAATTAAATCAACTTTTGTCAATAATCAACATTGGCTTTCCGTTTGGGCAATGTTTGAAGCAAATTCAATTGATAATAATGATAAAGAATTTGCAGGAAAAGAATTTGCTACGGAAACTGGAAAATTAGATATAGGTTTTTACAAAGAAGACGGAAAAGTTGTTGCAATGTCTGAGTACAGTGATGAAGATTATAAAAAAGATTATTATCAAATTCCTATGAAAAATAAAACAGAAACTGTTTTAGACCCTTATTTTGATTCTTATACGGGTGATGAAAAGGATAAAATATTAATGACAAGTGTTGTAATTCCTGTAATAAAAGACGGAAAATTTTTAGGAATGGCAGGAATTGATATTGATTTAAGTTATTTGCAAAAACATATTGAAAATATAAAACCTTTTAATGACGGTTATTCTTTTTTGGTTGCAAACAACGGAAAAATAATTGCTCATCCGAAAAAAGAGTTTAATGATAAATTAATAAATGAAGTTGACAAAGAATATAACAAAAATAATTTTCTTGAAAATGTAAAAAACGGAATACCGGTGGAAATAATAAAAAAATCCGTTACGGATAATAATATTTACTATTACAGTTTTGTTCCTGTTTTTATAGGAAAATCAACAACGCCGTGGTCTCTTGCGGTTGTTGCAAAAGAAGAAAAAGTTTTGGAAAAAGCAAATGAGTTGAAAAATGAAATTATAATTACGGGAATCATTTCAATATTGATAATGTTTGTTTTGCTTTATTTTTTTATTGTAAAAACAATGAAACCATTAATTTCCGTAACTTTGCATTTAAAAGAAATTGCGGAAGGAGAAGGAGATTTAACAGTAAGACTTCCTGTTAAAGAAAAAGGTGATGAATTAAATGATTTATCATATTATTTTAATTCTTTTGTTGAAAAAATGCAGGATATTGTTTCAAAAATTATTGAACAATCTCAATTATTAGCTTCCTCTACAAATGAATTGCATGCAAATTCGGAACAAATTGTATCTTCAATGAATAATGTTTATTCAAAAACAGATGAATCGAGTAATAATATTATTGAAATTACCGACAAAACAAATTCAATTGCGTTTTCTCTTAAAAACGGAAACAATTCTTTAAAAGATATAACAAAACATATTTATGAGATAAACAAACATTTTAATGAAATAAAAAACGAATCAAACAATTTAAAAAACATGATTGAAAATGTTGCTTCAAGCGTTGAAGAGATGAATATAACAATAAAAGAAATTTCAAAAAACACATCTCAGGCATCTTATATAAGTACAAACGCAAAATCGGATATTGAATCAATTCAAACAATAACAAATAAACTTATAATTATGTCAAAAGAAATAGGAAATGTTATTTTGATTATAAAAGAAATTTCGGCACAAACAAATTTGCTTTCATTAAATGCCACTATTGAAGCAGCAAGTGCAGGAGAAGCGGGCAAAGGATTTGCGGTTGTTGCAAATGAAGTTAAAAGTTTATCAAAAAAAACGGAAGAATCAACTCAACAAATAACAAAACAAATAAGCGATATTCAGGAATATGTTAATTTAAGTTCAAACAATATAAATAATATTTCGGGCGTTATCAGCAATTTAAACGACATAACAAATGCAATTGCATCTTCAATCGAAGAACAAAATGCAACCATAAAAGAAATATCAATAAATATGCAACAAACAAACACATCAACAAACAATACTGTTAATAATATTAATGAAGTTTCGGACAAATTAAATAATATTTCGGATATTACCGAAAAAATTTCATCTTCTGTGGGAATTGTTTCAACGGATACTTCAAATATGAGTTCAAACATAAGTAAAATATCAACAAATTTAACAACAATTAACATGCATTTTTCGGAAAGCATAAACAATCTTAATCAAAGCGAAAAAGCAATTGAAGATTTATCAATTCTTTCTGAAAATTTATATAATTTGGTTTCAAAATTTAAAATTAAATAGGGAGATTTATGCAAATTTTATTATTTTTATTATTTTTCGATAATAACTTTTTAAACAACCAAACAGAGATATACAGAAGCGGAGTTAAATTTTTACCGAAAAATGTTTATTCCGCTTTACCGAAAATGACTGTCAAAGAAGATTTTCCTGTTCCTTTAAAATATGATTTATCTCCTTTGTTTCCTCCTGTGGGAAATCAGGAATATCAAGGTTCTTGTGTTGCATTTGCAAGCGGTTATTATTTAAAATCTTATCAGGAACATCTTGAAAGAAAAACAGAATATTCGGAAGATACAATATTTTCTCCTGCATTTATTTACAATCAATGGAAAGTTACCGAAGACTGCGGTTCGGGAATGTATTTTTATCAGGCTTTGGATGCTTTAAAAGATTACGGAGTTGTTTCTTTAAAAGATATGCCTTACAATCCGGCAGATTGTACAACTCAACCGAGTGAAGAACTCAAAGAAAAAGCATTACAAAATAAAATTGAATCATGGTCTCCTCTTGATTTGAATGATTTAAAAAATTTTAATAAATTTATAAGTTTAAATATTCCGATATTTATAGGAATTACGGTTAAAAATGAGTTTAACGGTTGTTGGGTCGGAACTCCGGCTTGGATTGATTATAAAAGAGAAGGAAAGCTTAACGAATTTACGGGAGAATCAATCGGCGGACATGCGGTTGTTATTGTAGGTTATGATGACTACAAACAGGCATTTAAAATAATCAATTCATGGGGAACAACATTTTGTGACAACGGATATGTTTGGATTGATTATGAAGCATTAAAAACAGTTATGTATGAAGCTTATGTTTTAACCGATTTAATTGATATTAACAATAATCCTTGTGAAAATGTTGATTGTTCAAATAAAGGAAATTGCATTTTAAAATCAAATAATACTCCTTTTTGCGAATGTGAATTTGGTTTTGATTATGACAAATTTGAATGTTTTAAAACAAATTATGATTTATGTGATAATTATAATTGTTCAAATAACGGTGATTGTCATTTATTTGAAGGAAAACCTTTTTGCAATTGCAATGAAGGATATTTTGAAAGCGAACTAAGATGTTTGGAGTTTGACCCAAAATTCGGTTGTGTTAATTTTACCTGTACTGATAATACATATTGTGATTATGATGAACAATATAATTATCTTTATTGCAAATCCTGTGAAGAAAACTATATTGTAAATTCATCAAAAACAGGTTGTGAACTTGCAACTTGTTCAAATTACAATTGCAGTGAATTATTTCCGAATTCACATTGTATAACGGGAAAACAAGGTGAAGCTGTTTGTGAATGCAATAACGGTTATAAAAAAGATTCAAGAAATAATTGTATTCCCATGATTTGTGAAGAATATTCATGTGATAAAGAAAATTCTCATTGTGAAATTTACAAAAGCGAAACAGGTGATGATATTCCAGCCTGTGTTTGTGATGAAGGTTTTACATTTAATATAAAGAATCAGCAATGTGAAAAACCCGAAACTCAATCTTGTTCTTATTCAACCGAAAGAAACATTACAAACTTAATTCTCTTATTGTTGGGAATAATTGTTGTTTCGTTAAGAAAAATAAAAAAAATCTTTTCAAATCATTAATATTTCTCATTTATTTGCTATTTTTATAAATTTTGTTATATTATAAAAGTGAAGTGGAGCGG